>Ga0315908_10002481_pt1 | contig 13494 bp, 5 predicted proteins | sample LakEriMetagenome_12_FD_203520 | JGI IMG/M metagenome (GOLD analysis project Ga0315908, IMG submission 203520) | Freshwater fungal communities from buoy surface, Lake Erie, Ohio, United States - Buoy 4 MA124 | ecosystem: Environmental > Aquatic > Freshwater > Lake > Lake biofilm | place: USA...
AAATAGTTTATTATTACTTAACAATATTGAAGTATAATTTAAATAATAATTTTAATAAAATTAAATTAAATAATACTAAATTTAAGAATAATAATAATAAAATAATGAAGTTATCATAGAAAAAAATTAATATAATTAACTAATTTAATTTTTTTATTCTGATTACTAATTATAATTAGATTTATCTGAATTTTTATTTGATAATGATTTTAATTTTATTAATGATAACAATAATCAAAATAATCAATTCTAAACTCAAATTAATTAATAATACTAGAATTTTAATATTGATAGTTATTTGATTAAAGAGTTGTGAATATTGTTTTAATTTAAATTGGTATATGTTAGATCTAATTTTTGGACTCAATATTTCCATAAAATATGAGTTGGGAATGATATCTAATATATATTTTAATAAATAATTCTATAATTATTATGTATTTATAAATATATAATTATATTAAATGGCATTAAATTAATTTTCAGTTTATTTATCTAATTTTTATTTTTGTATTTCTTATTTAATTAATTTCAGTATATTTATTCTAATCTTCAGATTTATTCTATTCTTCATCTTCATCTTCATTTTTATTAGAGTTTTGCCTTACCCTCTTATAAGAATTATATTGGATTTGATTAGATTGATTTTTGAAAATAGTTTAATTATTGTGGTTTTTATTTGGATCATCTATAAAAACTATTGAATAATCATTTCATAATTACTAAAACTTAAAAAGATACAAGAATTATTTTTTAATATATTATGCGATTGAATTATTCAAATTAAAAGTAACCATTTAATTGAGAGATTTATTTGGATTAAGCGATCTTTAAGTATCTGTTTATTAGTTATTAGATTGATTTTAAAGAATCTATTGAATTTCTTTTTAGATAGAGTAAAATTAATCTAGACTTGAATTATAATAGAACAAAGAATTGTTATTAGTTAAGAAAAACACGGGAAAAATAGAAAGTTGAGAATAAAATATAATATTCCAGAACAATAATTAATGATTGTTTTATAACAAATTTTATTTAAATAAAGAGATCCCGTTATTTTTAATTAAGATTTCAATTTCTTTTCTCAAGTTTAGTGGACTTAACAATTAAATATTGATAGATTCTTTGAGATGATTTTCATTTAAAAAATTTAAAGATATTTTAGGCAACAAATATTATTTACAATTAGGACAAGAAGTTGTATAATTCTGGTAATTCTTTTGCCAGCCTGAGAAAATATCAAGTAAGTCCAGTTGATGCATGCATTATTTGCAAATGCTGTCTTTTAAATCATAACTCATTATCTCATAGTTATTATTCAAATTTTCCTCTTTTTATTCTATAATATTTTACAGTTATTGTTCTTATTTTAGTATCTGTTTATATCTAATCCCAGCAGAACATGCACTGTTTAACGAGTGTTTTTTTGTTTTATTGTTTTTAACTTAATCTAATATTTTGTTAACAATTTCTTGTCTTTCATAGATCGTACATATTTCAATCATGAGTTTTAAAATGAGAATATTTTCTTTAATATTTTTATTTTTCAATTCTTTAATTTTTTCATATGCGAAATCTATAAGTTTTTAATAAATAAGTAAATTATAATGATGCTTAACTTTTAAATTAAACATCATAAACCAAACATAATATATTTCTTCTAATAAATGTTTAGACCATTAATTATTATCGATTTTATTCAAATCTTATTAATAAATCTAAATATCTATGTTATCAGCTAACCCAATATCTAAATTCTACTCTTTTTAAATTTATTATCATTTCACGAAATAGTTCTATTCCAAATCCGGAAATCTTTGATATTTATACTACTTTAAAGTATTTTAATCAGTTATTCCTATAGTAATAGGGGAATCAACAGGCAATACATTTTTGTCAATATTTTTTTTGGAAATTAAATAAGGTTATTATTTAGTCCTCTTTTATTTGAAAGAGTTTTCTAAGAAATTAAAATAGAATTTTTATTGTATGTTTTATTGCCTGAGGAAAGATTCAATGAAGTAAATGAAGATTTATGTATCTACTAAATAAAAAAGGAAAGTCCCAACTTTGGTTGATTTATTATCAATTAAGTACTGTTTGACATTGAAAATCTCTTGAAAATCAATATAATCAGCAGTATAAGATAAAATGTATTTGCTAGTATTTTAAATGAAACTCTAGTTGAATTCGTAAAAAGCATCCACTACATTAATTTCATCAAAATTATCGAAGAATTAATCTTCCATTAGTTAGAATTCAAAAGCATAGTCAATATACTCAATTAAATCTTTCGATTTATTGTTTTGTTTTTCTATTATTTATAATCTCTGTTGTAGTTATTTTGTTGGTTTTTCGGGAGTAGGAGGTAAACTTTCTATTAGAATTATGTCATTACTATCTAAATAAACTTGCATTATCTATTAAATTATTTAATTTTATTTTAATATACGTCTGATTATTATTTCAAATTCAGTTGGTCTATATCTTAATCTTCGATTCCAATTATAAAAGGAACAGGAGCATCCAAATATGCTCTTAAACTTATCGGTAGAATCTTCATAAATTTTATTATTAAATAAAATAAGGATTTTTATGATAATATTAAAATTTTCTCAATAATTAATTTATATTTAAATAATAATAATATTTATAATATAATTATTTTAGTTAAAATTTAATAAAATACTGGAATTAATATGTGCAACCATTAAAAAGGATGAATTAAAACCATTAGACTATCAATAGTTTGAGTGATCAATGACTTTTTATTGGAAATCAACACTATTTTTTTTTCAAGCAAGATTCCTGAAACTATTGTAAGAATCTTTTTAGAATCTAATACTCTAAAAAGGTTAACAAGACTTTTTTTACTGATGTTAGGATAATCAATATTAGTTTCAAATTATATTTTCTTCAGTCCTATTTCAAACTAAATTATCTTTTTACCGAAGTCTTCATTGCTAGGGAATCATATGTCATCTATTATATTGCAAATGTATCTCTATTTTTATAATTGTAATTATTTTAATTTTCAATTATATTTTTTTATTTTAATTTATATTTATATTTACTTCGATCGGCAGTTCAGATGGGGACAAGGAAATTCTGTAAAGTTATTTTAATATATCAACATATTAGTTAATAAAATTATATTTAGAAATTAGACAAATAGCTTTGGACATGTAAATTTAATAATTATGCTTCTTTTCTTGCAATAAACTTTGATCAAATTCATCTGAAAATTATAAACAAGCACCGTAAATTCTAGATCCATCTTCTTTTGTTAAAATAAAGCTAAAAGAAATTGGATTCTATATTTCTTAACTCAATTTTATTCCACTTGGAAAACAGAACATACTCACTTAGTTTGGGAAATCCTTTTTAGGATAACTATCTAAAGTTTAGGCTAAGAATTAGGATTCAAATATGTTTTTCTCTTTTATATTTTATTTATATTATTATTAATATATTTTTAATTATTATTTTATCATTATAAATATTCTTTAATATTATTTATATAATTATTAATATATTCTTTAAAATTATTTATATTATTATCAATATAATTTTTAAATAATATTATAATTACATTTTTTAATAACCAAATATCTATTTTTATCTGAAAAGCCTAATGGAAACTAAATTAGTTATGAATTTTAATGAACTTTTAATTAATACTTAACATTTTATTATTAAATAGTGTTATTACTGGAAATAGATTGAAATCTATTGACTTTTTCCGCTTTCAAAATATCAATATTATAAATAGCATTTTCATGAAAGTAATCTTTTTAATATTATACTAATAAAACTAGTGCTTAGTTATTTAATTTTTTATTTTAAAGTAAATGAGTTAAATCATATTAAGAGTTAGATAGATGCTAGATAAAATCTAAAATAATTATAAAATATCATAGATAAATAAAAAAGATAATTATATATATTACTTTTATTTTTAATTTGAATTTCAACTAATTCCCATCCTTATTCCACTTTCTAAAAATGATATTGAAAATTTAAATACTGGTAATTTATTTTCATCTAATTCGACATAATTAAATTTAATGTTAGATATCTTTTTGCAAATTAGATTTTAATTGAAAACATAATTAGCTTAAAGCCAAACAGTTTTATCTCCATTTAAGTCTATAAATTAAACTTACTGTTTTTCAATGTCATTTATGTTTCCAACTATTATTTGAATTTCACTTAATACATAATCTCTTTTTAAATTATAAAGATATACTTTCTTAGCTCTCTATATTATTATATATTAAATCTTTTAAACCTATAACTCCAAAATAATCTATTATTTATTGATGCTCTAGTTTGTTCATTATCGCTATAAATAGATTTATATAATGTAGCTTATTTTTATTTAAACTGTTATTATTTGTTAATATTTTATTAGATATTAATAAATAATAATATATAATAAAATTGAATATAAATAATAAAGATTGATTTAAAATTTAATAGTCTCAGTGGCGCAATAGAAGCGCATCAGACTTCTAATCTGGGGGTTGTGGGTTCAAGTCCCACCTGGGATGATTTATTATTATTATTATTATTATTTATTAATATTTTTTAAATATTTTAATATTATTTTTTTATTATTAAATAACGCACCTGTAAAAAATTATAAATCTTAAATTTATAAGCTATTATAGATATGGGCAAGAAATAAACTTAAAAATAAGTAAAAAAAGATGATGGAATAGTTGAAAAAGATTTGGATAAAATATAAAAATAAGTTTAAAATTAAAAAGAAGAATTAACAGCATAAAATCAATAATAAAAAAGTAAAGGTAACAGATTTACAGATTTAAAAACAAAAGATGTAAAAGAATAGTCTAAGGAAAAAGAAATTGGAAAGTAATAATCAAAAGAAAAAGAAACAAAGATTGATTTGAAATAACAGCAAGAACTTAAAAGATAATAAGAAAAATAAGAAGAAAAAGAGAAACAATAAAAGGAAGAAGATAGAAAAAAAAAAGAAGAGATATTTTTAAAGAAATAAGAGCAGAAGAAACTAAATGAGTAAAGATAATTAGAATACCTTTAAAAGAAGAATCAAAATAGTAAAAATTAATATGGAGTATCAATATCTTAGAACGATAGTAAAAAAAAAAGAAAAGATATGTTTTAGATTCTGATTCTTTTATTCATCTTATTAGGAATAATGGGAGGTATGAAATATATGGAGGAGAGATTCGCAATAGTAGGGAAGAATAGAAATAACGATAATTTTAAAGATTTGTATGAAGTGTTATAGGTTGATGCAAGTGTTGATGCAGCTGAGATTAAAGCTTAATACAAGAAGTTAGCGACTATTTATCATCCTGATAAGAATCCTAATTGCACTACTTGTGAGGAGAAATTCTAAGAGATTGTGAAAGCTTATGAAGTTTTAGGTAATGATAAAAAGAGAAAACATTATGATACTACTAGTGGAACCATGGCACCTATTAAAAGTACTGCTGTAGAGTTAACTGATAGTAATTATGAAAGAATGGTATTAGATAGTAGTGATGTTTGGATTATTTAGGTTTATTAAGATGGAGATTCAGGAAGTGAAAATTTTGCTGATATGTGGGAGAATGTTGTCAAGGAGTATCAAGGTATATACATATTATATTAATATTAATATATTAAATAATTAAATATATCTATCTATGTATACATATACATCTTATCATATTTTTATTATTACTTAGGTACTGTAAAATTCGGTAGAATAAACTATTAAACTTAACAAGTAGCATTAAAACAACTTCCTATTAACATTATCGTTCTTCCAACAGTGATAACAGTAAGTCATCATAAACAAACAGAAATTCTTTAAATTGAGACTGAAAACGCATTAAACAGTTTAAAGAAACTTGTAGAAGAATAAATCGACAGTCAAGTGTAATACTTAATGCCTTATTAAGCAAAGAGTCTATTAGAAGAGAACACTAAGGAAAAATCATCAATAATGGTATTCCTAAAATCAGCATTAACTCCTTCCTACTTACGATACACTTCAGAAAAGTTAAAAGATATTGTAGATTTTTACTCAAATGAGCAAGGATAATATAATGCTATATAAAAGGTATTCAAGAATAGAGACAATGGAATTTTTTTTTATCCTGCTCGATTTCATTCTATCTCAAAATCTTTTGAGTTTTCATTATCAGGATAGAAAGCTTTTAAGAGAGAATTCGATTTGGCATTGGATTTAGCCAAGTTCGTAACAGTGCCTTCTATCAATCGAGAGAATTTCCAAGATTATTGTTAGAAAATAAAGTAAATTAATGAAGAGAATGATGCTAGTGAGGATTTAATGGATGAATCAGTATGCATTGTTTTATTAAAGAATGATGAGAATATTTAAGAATTAGTGTTAGAGTTTTAGAAGAATCATATCAAAGATATTGAGAAAGCTGTTTAAGAACATAAAAATATTTTCGGTGAGAGTGTGAGCAAATATTAAATAGTGTAAGCAAATTTAGAAGAGCATAAGGCTTTTAAGAAGTTGGTTGAAGAGACTGCTGCTCATTAAAAGACTGAGGTCGAATAGGTTGTTGCTGTAGCTTTACATGTTACTCATAGGAAGATTAATTTATTGACCAATAGGATATAGTTGGAAGATTGGCTAGAGGATCTTATTGATTCTAGAGACAGGTTAGAATTCGTACCTTTTACTGAATTACTATCAGCTAATAATGTTGAACATTTCAATCAGTTCTTCTCTCATCCTAATTTGACTACTACTTATGTATATTATTTATCATTATTTTTTAGATCATTTTTAAAAAATTCTATTATAACTTCTTTAATTAATCTAATATTCTCTCTTTTGCTTTCTTGTTTTTTGGAATTAGCTATATTAGAAATTAAAATCAAAATTATGTAATTTATTATTATTTATTATAATAAGTCAAATTTTAAATTAGCCCTATTTATTTAATTATCTATTATTTTTATAACAAGCTGTATTTAAATTTACCAATAATTAATTGAATGATTAATTATATTAATAAAATATTATATTATAAAAAGTTTTATTAATTTAAATGTATACTTTACCAAAACAAACTTTATATCCGTCTTATTAATATCCTAATACAATTTATTAAAAAAATAATTGTATTTGTAATGTTAAATTATTAAATAATGAAAATTGTGATTTTAATAAAATTAAGAATAATTCAAACAATCCTGATCCTCAAATAATTAAATAAAAGCTTAATGAAGGCATCAAAAATATTGAGAACAAAAATAATGTATTATTTAAAATATATTAAAGGAAATAAATGACTTGAAATGTCAAATTAATGTGTTAGAGATAAAATTAAAAATTTAAAATGAAGAAATTGAAAATTTATAATCTAAATTAAAAAAATAAGAATAAGTATTTAATATATATAAAATATAAGGTAAAAATATAAGCAATTGAATTATAAGATTAGCTTGATTAATAAATTAATTAAAATCATATTTTAAATATGAAAATTAAGCAGTAGAATTAAGAATTATAATAAATTTAAGATTAATCAAATAATTTTTAAAAAGTAATTATTATTTATTATTATTTTGTAATTAAATGAAGAATGTAATAATAATTAAAAATTAAAATTATAAAATGAAAGTCTACAAGATTAGTTGAATGAATTTTAGAAAGTATCATAAATATTTAATTTAAGAATATTAAGCAATAAAATGAATAAATATAAAAATAATAATTTGAAATTTAATAAAATAATAAATTTATAAATGATTAACAAAAAGTAAGTAACAATAAATAATAATAAGAAAAATGAATAATTATAATTTGAATTAAATAACTTAAATGAATAAAATGATATTTATTAAAATAGTATAAATGAAAAATAAAAAGTAAAAAATTATCAAATAATTTTAATAGTTAAATGCATAGCTCAAAGATTAAAATCAACTATTATTAAATGAAAAGGAAAATAAAATCAATATTTCTAATCAAAAAGATAATGTATTATAAAAAAATAATTTAAAGGTAATATAAGGTTAAAATGAAAAAATAAAAAATTTAAATTTATAAATAATAAATTTAAAAGATATTTTGACTGAAAAAGAAGAAGTAAATAATATTATTTATAATAAGCTTATCAATAGTATAAAATAATAGTAAGTTTGTAACTAGAATGAAATTTTTTAATAATAGAAATAAATAAAAGATCTGTAATATAATTTATCACTAAATATTTATTATAATAAAACTATAATTTATATATTTAATAAAAATTATTATTTGAATATTATTTAAGTTAAGATTAAGTAAAAGAAAATTTATAGTAAAAGTTATTAGATGAATAAAACAAGAAAGAAAACGAATTATAAAAAGAATAGTAAGTATAATTACAAGATAATATTAATGACTAAATAGATTTATTATGAGTATAATAATAACGATAATAAATAAATTGGAAAGTAAATGAGAAATAATTGTAGGAAAATATAGCATAAATCTGTGATTATTTGAGGTGCTCAATAATAGATATAATTTTTGAAATGTTTATGAAATGTGGTTATGGAGCATGGTGTAGAACTTAAAATTCATTAACTGTTTTCAATAATTAATTATTAAAATTTAAAGAAAATAACTCTTAAGCTTTGACAGTATCAACTTATATTTACCAAAAGTAATAATAAATAATAAATTTATATAGAATAAAAAAGTTATTGTAATTAATGAATATAAAATATATCTACTTAAGTAAAGATCAAGAAGACAGAGATTAAGCTAATTTGTGGCTTTATAAATCTATAAATGAAGTCAAGTATAGAGTAAATTAAGATTTAAAGTCAAGTGAATATCGAGCTTAAAAACTATTCAGATATTTATCTATCAAATATCGTATACTACATCCAATTTAAAATGTTAAATTTAGGGTTGATTAAGATTTGAATTTAAAATTGGAAGATAAAATATGTATTTCGTTGTTAAAATATTTAATATTTTGATTAAAAATCGCATATATTTTTTTAATTAATTATAATTAAATATAATTTAAATATTTAATGAATTAAGATAGCTTTTTTTCATAAATAAAAAATTTTTAATAAAGTCTTAAATAAATACAAAATTTTATTGATTTTATTCTTTTTAACTTTGATTAAAATTATTAGAAAAATTATAAAATATATCAAATTCTTTAATAATATAAAATGCTAAATTCAATGATAAAATCTGAAATTTAACAATATATAACAATAATTCAAAATGTATTCTAATATATTATTATCTTTAGTATCGTTCTTCTTCTATTAATGAATTTTAGTTATATGATAATCTATATGAGTCTTATTAAATAATTTTATTAACAATATAATGAGTAATTATTTTTTTAAATATAATTAAGTTAAATAGAAATTAAATAATTTGTGATTTTCTTAAGGATAAAAAGTAGGAATTAATTTAATAAAATATATATCTATAAGAAAATAATAATTTATTATACAATTATGAAAAATAAACAAGTCATATAGACAGTTATATTAAATTCAAAAATGAAAAAAATTAAGATTCCATGATTTAGAAAAATTATGAATTTAACAATGAATTTATTAATAATAAAAATAATAATTTTGATTATTAAATTTAGGATAAAGAAAATAAAAATCAAAAATTTAATTTCTAAAATGATACTTTTAACTCTCGATACAAAAAAATATTGACTTTAAATTAAATATCATTGACCTAATAATTCAATACAAAAACTGAATAGAATAGTAATAGAGTTCTACAATCTTAAGAAGATTTTATAATAAAAGCTTATGAAGATTAATAAAATAGTATTAAAAACAAAAAATATGTTAAAAATATATCTTAATCCAAATTTATTAACACAGATCATTTATATTTTTTGAAAAATAAAAATAATTGATATTAATAGTAAATTAATTAATAGAAATTTATTAAATTAAAAGATTAAAATAATGAAATTTAAGAATTGAAATAATAAATAAATAAATTCCATTTTAATAATTTAAGTAAAATCTAATATTTATATTTATATTTTTCATCATTATAGTGATAAATTAAATATGTCAAGAAAATTCAGAAATTTAAAAGAATAAGAAAGCTTTGGAATAATAAAACACTTCTTTGCAAAAATTATTTAATAAGTAAAGTAATAATTTTATAAATTAATCAAGAATAATCTATTGAAAATTAGAAATAATAATTGAGTTATTTATAATAACTATCTTAAAATTTAGTTGATAAATTATAAAATAATAATAATAAAAACTAATAATAAAATTAAAACTAACAAGAATAATTAAATGAAAGTTTTTCTGAAAATAGACGTTACTTAATACAAAGAAAAAACAAATGATATTTAATAATAAATAGAAATATTAAAAGTAATATATCATCTAGTAAAGAATCTTCCATCTAAAGCACATCTACTATATCCTGGATTAGTGGATTTCATATGAATATCATTAATTATATAATTATTTTTGGAGTGTTTGTATTTGACTAAACTTATATTTCTCACATTTAACAAACTGTTTTCTCTTAACTTATGAATATTTGTTATTAACTTCTTGTTATAAAGAATAGTCTCTCCGTCTTACACTATACTTTCTATTATGGGATTATTCGTTTCTATTTTCATCATTTGATTTGTTTAGCTGTTAAAGTATAAGGATTTTCTTAAATCATCAACATTTTAAGGATTTGTCAATCTCATTCTTTCGTTATAACTATTATTTTTCATTTCTTTGTTAGTATTATTAATCTTTCTATCTAACTCTATTTCATTTTTCAGTTTTTACCTTATTTTACTTGAATTCAAATTATCTTTAAGCATAAATTTTTATTTAATATTTATTATTATTAATAAAGTTATACAAATAAATTTACAATTATAATTTTATTAATATATATTATATTACTTAATATTTATTTCAATTATTATATTCTTGTATGTAATAAATTAATTATTATAAAAGTATTTAAATAATTAAAATTAAAATTTTTAATTTTTATTTAAATATTTCACACAAAAATAAAATATAAAAATATACAATTATTTTTAAATTTAATATTTATTATCTAAAATAGTATTAAATTTAAAAAAATTTTAATTTTTTAAATTATCATTTTTTATTAATCTATCAATAACAAAAATTATGATTTTTTTTAATAATTTAATTTACTAATATATTTTATTCTTTGAATAATCTTTAAAAATTAATAGTAGATAACCTTTTATTTATTGGATTTTCTCTTTCAAATTTAAAGCTAAATTTAGATATAATTTCATCATATTACGGTTTAATTTAACAATTGTTTTCTTAAATTTTAAATAATATTTTATTTATTTTTAAAGAAGAGATTTGGAAATAATTAAAAGAAGTAAAAAAAGTATGCTAAATTCAATTAATAGCAATCGAAATCTATAAATCTATCAGAAAATTAATTTTAAATAACTTATCTTTTTATTAATCCACCTAAATATATACATAAAGGAATAATATTTGAAATATTTAAAACAAATTAATATACTTATGTTGAAAATTATACTTGCTCATTATGTCTTCTAAATATCAAATATTTATCCAACAAATAATTTATTACAAAATCAAATAATGATATTAGAATAAATAAAGGACATAAACTTTAAAATATAATAATAAATCACATATTTTATATTCAAATTAAAATATAATTTTATTTTATTATTTTAATTTATTTAATATTTATTTTAATAATGTTCAAATTTAGCAAATGTTATTCGAAAAAAATATTTTAAATTCTTTATATTTATTAATAATACAAATATAATTAATATAAATTATTTTCTATATATTTTAATTTTCAGAAGTTTTAATATTCTAATTATGATTTCTATGAAATTTTTACCATCAGTTTTATAATCGTAAACTTGAAATACTTTTAATAAGTCCGCTAAATTTAACTCATAAGGATTAAATAGATTACTCACGTCACCCAAATTACAGCTCTTCAGTTATAGAAAATAAGCTCTATTATCATATCATTAGATAATTAGAAAACTATGTCTTGAATATATTTTTATTTAAGAATAAATTTAATCATTTCAAAAATGAGAAAATAATTTTTTCAATAAAATTTTTAATTAAAAAATAAATTCTCATCTTAATTGCTTTATGAAAGATTACAAGTACTTTTAAAAATTGATTTTCAAAAAAACAATATTTTATAAAGGAAAATTTTTCCTAATATATTTTAGGAACATTTTTAAAATTATTAGAAAAATTTTTTGGAAAATTTTAATAGAAAATTTTAAGGAAAATTTAATAGAAAATTTTTTCATAAAATATTTTCATTTTAAATTATATATAGTATTATTTGCAAAATTATTTCTCGAATTTATTTAAGTAAAAAAATTTCTAATTTAAATTTTATATAAAATATTATTTATTATTTTTTAGTAAGATTTTTAAATATATAAACAATTAATTAATATTTAAAAACAAAAATAATTTTTTAATGGCTTAAAATTTAAAAATTATTATAAATAATGTATGCTATAATAAATTAGATGACAAACTTATTATTTTTAAGTCTCAACTATAAAAAATCATAAATCACAATTATCTATATTTTGGAGAATTTAATAAAAAACTCTAATAAGATTAATATTTTAATTTTGGTTAATTATATTCAGCATTTATTTATTAATTTTAATTAAAATATAAATTTAAATTTTCTCTCTAATTTTTTAATAAATTATTAACTTTTTATTCTTTTTATTGAGAATATTTTAATTATTCTATCTTTTATTATTCAATAATTTTTTAGGTAGTTTAATTATTTTTTATATTTTATGATTTTTATTTGATCTCTTTGATTGAAATATTTTCATTTGAATTTAAAATTGATAAATTTTAATTAAATTATAATAATGTTTGATTTTTATCTAAAGATTTGTTTAAAACTTAATTTCAAAAGTTTTTAATATTTATTTTAGGTAAAGATACTTAATCTTATTTTTTCAAATTTATAAATTTAGCTTTTTCCTATTAATTTTATAAAAAAATATTAGTATTATTTTCAATTTAATTGTAATTATAAAAATTATCTAAATTTTTTCAAGATTTTTATCAAAAATCTAATTTTTGAAATTATTATTCCAAACAAATATCTCCACAATAATATTATTTATTTTAATCCTAATTAATAATTCTTTTTAAATTATGATTTTTCTAACAACACAACTAATTTAAACTTTAGCAATTAATAGATTACTACATTTTAAAAACAATAATATATTATTAAATAAAATTTTTAAGCAATTTGATAAAATATATATGAATATCTTAATATAAAACTATAAATCATAAAATAGATAATAAATGGGTAGAGTAATAAGAAATTAAAGAAGAGGTCATGCAAAGGGTGTACTTGGTACAGCTCATACTAGCAAAAGAATTGCTAGACCTTAATACAGAACATTTGACTTTTCAGAAAGAGAA
>Ga0315908_10002482_pt1 | contig 13489 bp, 6 predicted proteins | sample LakEriMetagenome_12_FD_203520 | JGI IMG/M metagenome (GOLD analysis project Ga0315908, IMG submission 203520) | Freshwater fungal communities from buoy surface, Lake Erie, Ohio, United States - Buoy 4 MA124 | ecosystem: Environmental > Aquatic > Freshwater > Lake > Lake biofilm | place: USA...
TTGTCCTGCAGAAGCAGCGTTGATTGTAAACATTCTAGTTAGGCCATTAGTACCAGTTAAAGTTGATCCTCCCAAATCACCTTCTATGGTGTATTGAAAATTTTTATTGATTGATTCTCCTCCAGGTGTTGTATTTGTTTGACTTAAATTTTGAGATCCAGCAGCAACAGTTCCCACAACCCTTAATACATCGCCTGCTGAATTTATATCAAGTAGAGCTCTAGCAAAACTGTCATAAGCAGTAGCTTCACTTAAACCATCTTTAGTAATTCTGTCACTGGGAGCAGAAACCCATACTGTTTCTTGAGAATACAAACTGCATGCTAATAAAAGCGTAAGGAAGGATGTAAATAATGTAATTTTTTTCATAATTTTTTTTGTTAATTTGTATAGTTAATAATTTATCTTACAAATTAAACGAGTGAACATTAATTTTTCATTAATTTTTAATTAATTATGAAATATATTAATCAAAAAAAAATAAATCAATAAAAATAGTGTGTTTTTTCAGACACCTACTTTTATTTTAAAAGAGGCACACCTATAAATCAGTCGGTATTCCATTTATTTTTAAAAGACAAAAAACCAATAAAAATTTGACAACCAAAAAACAGAAAAGAGTAAAAATATAATCCTTAAATAAACAATGCTACTTTCTAATAGGCATTTCTTGTTGTAGCGGAATTTCTCTTCGCAGCATTTTTGCTGCTTGGCCCGTTAGCCATAAATAATGATCAGTTGGGAGTCCCCCATTACTAACAAAATGGGATTGGTCACTATTGGGAGGTGTATTCGAAACTTTAAATATGGCGGTGCCTTCATCAATTTCATCAAACATGGCTACATAGATCATCTTGCTTCCAGCCTCAATGGAAGCTGTCATTTGATCCCAATAAAATTTACCCCCTAATCTTGGGATAGCATCATAAGCGGTAAATCTGGCCAGTTCTGGTTTGGCTAGAGATAAATTTCGCCAACTAAACCCTGGACAAATTACAGGGACGTAATCAATACCCTGATCTTTTGTCCATTTATTATCTTGTATCATATGATCTCTTAAATGATCTTTTATATTGTGAACCAATGGGGTAAATCGTTGCACCATCCAAGGCATAACAATATCTACAGATGCAATGATCTCATGTAAGTAAGGATCCGGCAGACAATCTTTATTTAATTCTCTAAAGTAAGTAGGGACACCCAATAAAACAGAACAGCCTCCATAAACAGGATCGTTTTTAAGAAAATCTATTAAAACATTAATGCCTATTTTTCTTGTTTCATAAGGACGGTCGGGAAATCCCACCCCCCAAATAGCCACTAATGGTTTGCCATTATGAAAAAGATAATTTTGATTTTTTCCTTGATTGGTGATTTTAAGTTGATCCACCAGCATCTTCCAATCTTCAATTATGGCGGAACAATCTTCCCCTTTTGATTTTAAACCCGATAAATCATACATCACGGCGATAGCCCTAGTATTCTCGTTTGCGGCCTGCAAAGCATTTTTAAGAATTATATCTTGGGGTTTATTAAGTTCTTTATTAGCTCTTGCAACTCCAAAAAAACGTTGCATAAAAACCCCATCTATACCATATTCCTTCATCCATTTAAAATGCAAATCAGTAGTGCTTTTGTCATAAGAACTAAAAACAGTTGCATTTTCGCCATTTGGATAGGTAAATGAAGTAGTATATGTTTTTTTATATTCGGAAACATCTGGCCAAACGTCAATAGTAACATTTTGAAAATCAAATTTCCCATCTTTACCAAAATGCACCCAGCCTTTTCCTGAACCATCTTCTGGGGTACGAAACCAACCTTGATATCCAGCCATAACTAACCCTTTATAGGAAGGATAATTGCCAGGCAATCCATGTTTTGATTGGGAATAACCACAATAAAATAACAAAAAAAGAAAAAAAGAAAAATTAAAATGTTTCATAATGTCAAAATATATTTAGTTGATAACCGTCATTCCGTTTAAAATTTATTTTATAATTACTTTTTTCACAAATACACTATTATTAATTTTTATTCTTGATACCCCATCATCACTTTGTAATCTAGTTGATTTTGTGAAGAGACTGTATTTGAATAGCAAATTGTTAGAAACACTATAAAAAAGGATACATTTTTTTTGGATTTCATAAATTATTATAATTATTCTTAGAATATTAAATAGAGAAAAATACAATCAATATGCAATAATAATACCCAATGCTTAACAATGCATTAATAAACCATTAATTTGAAAAATTTTTCAATTATAACTTAAGTAAGTCGAAAATTTAAAAGTCGTAAAGTCAAAAAAAGCAATAGTATCAATAGCATTTCAAAATCAAGCTATTAATTAATTTATTGTCTAATTTAAAACACAACATTATAGGATGATTGTTACTTACAAAAAGTAAAAAAGTATTTTTTTATCCAATAAAATTTCATGGTTAATGAAAAATTAATATTCTGCTTCTACATTTGCATTGTAAAAAAATGGTTCCTCAAGGGGAGATTATGGATATAAATAAAATAATTATACAAAATATAAAGCCTAATCAATTTAAAAACATGAAACACCCATGACAATAGTCCTTGACACACAGGGATATGGTTATGGGTGTTCCACCTGCCTGTCGGCAGACAGGTCTGACCGATAAATATCAATAAAAATAAACAGATGAAATACCTAATAATTATCTTCTTTATTACCACCTTTGGATACTCTCAAAACAATCCTATTGTAACCGTAACTCCTGTTAAAACATATGTGTATAATGGTTCGCCCCAAGGTCCATTTGAGGCATCGAATAGTGGTACAAGTACAAGCTACACGTTTAGTTATGTGGGGACAGGTACAACAAGTTATGGGCCAACTGCCACCATGCCAACAGCTGCTGGAACATATACCGCCACAGCAATTGTTGAGGCCAATGCCAGTTTTAATTCCGCAAGTTCACAACCCACAGCATTTACAATTTTTGAGCAGGATCCATTAAAATTGTTTCTTACCAATATTCCTACTGTATCACAAGTAATCAGCACAATAAATTCAGTAACCGATGCAACTGCAATCAGTACTAAAAGATTTACTTTTAAATCAAAAGACGGTGTCAATACCATTTATGCAATTATGGCTTATCCCCAAGCTGCTGGAGTCTATCCCGGCATTCTCATGTATCATGGGGGAGGTGGCACTGCTGAAGGTTTAGTTAATAACCTTAAAACCTATGCAGCATTGGGTTACGTTACAATGGCTTTAGATGAACCAGGAATTGCAAGTGTAGCAAATTCTTCTCCTTATTCAACTGGACCATGGAAATCAGTTATTCCCGGAGAAGGTCCAAAATTAAATGTAGCGGGTGGTGTTCAAAACAGTACACTCTATGATGCAATAATTGGAAGTATAGAGGCATTTAATTTATTAAGTTCGCAACCTAATGTAGATGCCCAAAAAATGGCAGTGACAGGTTCCTCATGGGGTGGATACCTGACTACATTCACTGCAGGTGTGTTGGGTTCCAGAGTTAAAGCTGCTTACTCCACCTGGGGTTGTGGTTTTTATGAAACAGGTTCGTTTTGGTCAGAATTGATTGCTCAAATGCCATCGCATTATAAAAGCGATTGGCTGACTTATTTAGATGCGGGAAGAAGAGCAAAAGATATTACTGCACCCTATTTTATTGATCAGGCAACGAATGACACCTATTTTTGGCCTGAAGCTGTTTCAGCAACGCTGAATGCAATTACAGGGACTAAAAATCATGTCACAATGGCTAATCTCAATCATACCACTTTATCCTCTTCGGCTACAATGAAGCAACGATACATGAATTACTATTTGAAGGGAGTTGGTAGTCCTTTCGGCACTATAAATATTACAAGTTCTGATGTGCAGTTAGATGGTAGTTTAAAAATAAATATGAACGTCAGCCTGCCAGTGGGTGTGTCACTATCTTCCGCCAAATTGTATTATAGTGTACCCACATTGACTTGGCAAACACGTAACTGGATTGAACTTCAGGCAACACTCGTAAACGGCAGTAGCTATCAGGCAATACTTTCATCATCACTTGTAAATAAAGGAATTAATTACTATGCCAATATGATCGATACGCGTCAGGTCCAGACTTCAAGTACCATGTATAACACCTCAACATCATTAAACACAGATTCAAATATTTTATTATCAGGTGTTAGTGTTTTTCCAAATCCATTGCAACAAGAAAAGCTTACTGTAAAAGTGGATGGCGCAAATACCTCTAAAATTTTCAAAGTAACAATTAGCAATCTTCAGGGGCAAGTAGTCTATCAAACCAATATTTCTGGCAAAAATTTCATTGAAATAAATACTGCTGGTTGGTTGAAAAGCTCTATCTATCTGGTTTCGGTACAATCGGGCCAAAAAATAAGTACTACAAAACTGATCGTACAATAACTAAACCACTATGGACTGGAAGTCCGTAGATTTGGTTTGGCAGATTAAAAGTCTGCAAGGTTAGATAAAAATTAATCCGTGAAATTTTGCCACAGATTTACGAATTTTTTAAATCATTTCTAATCTGTGAATCTGTGGCAAAAAAAATTTTAGAAACTTAAGCGAGTTGCACTGAAAGTAAATACCTGTCTGCCGACAGGCAGAGTTTTAAACTCTATTTGAGACCAATAAATTATTTCCCTTTTTTATTCAAAAAACCTTTCATTTTAATCATTAATTAATAATAAATTAATTAGTAGCTTTTATATTTACAAATAATTCACTTTTTATTCAATTCAACACTTATCATTTATGACTGAGATTAAACATTTATTTTTGGCATTTCAATTTTTAACTGCATTAAACTCTTATTCGCAAGTAGAATCAACTTTGGTTTATCCTGGCACAGACGGAAAACTTGTTTATACCAAGTATGCAAATAAAAACGAGACAAATGAAGATAATACCTTGCCCGATTTTTCGAATGTTGGTTATATGGATGGTGCTGTCGGAGTGCCGGTAGGAGAAGTGCCAGTAAAAATCACATTGAATCCAAACCCTTCAGGCGAAGACAGAACTCGAATTCAGAAAGCTATCGACGACGTTTGTAATATGCCACTTGATGCTAATGGATTTAGAGGAGCAGTATTGCTTAAAAAAGGGACTTACAGATTGAATGATGGAACTATTCCTGTACTCACTGATGGAATGGGTTATGCATTAAGAATTTGGGCCAGCGGAGTAGTGTTGCGTGGCGAAGGCCAGGGAGCTGATGGAACAATTCTTTATTCAGATTTCGCTCTGAATCACACCATGATAACCCTTGAGCCGTTTTCTCAATCCACATCCGAGACTAATTTGCAACGCATTACCGATGGGTATGTAGGGACTGGTGCAAAAACATTTACGGTAGCCAATGCAAGTAATTACGCTGTAGGAGATAATATAATAGTAAAATTCACTCCGAATGCAACCTGGTTTTCGGATCTCAAAGTGGACGAAAATGGATATATTTTATATGTGGCTCCGCCGGCAGAAAGTGATTATTGGAATGCAAATGCCGGAGCTTTCAACATTGGATTTAAACGTAAAATAATGGCAAAAAATGGCAATACAATTACCATAGACTGTTCGATAGTGCAACCCATGCAAACCTTATATGGTGGGGGACAAATAACAAAATACACAACAACCGGACGATTAAACAAATGCGGTGTTGAAGATTTGCGTATCGTGGGGGTTCAAGATGGAGGGAGTCCCGGGGTGTCAAGTAATGGAAATAGATTGCGGGTAGGGATAAGACCCCGATTTTTGGATAATAGTTGGATTCATGGTGTTACAGTAACTCGCACATCCGAATCGGCTGTAATGACTTGGCAAGTGATGAATCTCACCGTTCAAGAATGTGCGTATATTGATCCACGAGGAACCATTTCTGGTGGATGGCGTTATAGCTTTAGCTTGGATGCAGGCTCTACACGCGTTCTTTTTCAGCGTTGTTATTCTGATTACGGACGACATGATTTTGTGACTCACGCCAGAATGCCTGGTCCTAATGTATTTGTTGATTGCTATAGCGCAAACGGAATCAGTGCATTGGGTCCTCATTATCGTTGGGCTACGGGCACCTTATTCGACAATATAAAAGCACCTCAAACTTATATGGCAATTAATTTATTTGATTTATCTAATGGTCATGGTTGGTGTGGAGCACAAACGGTTGGTTGGAATCTCGAATGCGAAGGTTTAGTAAATGACGCCTCTAGAGGATCTCAAAATTTTTTAATTGGAAGTATTGGCGCTGAATATACCGTTCCTACATTCAAACCTGCTAATTACCCCGGTTTTATTTTTCGTGGATATTGGGAAAAATCAGGGCCCGCTGGTGTCCATGTGAATACAAGAAGTCTGTATTACAAACAACTGGAAGACAGGCTGGGTGCTGACGCTGTCGCAAATATCACAATACCAGAACAAAGAACCGGAAATATTTATAACAAATTAGCAACTTGGGCAGGAAATGGTAGTCTTGTAAATATTCCGGTTACAGGAATAGTTCTATCACCGCTTACGTTAACTATAAGCGTTGGTAGTTCACAGCAACTAGAAGCAACAATTGCTCCAGCAAATGCATCAAACAAAAACATAACTTGGACTTCGGATAATACAGCAGTTGCCACCGTAAGTGCAACAGGAATGCTTACTGCCAGTTCGATTGGGACAGCTATCATAACCGCAACTACCGCGGATGGTGGAAAAACTGCAACTACGACCATTACTACAACTAGTCAGGTATTTGTGAGCAGTATAACGGTGTCTCCTACTACTGCAACAATTGCAATGGGTAACCAGCAGCAACTTTCAGCAACTATCTTACCAGCAAATGCATCAAACAAAAATACAACTTGGATCTCGAGTAATACCAATGTGGCAAACGTTAGTTCACTTGGATTGGTTACTTCAGTAGCACCAGGCACTTGCGATATTACAGTAACTACTCAGGATGGCAACAAAAAGGCTATTGCTGTTATAACTGTAGATCCATACCCCGTAAGTAAAATTATTTCTACTTGCGATTCGAATACTGGCTGGACAACGGCGAACACACTAACGGCAAACAGTACCGACAAAAAAGAAGGGACTGCATGTCTGCAATCAGTTGGATCATTAAATCTTGATTTTTCAAAAGTTTTTTCACCACCTATTAATACCGGTTCAACCCTAGCAGATGGAAAACTGCAATTTTGGTATTTTGTATCGGACATAAGTTTATTATCTACAAACAATCAAATTGAACTAGGCAGCGGTGGAAAAGCCGATACAAATGAATTCAACTGGAATATTGACACTAAGAACACTAATAGTCCCTTGCAAACTGGATGGAATTTGGTAACATTGCCTTTTAGTACTGCTACAATAACGGGTGGTACCCCTGATTTGAGCGCCATCAATTGGTTTCGCATTTATCGCACCAAAACGGCAAGTGTTAACACTAAAATTGATCAAATAATTATTGTTGATAGCGCATTAAGCACAGATACAAATATTTTATTATCAGGCGTTAGTGTTTTTCCAAATCCATTAAAACAGGACAAGCTTACTATAAAAGTAGATAGCGCAAATACCTCTGAAATTTTCAAAGTAACAATTAGCAATCTTCAGGGGCAAATAGTCTATCAAACCAATTTTTCAGGCAAAAATTTCATTGAAATAAATACTGCTGGCTTGTTGAAAAGCGCTGTCTATCTAGTTTCGGTACAATCGGGCCAAAAAATAAGCACTACAAAACTGATCGTACAATAAGCAAGTAGCAATAACAAACTAAGCTGTATAATCTCGAATAAAATAGCATAAGTAAAAATGAAATATCGTTTATATAGAAAGAGTATACTCTTTATTGCTATTGTTGTTCAGGTCGTTGCGTACAAATCAACAGCACAAGATTTAACTAAATATGTCAATCCTTTTATTGATACGCATAAATCACGTTGGTTTTTCTTTGCTTCTGCTGCCCGACCATTTGGCATGGTGAGCTTAAGCCCAGATACTTGGGTAAAAGGCGACTGGAAAGCCGGTTATCTTTATGACACCCTTTCAGTAAGATGTTTTTCGCATGTGCACGAATGGCAATTGTCGGGCATTCCTGTAATGCCAACGGTTGGAAAATTCAAAGGGCATTTGGGAATGGAGGCTTATAAATCTTCTTTTAGCCATAGTGACGAAGTAGCTCGACCCGGTTACCATAGCGTTTACCTTAAAGATTACAATATCCGTGCAGAGTTAACATCAAGCAGCAGAGTGGGCTTTCATAAATATACATTTCCGGAAGATACTACCAAATATGTTATTTTCGATGTTGGCGCTCATCTAGGACAAGGACCTATGGATTTTGCCATGGTGCAAAAAATAAATGATTACGAAATAGCTGGTTATAGCTTAATGGCTTCTAATATTCGTCGGTCAAAACCTACCTATGTGTATTTTGTAGCACGCTTTAACCAACCAATATCAAAATTTGGATCTTGGGAAAAAGGACAATTGCCCAACTTGCAATCGAAAAGCATACAAGGTGATGGAGTTGGAGCCTATGTCAATTTCGATAAAAATCAGAGCAATACATTGTTAATGAAAGTAGCTATTTCGTACACGGGCATTGAACAAGCCCGTTTGAATATGAAAAGTGAAATAGGGCATTGGGATTTCGACCGAGTTGTTGCTGAGTCGAACAAGGAGTGGAACAATTATTTGAGCCGTATAAAAATTAAAGGCGGTTCCGAAAAACAGAAAGTCAAATTATATACCGATCTCTGGCATTCTTTACTTGGACGTAAAATTAGTAGTGACGTAGATGGGAAATACTGCGACATGACAGGGAATTCTCCCGTTATTCGTCAGATTGAGCTTGGAGTCAACGGGAAACCCAAACACAATCAATACAACTTTGATGCGTGGTGGGGAAGTCATTGGAACCTGAATGTCCTTTGGTCGATGGTTTATCCTGAGATTATGGATGAATTTTGTGCCAGTATGGTGGAAATGTATAAGCATGGGGGGTTAATTCCCCGAGGTCCGTCGGGAGGAAATTATACCTTTGTAATGATAGGTGACCCTGCTGCATCGTTCTTTGCTTCGGCTTACAACAAAGGCATACGCAACTACGATGTACAAAAAGCCTACGAAGGGCTGCACAAGAATGCATTCTTAGGTGGAATACGCGACCGTGCCGGTTACGAAATTGGGGAAAGTCCCAAAGGTGGAGGAATGTCTTACTATCTCGAAAGAGGCTATGTACCCGAAGGTATTAAAGGCAAAGGAATGCATCTTGATGGTGCTTCTATGACTTTGGAATATGCCTATCAGGATTGGTGTGTTGGACAATTGGCAAAAGCACTTGGGAAAAATTCGGATTATGAAATGTTTAGTAAACGTGCTGAAAATTACAAAAACCTGTGGAATCCTCAAACACACTTCATGCACCCACGAAATATTGACGGAAGCTGGATTGCGAATTTTAAACCCATTGGCGAATCATTTAATTCACTAGGATTTTGTGAAAGCAACTCAGCCATTTACACCAATTTTGTTCCTCACGATTTAGCTGGGTTGATCAAGTTAGTTGGAAGTAAAGAGAAATATACTCAATTTCTCGACAGTAGCTTTGTTAAAGCCAAACCAAACCACTTCGTAGCGCCCCATAACAATCATGCTATCAGCTGGGTAGATTACGAAAACCAACCTTCGTGTCAGATGGCCCATCTTTTTAATTACAGCGGTTCGCCATGGTTAACGCAAAAGTGGGTTCGTGAGGTAAAAGAAACTACATTTGGCGATATTACACCTTATGGTGGATATAATGGTGACGAAGATCAAGGACAAATGGGCGCTTTGGGGGTATTGATGTCCATCGGATTGTTTCAAATGGATGGTGGTGCGTCGGTAAATTCACAATATGAAATTACTTCACCACTATTTAATGAAATTAAAATACAGCTCAATACTAAATACTATCATGGAAAGACTTTTGTTATCAAAACAAGGAATAATTTACCTGAAAACAACTATATTCAGGGTGCTGAACTAAATGGGCAAAACTGGACAAAATTTTGTTTTCCTCATGAAATTTTCGCAAAAGGGGGTAGTCTTAAACTAACCTTGGGAAAACTACCAAATAAAAATTGGGGAATAAACGAATAAAAAAAGCAATTCAAAAATTAACTATTCTACCGAAATAGAATGGGAGAAAAACAAAATAATAGACCACAATAAAAAATTTACTACTATGAGACTAAAATTTTTAATAGTATTATTTTTGACTAAAAGCATACTAATCACTGGGCAAGTATCTATGGATTTAACCAAGTATGTTAATCCATTAGTCGGAACCGATTCAAAAAAAGAATTATCGAATGGGAATACTTATCCCGCCATTGCTATGCCTTGGGGAATGAATTTTTGGACACCCCAAACCAACAAAATGGGCGATGGTTGGTGCTACCAATATGCTGCTAACAAAATCAGAGGTTTTAAGCAAACACACCAACCCTCGCCATGGATTAATGACTATGGTGCTTTTTCGATTTTTGCAACGACCGAGAATTTGGTTTTCGACGAAGAAAAACGGGAGTCGTGGTATTCACACAAAGCGGAAATCTCTACTCCTCATTATTACAAAGCGTATTTGGCTAATTACAATACAACAGTCGAAATTACGCCTACTGAAAGAGCCGCTTGCTTCAGAATTACCTATCCACAAACAGATAAAGCCTATTTAATTGTAGATGGATTTTTTAAAAATTCTTATATCAAGGTTTTTCCTAAGGAACGTAAAATTATTGGCTTTGCCTGTAATGCCACAGCTGGGGTTCCGTCTAATTTCAAGAATTATTTTGTAATATATGTTAATAAGGATTTTGATCAATCCTTTACGGTAGAAGATGGGGCTATTTTGGAGGATAAATTGGAAGTTGAAAGCAAACATTCGGGCAGTATAATCCGCTTTAAAACAAAAGCAAACGAGCAGGTAAATCTAAAAATTGCCTCTTCATTTATCAGTTTGGAACAAGCTGAACTTAACCTTGAAAGAGAAATTGGAGATAACACTTTCGACCAGATAGCACAAAAGGGCAAAGCGGAATGGAACAAGCAATTAAGCAGAATCTCTGTTGAAGGCGGTACCGATGCGCAGCTGACCACCTTCTACTCAGCTATGTATCGTACCATGCTTTTCCCACGCAAGTTTTTCGAATTCGACAAAGGCAATAAAATTGTTCACTACAGCCCCTATAACGGAAAAGTGTTGGATGGGTATATGTTTACCGATAATGGATTCTGGGACACTTTCAGAGCAGCATTTCCGTTATTAACTATTGTATTTCCGGAACTAAATAGCCAGATTATGGAAGGGTTGGCAAATGCCTATAAAGAAAGTGGCTGGTTACCCGAATGGGCTAGTCCAGGTCATAGAGATTGTATGGTTGGCTCCAATTCAGCCATTCTTATTACGGACTCTTACCTGAAAGGTATTCCAAATAAAGAGATAAATACGCTTTACGAAGCTATAGTAAAAAATAGCCAGAACGAAGGACCATTGAGCTCTGTAGGGAGGTTTGGAGTAGATTATTACAACAAATTAGGCTACGTGCCTTATAATGTGGGAAAAAAAGAGAATACAGCCAGAACATTGGAGTATGCCTTTGCGGATTACAATATTTGGAAACTTTCAAAAGCGCTAAACAGACCACAAACCGAAATTGACACCTTTGCAAAAAGAGCTCAAAACTATAAAAATGTATTCGACAAATCAGTGAACTTTATGCGAGGCAGAAACGAAGACGGTACTTTCCAATCGCCATTTCAACCAGATAAATGGGGAGATGCCTTTACCGAAGGATGTTCGTGGCACTGGACTTGGTGTGTGTTTCACGATGTGCAAGGTCTTATTGATTTGATGGGTGGAAAAACTAAGTTTATTGAAAAAATGGATTCCGTTTTCGTAGCTCCTCCTACCTTTGATTATTCGTATTACAAAAAGCAGATTCATGAAATTACAGAGATGTTGATAATGAATATGGGACAATATGCACATGGGAATCAACCCATACAACACATGCCCTACTTGTATAATTATGCTGGAGAACCCTGGAAAACACAATATCATGTCAGAGAAATTATGAATAAATTGTACACTCCAGCACCTGACGGACTATGCGGTGATGAAGATAACGGACAAACTTCGGCTTGGTATGTTTTTTCGGCTATGGGAATGTATTCAGTTGCACCAGGCACGAATCAATATGTGCTGGGAGCGCCACTATTTAAAAAGAGTACACTTAAGCTTGAAAACGGTAAAACATTTGTGATAAATGCTGGAAATAATAGCGCAGAAAATCGGTATGTACAAAAAGCAAAACTAAATGGCAAAACACACACAAAAACCTTTTTGAATCATTCTGATATTACAAATGGCGGAACATTTAATTTAACAATGTCTGCGGAACCGAATAAGAGCAAAGGAGTTAACGCAAGCGATACCCCTTATTCAATGACTAATGAATTAAAGCAAAAATAAAAGACTTAGCAACAATAAATTTTTTGATTATCAACTACTTTCAGAATTATAGCTAACTTGATTTTGGATATGCTAACTTAGCCATGAGAGAGAGTTAAGAAATAATCTTATACGTATAAAAAAAATTAGGGTTTTCACAAACCCTAATTTTTTTTACTTACACACTTTATGGGATACTACATTTCAATAAATGCTTAATATGCTTTTTATTAATTTCATTTTTTTAGTTCCCACAATTAGCATGACTTCATAATAATCATTTTTAAGTATAATAGCTACTGCTTAATTTCCTAATAGTCCTATATCATCTATTCTAGTAGTTACGCTTCCTGTCTTTAGCCCGTATATTCTAAACCAATTTATGGCACCCAAATTTGGTGTTCCAATTTTAGTTGCGGTTGAAGTATTTAATTGAACTAAATTCCAACCATTTACTAAGCCTGTCAGTGTCCAGTTGTACTCATTAGTATCAGGAACTCCAGAACTCCCTATTTCTACTTGATTTTTAGTTGTTAACTTGGACACATCCGAAACATAGTACCAAAATTGTAATGTAGCTCCTGTAGTAGAGCCAACGGTATTGTATGCTGGAGAAAACACCCTTGAAAATTCTATAATTTCAGGACCTGTAAATTCAAGACTGTTCAAACCCTGCTTTTTATCTACACTATTAAGAACTAATGTGCAGTTGCATAAACTCCAATTTGTCTTTGAGTCACAATCGTCTATATAATTTTCGGCTCCAATTGCTATTGTTTTATTTGGGGTTAGCCCCCCAAACCATTCAACACCTTCTTTTATTAATTTCCATTGAAAATTATTATTTCCTGCACTACTAGGAGCCGTAATTTCAAATTGGAAAGTTTTTTCTTGACCAGGCAATATAGCATCGGTATCAGACAAATTGACTCTATTAAAACCCCACACACTATTATCTTGCGTATTTT
>Ga0315908_10002484_pt1 | contig 13486 bp, 12 predicted proteins | sample LakEriMetagenome_12_FD_203520 | JGI IMG/M metagenome (GOLD analysis project Ga0315908, IMG submission 203520) | Freshwater fungal communities from buoy surface, Lake Erie, Ohio, United States - Buoy 4 MA124 | ecosystem: Environmental > Aquatic > Freshwater > Lake > Lake biofilm | place: USA...
CAGCCCGTTTTCACTATTTGGTGTAATACTTAAGGGTAAGCAAATGGGAGCCACATCCTCTCGCTTAAAAGGTTTATCGAGCATTTGGCTCCAAGGCATAAGACCCATCGGGCAGCTGGCAGGGCGACGTGACAGCAATGACTCGCAACTAAAAGGTTTAGTCGGTGGCAAAAGTCGCTGATAAGGATTTAGAGCCGGAATTTCGGCCAAGTGTGTGGGCTTTGGCCAACCGGTAGCTTGGAGTGCACCTTAAATGGTGAAGGAAAAAGACGAATCAGCAAAAGCTGACAAAGCAATCAAAAAGGTAGTCAAAGATTCTCGCGCCAAGAATGTAAAGCCTGCGCAGGAAAAGAAGACAAACAAAATTGCCGACAAGAAGGAAGCATCAAAAAAGTCAGAGGGCAGGTCAGATTCTCAGGACGCTAGCAAGACCAAGAAGTCTGAAGCAGTAAAAGCTTCTCCAGCCCTTAGCGCAACATCTCTAATCTTCAAGGCACCAGATCTTCCGCCGGTGGAACCTCGCAAAAAGGGCGCTGTCAAGAAAACCAACGAAGCGGAATCAGAATCGCACCTTCGCCGACGCTCACGTCGCCGTGCCGGTGAGCCAATCGATGTAAATCCAGACTCCCCAAACGTAGTTGTCAAAGTTAGAACTCCCCGCGCGCCAAAGGAGCCAAGCAACGAGCCACAGAGGGTAAAGGGCTCCACAAGACTTGAAGCAAAAAAACAGCGCCGTCGCGACGGCAGAGATTCTGGAAGACGACGCACCACCATTACTGATACTGAGTTCCTGGCTCGCCGTGAATCGGTCGATCGCATGATGCTGGTTAGATCCAAGGATGACAAGATTCAGCTTTGTGTTCTTGAAGATAAAGTCCTTGTCGAGCACTACGTTGCTCAAACCCAAGACGGGTCACTTATTGGGAATGTTTACCTAGGTAAAGTGCAGAACGTTCTTCCTTCGATGGAAGCCGCCTTCGTTGACATCGGTCGTGGACGCAATGCTGTTCTGTATTCCGGCGAAGTCAACTGGGAAGCTGATGGGCTAGATGGCCAGCCGCGAAAGATTGAACTCGCGTTGAAATCCGGCGACACTTTGCTGGTGCAGGTCACCAAGGACTCAGTTGGCCAAAAAGGCGCCAGATTGACCTCCCAGGTATCACTTCCTGGTCGATACGTTGTTTACGTGCCCAATGGCAACATGAATGGAATCTCCAGAAAGCTTCCGGAGTCTGAGCGCGTTCGACTAAAGAGGATATTGAAGGACATCGTTCCCGAAGAGGCCAGTGTAATTGTTCGCACTGCCGCCGAAGGGGCAACTGAAGAGCAGCTCACTTTGGATGTTGCCAGATTGCAGGCACAGTGGGATGGAATTCAGAAGAAGATCAAGAAGGCTACACCTCCTACACTGCTTCACTCCGAGCCAGATCTCCTGGTGAAGATTGTTCGAGATGTTTTCAACGAAGACTTCCAAAAGATGGTTATCTCAGGCGCTGACGCTCAGGCTGTAATCACCGAATACCTCGAGTCTGTGGCCCCAGATCTTTTGGAACGTGTCGAAAGCTACGACGGTAAGGAAGATCTGTTTGAGCGCCATCGCGTGGGGGAGCAGATCGGCAAAGCTCTAGAACGCAAGGTATATCTGCCATCTGGTGGTTCGCTCGTTATTGACCGCACTGAAGCCATGACCGTGGTGGATGTTAACACTGGAAAGTTTGTAGGTTCTGGAGGAAACCTTGAAGAAACCGTAACCAAGAACAACCTAGAAGCGGCCGAGGAGATTGTTCGTCAACTAAGGCTTCGCGACATCGGTGGGATCATCGTTGTGGACTTTATCGATATGGTTCTTGAATCTAACCGAGACTTGGTCTCTAGAAGGCTTATTGAATGTCTTGGAAGAGACCGAACCAAGCACCAGGTTGCTGAAGTGACTTCGCTTGGTCTAGTCCAAATGACGCGCAAGAAGCTCGGCCTAGGTCTATTGGAATCCTTCAGTGAGCCTTGCGAAGTCTGCAGCGCCAGGGGAGCGATCGTGCACCATGAGCCGATCATGCGAGTTAGAAACTCCAATGATTCAAAGCCGGATAAAAAGCGCAAGGGTCACATGGAAGTAGCAAATGTTGTCACCCCAGAACGTGCCTCAGAGATCAACTCAGTGGTTGCCAAGATTGCTGCCTCGACTATGGGTACAGGAAAGATCGAGTCCAAAAAGTCTGGAGACCAGGGCAAACTAGCCTCGTCTCTAGAGCGCATTCTGGACGCTTTACCCGAAGCCAAAACTGAGGTGAAGCCAGATTCCAAGGCCGACGCCAAGCGCAAGCCCAGGCGGGCCACCAGTCCGGCCAAGGTTGACCAGCGAGCCTAGGCCCCATTAGACTAGGGAGCTGTTGCCCAGGTGGTGACTTCCCAAACTTAGAAAAAGGTAAATAAAGTGGTTTTCGCAGTAGTTCGCGCAGGCGGCCGTCAAGAGAAGGTGTCAGTAGGCACGATCGTAACCCTTGACCGCATCAAGGCCGATGCCAATGGCAAGATTCAGCTTCCTGCTTTATTGCTAGTGGACGGCGACAAGGTCACTACAGACGCAAGTGCCCTTGCTGCAGTCAAAGTCACTGCCGAGGTTCTAAATGACCTTCGCGGACCAAAGATCATCATTCAGAAGTACAAGAACAAGACCGGTTACAAGAAGCGTCAAGGTCACCGTTCAGAACTTACTCGCGTCAAAGTACTAGAGATTAAGTAAAGGATTAGATCAAATGGCATCCAAAAAGGGCGTTAGCTCCACCAGGAACGGTCGCGACTCCAACGCTCAGCGTCTTGGCGTAAAGCGTTACGCGGGCCAAGAAGTTAACGCTGGAGAAATCATCGTTCGCCAGCGCGGAACTCACTTCCACCCGGGAAAGAACGTTGGCAAGGGCAAGGATGACACTCTGTTTGCTCTAGCTGCCGGTGCCGTTGAATTCGGAACCAAGGGTGGCCGCCGAGTAGTAAACATCGTCGAGGCTGCATAAGTCAAGATCGGCAAAAGTTTCTACTAAAGGCGAGCCATCGGCTCGCCTTTAGTTATTTGTGAAGGAGGAAGACCATGGTCTCATTCGTTGACCAAGTGACCCTTCATCTGCACGCTGGAAATGGTGGCAAGGGCTGCGTGTCCGTAAAGCGCGAAAAGTTTAAACCACTAGGTGGTCCTGACGGTGCCGACGGTGGAGGCGGGGGAAGTATTGCGCTGTTCGCAGACCCAAACACCACCACGCTTTTGGATTACCACTTTCACCCCCATCGTGCCGGAGGCGACGGTGCCGCTGGCGCCGGAGATTTTAGAAACGGAGCTCACGGCGAAGACCTAAAGCTACCTGTGCCAATTGGGACAATCGTTAAGAAATCGAATGGTGAGGTAATTGCCGACCTTGATGAAGCTGGCATGGAGCTTGTAGTTGCCGAGGGTGGAATAGGTGGATTAGGAAACGCCGCACTTTCAAGCACCAAACGCAAGGCACCTGGTTTTGCACTGCTTGGAGTTCCTGGTTGGTCTGGCGATGTAATCCTTGAGCTAAAAACAGTTGCTGACATCGCACTGGTTGGATATCCATCCGCTGGCAAGTCATCTTTGATTGCTGCAGTTTCGGCAGCCAGGCCAAAAATCGCGGACTATCCATTCACCACCCTGCACCCAAACCTCGGAGTGGTTCAGGCCGGAGAAACCAGATTTACCATCGCTGACGTCCCTGGCCTTATCGAGGGTGCTAGCGAGGGCAAAGGTCTCGGTCTCGAGTTTCTTCGCCATGTCGAGCGCTGTTCTGCTTTGTTGCACGTTATTGACTGTGCGACCTTAGAACCAAATCGTGATCCAGTGTCAGACCTAGACAAAGTTCTGAAGGAGCTAGACGCCTATCAAGTACCAGAAGGCCAGACCCCGTTAACTGAGCGTCCGGCATTGATTGCTCTAAACAAAATTGACATTCCAGATGGTAAAGAACTTGCAGAGTTTATCCGTCCTGAGCTCGAGGCCCGCGGATACCAAGTCTTTGAGGTCTCGGCCGCTTCACACACTGGACTCAAAGAGCTCAAGTTTGCGATGGCAAAACTAGTTGAGTCAGATCGTTTCGAAAAAGCCAAGATTCCAGCCCGCCCAAGAATTCAGCTAATGCAGACCAAGAGAGAGGACAACAGCTTCAAGATTGTTCGTGAGTTCAGCGGTGTCGAGGAGTTCTTTAGAATTCTGGGAGCCAAGCCTGAAAGATGGGTTGCACAAACTGATTTTGGAAATGAAGAAGCCGTTGGCTACCTGGCAGATCGCTTAGCCAAAGTTGGTATTGAAGACGCTTTGTTCAAAGCCGGAGCATCCAACGGTTCCACTGTGGTGATTGGCCCTGGAGACGGAGTCATCTTTGACTGGGAGCCAACAATAGCCTCAACAGCTGAGCTTTTGGTTAGCCCTCGCGGAACCGACCCTCGCTTTGGCCCTTTGAATGAAAGACGCACCAACGTTGAACGTCGCAAGCGCTACCTTGAAATGATGGATGCTCGATCTGCACTTCGAGACAAGATGGAAGCGGAGAGAAAATCTGGCGCATGGTCAACCCCTGATGATCTTGAGGAGAGCAAGTAAGTGTCTGATCACGGTCAGTGGCTAGTTTCTGCCAATCGAATTGTCGTCAAGATTGGCTCGAATTCCGTCACTGGAAAAAACGAAGGCAAAATAGACCAACTTGTTGACGCCCTGGCCGCGGTAATGAGCCGCGGTGCAGAAGTCGTTCTAGTTTCATCCGGAGCTATCGCTACAGGGATGCCACTTTTTGATTTTGATGAAAAGCCGACAGATTTGGATACCTTTCAAGCGCTGGCTGCCGTTGGCCAGTTTCGACTTGTGACCCGCTACCAAAAGAGTCTCGAGCGTCACGGGATAATCGCCGGACAAGTATTACTGACCCTGACTGACATTGAAAAACAGGAGAGTCGAGACAATGCTAAAAAGGCTTTAGAGAGACTATTCCAACTCCGTGCTCTGCCAATTGTTAACGAAAATGACACGGTCGCAACGACTGAAATCCGTTTTGGTGATAACGACAGACTTGCAGCAATGGTTGCGCTTCTACTTCAAGCTGACGCGCTGGTTCTGCTAAGCGATGTGGATGGGCTTTATGACATGCCACCAACTAATCCCGAGGCTATGCTAATTCCGCGAGTACCCTTTGGAACCGACCTTGGAAATCTAGAAATAGCAGGCACAAACACGGGAGTTGGAACCGGCGGTGCCATCACAAAAGTTGCGGCCGCCCTCAGCTGCACAGAAGCAGGCATCGGCGTTATCATTACCAACGCCGACAACGTCGCCAGAACCCTTATCGGCGAGTCACTCGGCACTTTCTTCGAACCTAATCCTGCTATCAAGATTGCCCGTAACTAGGCTGTGATTATGTCTGCCCTCGAGAAAATAAAGCTGGCAAAAAAAGCCAGCGGTTCATTAGCTATTGCTTCGACCATTCAAAAAAACGATGCTCTCGAGCAGATTGCCAAACTCCTTCTGGCTTCGGAGAAAGATATTGTTGCGGCCAACCTGAAAGATCTCGAAAGAGCTAAGGCCGAGGGACTATCCACCGGCTTGCAGGATCGACTAATGCTGAACACGGAAAGAATCGCTGGGCTTGCCAATTCCATGCATGAAATTGTCTCTTTGCCAGATCCGATTGGGGAAGCCCTTAGGGGAATGACTCTTCCCAATGGGCTCAAGCTTTCTGAGACTCGCGTTCCGTTTGGAGTTGTTGGTGCAATTTATGAGGCTCGTCCAAATGTGACCGTGGACATCACAGCCCTCGCCCTTAAAGCGGGCAATGCAGTTGTGCTTCGTGGGGGAACCGCCGCTGAGAACACCAACATTGCATTAGCTAAGATTCTGCAGCAGGGGTTGGTCAAGGCAGGACTGAGCAGCGACTTAGTTCAGACCGTCGATGATTTTGGGCGTGACGGTGCCAGCGCCATGATGGCGGCTCGAGGTTTGATTGACGTTTTGATTCCCCGCGGCAGCGCCGGTTTAATCAAAGCCGTAGTGGAAGATTCAAAAGTTCCAGTTATTGAAACTGGTGATGGTGTGACTCATGTCTATATCGACGACTCGGCTAATCCTGATTGGTCAGTCGAAATTGTTCATAACTCCAAAGTGCAAAGACCTTCTACCTGCAACGCATTGGAAACACTGTTGGTTCATGAAGCAGTGTCGAAGACAATTCTTCCAAAGGTTCTAAAAAGGCTTGCCGACTCTGGGGTCACAATCCATGGCGATAGACAAACCTGCGCAGTTTTTCCTGACGCTGTTGCGGTGACGGAACAAGATTGGAGCACCGAGTATTACACCCTGGATTTGGCAGTCAAGGTAGTTGCTGGATTAGATCAGGCCCTTGAGCACATCGCAAAGTATTCAACCCACCACACCGAGGTAATCATCACCGATAGCTCAGCTCATGCTGAGCGATTCCTAGCCGAGGTGGACTCAGCTGTTGTGATGGTCAATGCCGCAACCCGCTTTACCGATGGGGGTCAATTCGGGTTCGGGGCAGAGGTAGGTATTTCCACTCAAAAGCTGCACGCAAGGGGCCCTATGGGGCTTAGCGAACTAACTTCAACGAAATGGCTAGTTCGCGGCTCGGGTCAAACCCGCATCTAGGTTATTCTGGAAACACGAGATTCCAAGGAGAACAAATTGTTGACATTGCTTACTGAGGGTAGTGAAGGACCATTCATCCAGCACAGCGAGTTACCCATTCCCGCTTTGATGTATGGAGTAATTGCCATGTCGATCTTCATCCTTTTGGCATTCATCACTTATTCTTACCGCGATGTAGCTAACCGCCACGATCACAAAAACTCCAGCTCTCAAGGTCACTAGGCCCTTAAAGCTTCTAGCATGGCAAAATTCCGACTGGGTGTGATGGGTGGAACCTTCGACCCCATTCATAATGGCCACTTAGTTGCCGCCAGTGAAGTCGCTGCAGCACTAAATCTCGATCAGGTAGTTTTCGTTCCAACCGGGGCTCCTTCACAAAAAGAAGAAGTCACTGGAGGAGAGCATCGCTATTTGATGACCGTTATTGCAACTGCGGCAAATCCAAGATTTATGGTTTCTAGAGTCGACATCGACAGAGACAAGCCAACCTACACTGTCGACACACTTAGGGATCTAAAGTCTCAGTACCCTGACGCGGAGTTATTTTTCATAACCGGTAGCGATGCCATCGCTCAAATTCTTTCCTGGCACGACGCAGCCAAGCTTTGGGACTTGGCTAACTTCGTCGCAGTGAGTAGACCGGGCCACACTTTGGAAATACCTGAGGTCCCTGCGGGGGCTGTAACTAGCGTTGAAGTACCTGCACTTTCAATCAGCTCAACCGATTGCCGCAACCGCGTTGCCAATAGCGATCCAATTTGGTACTTGGTGCCAGATGGTGTTGTTCAGTACATCGGAAAGCACGGCTTGTATCGGGGGGTTTTTTGAGCGACTCAACGATGTACCCGTCAAGAAAAGAACGAAGAGAAGCTGAAAAGAAAGGTTCCTTACCTGCTTCGAATCCCGGGAGTTTTGCGGAACCTACAATGACTGCTCGAACCCCAACAATCAAACAACCTAACATTTTTTTGGAACCAGTCAAAAGCGCTAATTTTGGTTCGACTAGCAACTTGGGCGCTGAGCCAGTGACGGCTTCGATAATTATCAACACAGTTCCGGATTTAGAAAATAGCCCAATTTTCATAAGTGGCACTGTCATGACCACGGGGTCGATTGAAGTTCCTCAAATCGATCCAACCACAGGCAGCATCGCAGTAATCAATCAAAGTCAGCAAGCTGACGAAGCGGTTGTTGAAGACAGCCTGAACTCATTTGTCTCCTCGGTGGCACCAATTCGAGCGGCAGGAATTGCGAAGACTCGAGCCCGAACGGTTGAGCTAACACTAGTGACCCGAAAGGGCCAAGGTCAGGTCTACGCGGTAATGTCTACGGCCGCATTGATGATCACGATTGGGGCATTGATTGTTGCAGGCTTTATGCTTGGAATCTTCCAATAGATAGGGATTTGTGACCGCCAGTAAAGAAGCACTCAGAATCGTGCAAATCGCAGCCCAGGCTGCATCTGACAAAGTAGCTGAAAACCTCGTCGCATTAGATGTCACAAACCCGATGCCTCTAACTGATATTTTCCTGATTGCATCGGGGCGAAACGAGCGACAGGTAATGGCCATTTCGGACGGCATAGAGCAAAAGCTTCTCGAAAATGGTGTCAAGCTGTTGCGTCGAGAGGGCAAGACCTCGGGTCGTTGGATTCTGTTGGATTTCGGTTACGTTATTTGCCACGTTATGCACGAAGAGGAGCGGATGTATTACTCCCTAGAGCGCATCTGGAGCGATTGTCCGGTTGTGCATCTCGACGTTGTTTCGGCCGAGAGCAGTTTGAGCTAAACTGACCAAGTTCAAAAAAAAGATGGGCCTGTGGCGCAGCTGGTAGCGCACCTGCATGGCATGCAGGGGGTCAGGGGTTCAAATCCCCTCAGGTCCACAAAAGACTAATAGCCCTCAGGGGCTATTTTTCTTTTAAGCCTAGATCGGTTTCATTGAAATCTAGACTGGAAAGTATTGGAGACCTACTTTGGAAATACAGAAACTCTCTCGGCCGCATGTTTGGCTTCCTAACCGGGGCGCATCCAGAACTTTGCTTTTGCTGCATGGCTCTGGAGCAGATGAACATGATCTTCTCTCGCTTGGGCGGGAATTAGACCCGCGCGCAAACATTCTTTCTCCCAGGGGAGCAGTATCGCAGCAGGGAATGACAAGGTTTTTTGAGTATGAGCCAGACTTCACGCCATCGCGAGAATCTCTACTGCAAGAAGTTGGAAAACTTGCTGATTTTTTGGAATTGGCAAGTCAGCGGTATGACTTCCAGCTGGAGTCGGTTGTCACGGTTGGCTTTTCAAACGGTTCTCACGCTGGAGGGGCGTTGCTTTTATTGAGGCCAGATCTTATGCAGGCCCTGGTAGCTTTTGGCACCACGCAAGTTCTCACCGAACTCGCCCGGGAACCAGATCTTCGCGGTAAGCAAGTTTTTATCGCCAATGGCGAGCAAGACCACTACTCGCCCGAGGCAAAAACAGTTGCGATGATTGATCAGCTTGAGGGCTTCGGAGCCGAGGTGAGCCTGCTAATGCACCCTGGAGGCCACCAAATTAGCGGTGACCACGTACGTTTCATCGCGTCTGAACTTCGAAGCTAACATTCAGCATTCTTAAAGAAATCCAGCTTAGAATTTGACTAGTTGAACCCCATGAAAGAAGGAGATTAGCGTGTCCCATAACCCAGTATTCAATCGCTCAATGCAGACCGGACTTCAGGCTGCTAGTGAGGTTCCACAGGAACTAGTTGACGCAGAATTTGCCAAGATTGCTGCCAAGTCTGAGCCAATGACCGTTGAGGGAACTGCTGGCAAGGTCATCGCCATCTTCACTGTGCTGCTTTTAACCGCCGCAGCGACCTGGTTCTTCACCCCACTGCAACAGCTTGTGTTCCCAGCCATGCTGGTTGGACTAGGTCTGGCTTTGTGGATCACTTTTTCCAAAAAGGTCATGCCCGCAGTAATCGTGGCTTACGCAGCTGTGGAAGGAGTTTTCCTTGGTGGAATCTCTTCAATGTTTGAGGCAATGTACCCAGGAATTGTTCAGTCGGCTGTTTTGGCTACCTTGACTACCGCAGGTGCGATGTTCGCTGCTTACCGCTTTGGCTGGATTAAGGTCGATGCAAGATTCACCAGAATCATGACTTTCGCAATTGTTGGATACATGATCTTTGCTGTTATCAACATTGGTTTTGTTCTAATCACTGGCGGAGCTGGCGTTTACGGCTCAGCATTCGGTTGGCTTGCAGGACTATTTGGTGCGGGTCTTGCTGCTTTCACTTTGAACCTAGATTTTGAAACCATCATGGTTGGTTCTCGTGACAAGTGGCCAGTTGAGATGGAGTGGCGTGCAGCTTTCGGTCTTGCAGTGACTCTTATCTGGCTATACGTCGAGATTCTTCGACTGCTGTCAATTTTCAACCGCGACTAGTTGGTTTTTCTGGCAGTACTCTTGCCAGAGCTGATTTAGGTCCCAGGCGTTTTCGGCCATTATCGAAACACCTTTTACTCCGGTACGCCTTGTCTTGCCCGAAATCAAAATCAGTTTGGTATTGAATAGCACTCCGCTAGATCTGGCCTGGGCTTCATCAAAAAAAGTAGCGTCACTGCAGCCAGTTCCATCATCGAGAGTGATAAATACCACTCGCTTGCCAGATTGCATCGGAGGGCTTTGGGTTGCAACCCTCACCCCTGCTATCAACACGTCGGTTTTTGATCTCAACCCAACTAGTTCATTTGATCTAACAACACCCATCTGATCCAGCATCGGTTGATACTTAGCCAGTTGATGATCCGTTATATCCATTCCCAGTAGATCTAGCTCTACCTGAATTTGCCCACTTGCTGAAATCTGGGCGAAACCGGAGGGCATTTGCTCCTTCGCTTCAAAATCCAGCATTGGCTGATTTTGATCTAGCCTTGGCTTTGTCTTCAGGGCTGTTAGCTGACGCACTCGCTCTAGAACGTCTCCTCTGGTGTGATCGTTCGAGCCACCGGCTAGTTCATCAAGTGCCCCTACCAGGGCTAATCGCTTTATGGTTGCCCGAGAAGGCGATGCCCTGAGGTAGAAATCGGCCAAATCAAGAAAAGGTGCCTGCTTGATAATTCTTGTTATCTCGGAGTTTGAGATTCCATGCAGATCGGTTAGCGCCATCCGGATACCGGTGCCACCGATGGTTTTTTCAACCAGGTACTCATCCTTAGATTTATTGACATCAAGCGGCAGTATCTTCACCCCTAGTCTTCGAGCTTCAGATAACAGCAGTCGCTTCGGATACATCCCTGGATCATGCGTGAATAGACCTGCTAGAAACTCGGTGGGGTAGTGGGTTTTGAGCCAGGCGCTTTGGTAGGTGGGAAGAGCAAATGCGGCCCCGTGCGCCTTGCAGAATCCAAAGCTTCCAAAGCCTTCTAGTACGCTCCATATTCGATCAACAACCGCTTTTGAATAGCCGCGCTTAGTAGCGTTTTGTCTAAAGAACTTCTCAACAAAGCCACGGTCTTTTTCCAGAGTTCTTCGAAGCTCATCTGCTTTGGCAAGGGAGCACCCGGTCATCACGTTCAATATCTTCAGCACCTGCTCGTGAAATATCACAACACCCTGAGTAGATTTCAGAATCGGAGCCAGATCCGGATGAATCAAGTCGGGTTTTACAAAACCATGCCGACCATCAAGGTATGGAGCAATCATGTTGCCTTTCATCGGACCTGGCCTAAATAGTGAAATTTGGATTGTTAGGTCGTTGAACTGGGTTGGTTGGTGCTTGCCAGTTAGCTCTCGCTGACCTGGGCTCTCGATTTGAAAGACACCGAGGGTGTTGGTGGTCCTGATTTGCTTGAAGGTCTCCTTGTCATCGCGCGCGATTGAGTCAAGATCAATAACTTCTCCGGACACGCGTTCTATTTCTCTAATTGCGTAGGCCATGCTGGATTGCATTCGAACTCCAAGAATGTCTAGTTTGAGCATTCCCATCGGGTCCATATCGTCTTTATCGAATTGACTCATCGGCAGCCCTAAACCGCTTGGCTCAACCGGGGTCAAAGATAAAAGATTCTCGTTTCCTAGAATCACACCGCAGGGGTGCATTGAGATGTGCCTAGGCAATCTATCGAGGCGCTCGGTGACATCGACAAGCAGGTTTAGTCTGCGATCGTGCTCAACCTGCTGGGCTAGTTTTTGAAGTTCAGGTTTTTGCCCCAGCATTCCTCGAAAGTTTTTAGCACTAAAGCGCCAGATGCTTTTGGCAATCTCATCGATCTGGTCTTCTTCAAAGCCAAGCGCCAAGCCGCCATCTCTAACCGCACCTCGGCCTCGGTAGGTGGATTGCATTGAAAGTAGCGTCACCCGATTGCCGCCGTAGCGCTTAAAGATTGCTCGATAAATATCATGCCTTCTGGCCGATTCAACATCGATGTCGATATCGGGAAGACTGGAACGCTCGGTACTTAGGAATCTCTCAAACAGCAGATCGTGCTCAATCGGATCAACACCGCTAATGCCAAGTAGGTAATTGGTCAGCGACCCAGCGCCTGAACCTCGAGCGGCTGTTCGAATTCGCATATCTCGAATCATCTGGGCAACATCGGCCACGGTTAGAAAGTAGGTAGCAAAACCTAGCTTGTTGATTGTTATTAGCTCTTGATGCAGTCGATGTCTAACCGGAAGTAACTTGTCTTCTGAAAGATTTGGGTAGCGCCAACTGATGCCAGCGTGAGCTTTTTGCCAGAGCACCTCAAAGGGGTTTCCTTCAATCCCGAGAGCTGACTTTTCTGGGGTTTTAGGCCTTGACCAGTCGCAGTCGCTAACCGGGTCAAGACGAAGGCTATTTGCTAGCTCGTCAGTGTTTTTCAGAAGGGTCGCTGCTAGCTCTTGGCTTTGGGTTATCTCAACTGCGAGCTTGTTCATCAGCGATTCGGGCTTGAGCCATGCTTGGGCATTGGGTTGAGGGGTAAAGATGCCAAGTGGCTCTAGGTGCCTTGCGGCATCTAAAATATCTCCGGTTAGCGCATCATCTGGCTCCAGATAGCGAACTGCGTTTGTTATAACTGCTCTAACTCCTAAGGTAATTGCTAGCTGCAGCATTCTTTTAGCCTGTAGGGTCGAGTAGTTTGTACCAGGCTCAGTTAGGTGAGAAACAATTTCTACACTTAAGCATTCGCTAACTGGGATTAGCTCCTGCCAAGCCAAGAGTTTCTTTGCAGAAACGGTCGCGTTGGAATTAATAACCGCTCTACCAAAATCAGAGTCGGGTCCCAGCAAGATAGTGCAGTTGGGTTTTCCATCGGTAGCTATAAGTTCCGATAGATCTTTTTCGGTGATGGCTATTTCTTTTTTTGATTTGCTTTGGGCTTTTGAAACTATTTTGCAAAGAGCTGCCCAGCCTGCTCCTTTGTTGTGTCCCTTAGCCAGAATTGTAACAATACCCCGGTTTTGGACTTCGAGTCGAACACCAACTATTGGGCTGATGTTTTTATCCAGGCACGACCCGATATGTTTCACCGCTCCGTAAAGACCGTTCATATCGGTTATAGCTAGCGCATCCTGACCAAAGCTTGCAGCAGCTTGGGTTAGCTTCTCAGGTTTAGCTGTTCCAAAATGAAACGAGTAGGCCGACGAGACGTTCAGGTGAGTAAAGGACATAGTTAGCCAAAAATTCGAACCAATTGCCAGCGGTCATTGCTGTGAAGTAGTTCAAACTGACTAGGGGAGTTGATTCCTTTGGCGGCAGTTATTCGCCACATCTCAACTTCCAAAACCTCTGATCCAATGCCGCGCTGGGCGCGGCTGGCTTCTAGCCACCAGGGCTTTCTGGAAAACCAGCGCTCAGGACGGG
>Ga0315908_10002485_pt1 | contig 13480 bp, 9 predicted proteins | sample LakEriMetagenome_12_FD_203520 | JGI IMG/M metagenome (GOLD analysis project Ga0315908, IMG submission 203520) | Freshwater fungal communities from buoy surface, Lake Erie, Ohio, United States - Buoy 4 MA124 | ecosystem: Environmental > Aquatic > Freshwater > Lake > Lake biofilm | place: USA...
GGTTTGAAACCGAGTTAGATTTAGACGATATCGAGAGTTCTTTTACACCTCCTATAAAAAGTTATAAATCGGGGACATATCATATTGTACGTACTAATATGACACCACGTTTAGGTAAGATAATTACTAAAGTATATGATGAATCTGAAACCGATCTAAAAATAGAAGATATATCTGGAAATATGTCGGTAATTGGTATTTTAGAAATACAGGGGATAAAATGTTCTGCTAAAAGTTTCCAAATCGATATAGAATTAAAGCAAATGATGGTATTAAATCCAGTAGATCTATTCGAGAAATGTATAGTAAATAAACATCCTAAAAAACCACCTTTTGATACTGTTACTAAAATAATACCTATAATTCAAGATAATAAAAATGATGAAAATTATGATGATACTAATTTGAATAATTCAGAAGTATTTGATTTAGGAAAAGAAAAATCAGAAGAACAAGAAGAAGAACTAAAAGAAGAAGAACAAGAAGAAGAACAAGAAGAAGAACCGAAAGAAAACACTATTAAAAATAGCGATAACGAAAAAGAATTATTAGAAATTGATTTTGATTTAGCAGAAATTCCCGATAATGAAACTATTAAAATTAAAGAAAGAAACGATATTTATTATAAAATGTATTTAGAAGCACGAAAAAAGGCTAAAATAGCTAAAGATTTAGCACTTTCGGCATATTTAGAAGCGAAAGATATTAAAAATAAATATATGTTAGATGATATTTCTGATAGCGATTCGAGTGATTTTGAAGAAGAAGAATATAGTGATAAATAATTAACTATTAAATAGTATTAATTTTCTAAAAACATTGTTTTAGAAAATAAATTTGTCATCTCTTATTATAAACGAATGGTTAATACTTTATTTAGCAGATTTTGGAAATTTATTGCAACAAAAGAATTTATTTCATTAATAGTCTTTTTAATTTTAGCGTGGGCTCTTCTTAATTATACTAATAATAAAACAAGTTATATAGATGGTATGGATGTTGGTATGAAAAATAATGCTACAGATTCCAGTAAGAATTTAGTAGCATCTGCTCCTGCTGCTGCTCCTCCGGCAGCATCTGGAACACTAACTGCTACTAGTCCAACTGATCTCTTACCGAGTGATCAGAACAGCGAATGGGCTGCATTAAACCCTGTTAATAATAATAATCCTGCTATCCCTGATTTACTCCAAGCTGGTTACCATATTGGTTTAGATACTATTGGACAAACTCTCCGTAATCCTAACTATCAATTAAGATCCGATCCTGTTATTCCTAAGGCTGAAGTTGGACCTTGGAATATGTCTACTATTGAACCCGATTTAGGACGCGTACCTTTAGAAGTTGGATGTGGAGGTAAGTAAAAAGACAAAACAATAAATTATTATAATAATGAATCTATAATTATTATAATATGAGAGATCCAATAATTTATAATTTACCAAATGGGTTTAGAATAGTATATCAAAAACCATTATCAAATTTAAATATCACATCAATTAATACAGTAGTAAAAGTCGGATCTATTTATGAGAAGGAAGATACACACGGTTATAGTCATTTTCTAGAACATATGTGTTTTAAGGGTACATACTTACAAAAAGATTCAAAAATAATATTTAATAATTTCGATAAACACGGAATATTTTTTAATGCATTTACGAATAAAGAATTTACAGAATACGTTATCAAATGTGACGAATCATTATTAGAAAGTACAATTCTTTGTATAAGCGATCTTTTATTAAATTCGACCTTACAAGAAAAACATTTTAAGAAAGAATATAACGTAGTTATAGAAGAAAATATAAAAAATGAAGATGATATGAAAATACAATTATCAGATTATACAGAACAACAAGTATATGAATCAACACCATATGAATATCCGGTCGATAATATTAAATATCATAAATCTAGAAAATCATTCTCTCATTCGAAATTAGTAGAATATTATAAAAAATATTATATTCCAGAAAATATGGTATTAAGTATTATCTCAAATATACCATTTTTAAAAATACGTAAAATAGTAGAAAAAAGTTGGTTTATTAAATCCATACGACCTAGATTACCAAGACAAATAAATAATATTATTAATCCATGCTCTTCAGATTTTCCAAAATATCATATTGATCGACGATCGAATCTATCGGCAATATATTTATCTCTAGCTTTTCGTACTGTCCCAAAAGGTCATCCAGATGAATACCCGCTTTTTATATTAAGTCGTATTTTAGGCTCATCTTTTAGTAGCCGTTTATTTACATCATTACGAGAAGAAAATGGATTAACTTATTCATCTATATGTGATACAGTATTTTATATTGGTGGTGGACATATCGAAATATCAGTAATATTAGACTATAAAAAAATATTAAAAAATAGTAAATCTCTCGGTAATCAATCTCTCGGTAATCAATCTCTCGGTGTTCTACCGATTATAATAGATTTAATAAATGATATCCATAAAAAAGACGAAATAACAAAGAAAGAAGTTGATATGTTTAAAGGTTTTATTAAAGGAAAACAATTATTATTATCAGAGGATTCAAGTAATATTAGTAAATATAATGGGATGAAAGTAATTTTAGAAAATAAAGAGGAAATTATACCATTTTCAAAAGTATATGATATCAACTATAAATCTATAGAAAAGAAAGATATAGATTCGGTAATAAAAAAATATCTTAACCTAAATAATTTATCGGTATCAATAATCGGTAGAAATATACCAAGTTTAGAAAAAATAAAATCTATTTGCGAAAAATTACAATAAACTAAAAATGAAAAAATAGTTATCTTATATTTTCGATATATATTATAATTATGAATAAATTAGATATTTTTGGATCTCTCGTTATCGGAGGTCTATTACTTATTTGTATGTATAAATATTTAGATAATATGGATACTTTCGAATTAAAATGTATTGTTTCAGGAGTAGACGGAAATAAATATTGCGTAAGAGAACGTACTAATTTAGAACCAGCCGCAGATCTTTTAGCAAAAACTACCGAAAAATGTAAACAATTAGTAGAATATGTATATAAGAAATATCCTGAAAAAGAAAATGTACAGCGTTTGAAAAAAGGATTTAATCCACAACAGATTATGGAAACACTCCCTACTAGTACATATACCGCATATAGCGAGAATAAGGGAGAGAAACTCGCATTCTGTTTAAACGTAAAAAATAAAGATAACGAGAATCTGATAGACGAAAATACGCTAACATTTGTAGCAATACACGAATTAAGTCATATTGCTACAAAATCGATCGGACATAAATCCGAATTCTGGGAAAATTTCAAATTTTTATTACAGGAAGCAAAAGAGGCAGGAATACATAATCCAGTTGATTATAAAAAAGCGCCACAGGAGTATTGTAGTATGAAAATTCACGATAATCCGTATTATGATGCATAATTATCCACGTTTTAACATAATATATTGATTATTTCTATTTCTTGACATAAAATCATAAAAATAAGTATTTTCATTATTTATTTTTAATTGTTTGAAACAAGGTTTAATAATAGTAAAATATAATGCGATAATACCCTGTTCATTTGTTCTACTGATTGGATATTTAATCATTAATTCTATTAAATTATTAAATGTATCTTCTTGAATAATATTCGTATCATAAAACAACATAGTAGTTTGGAAATAATCGTTATTTAAATTAAACTGGTTATTTAGTTCATTAAAAATAGGATTATTATTCTCAAATTGTGAATGTAATTTCCAAACATACATTGGATATGAATCCGAATGTGCAACTAACATATTTTCAGTACGCTCATTTAAAATAGGTGTTATATCTGAAAATATTGAAATACCGCAATCTAAGTATAAAATATAATCCCATTTTTTAAAGAATTTATCGAATAAATACATTTTATGCCATTGAAATTTTTTATTAATATTTCGGCCGTCGGTTTGTGTTAATTTATTATTAATATCTAGGAATTCTCTCGGAAATATAATATTTGGGAAATATTTTACTATAATATTATTATTTTTTATTAAATCACAATCTAGAAGTTCACTATCTTTTAAATCATCACCAATAACTAAGCATATTTGTCCAGTATAATTACCTTTAGTTATTAATTGTGTACAGGAACTAATAAAATAATTAAAATATGCTTTATTACATAAAAACACTGCGCAAATATTATCCATTAAAATAATATATATTATTCATTATAGTTTTTATTATAGTTTTTATATTTATTATAATAAATATAACAAATATAAATATAAATCTTTTATGTTAAATATATTAAACTAAAAAATCTAATATAAATAAAATGAAAATCTTATATCGTATTAGTGATGGAGGGCATAATAAAATAAAACCAGATTATGTTAATAATAAAGAACGTATGTTCTTACATTTTTTAAATCGTTTCAGGGATCACGAAATATATGTTTTTACCGATAATGTAAAAGATGAAACTTATTCAAAAATAATAAATCATACGAAAGAAATCTCGAATATTACTGTTTTTAGAATTTCTCTCGGAAATGGTCCATCATTTATGCATGCTTTAGATTTTGCTATTAAGAATTTCCAAGATAATGATAAAATCTATTTTGCAGAGGACGACTATATCTATACAAAAAAAGCATCCGAAGCTATCGAAGATGGACTCAGTATTGCAGATTATGTTTCCGGGTATGATCATCCCGATAAATATTTGAATCATAATGAAGGTGGGCCTAACCCATTTATTGAAAATGGAGGTGAACAAACCCGTGTTTTACTTTCAAAAACATCCCATTGGAAAATTACGAATAGTTGTTGTATGACGTTTGCTACTACTGTAAAAACAATAAAGGAAGATTATTCTATTTTTGAGAACTGTTGTAGAGGATCGTATCCACAAGATTTCCGTATATTTTGTGACCTACGTAATTATAAAAGCCGTAAATTAATTTCAGCTATACCAGCAGTATCTACACACGGAGAGATTGAATGGTTATCGCCGTTTATTAACTGGGAGAAAGAAATTAATGAATCTCTAGAATAATGATTTTAGATTAGTTTTTTATATTTATTATTTTTTATAATAAAATAAATATAAACTAGAATATAAAATATACCAGAATAAGATATACTTATAATAAAACGAAATATGGAATTTTATAAAGTATGTGTTTTAGATAAAGACGGAAATCCGAATAGAATATTTGAATTTACAGGAGAATATAGTAAAATTAGTGAAAACACACTTCATATTCCGATCCAAATACATAAAGACGATTCAGTACGAAATTTAAAGAAAAAAATTATTATTGCTTTAGAAAATACTGTTTCTTATGATGAAATCTATTTATTTATTAAAGAAAAAAATCAGCTATCTCCAAAACAGATTTTTGATTCTGTATATAAATTTGGAGAGACGATTGATTCTACCGGTTTCTCTCAATTATGTGAAAATATCGGATATTCTATTTTAGAAAGAGAGACAGAGAAAAAACAAAGATATACATATGAAGATTTATTAACGATAATATCGAGAGAAGAAGAACTAAGACAAACAACTATAAATCGCTCTCTCGGACTAAAATTTATGGTAAATACGGACGAATCGTTTCCAATGAATCCCTATTTATTATTACCAGAATTTACATATACTGGTTCTTCTGAAAATAGTCTACTTTCTCTCGAAAATATATTAATTCAAGACGTAAATATAGAAGAAAATACTATATATATATGTTTAGCAGAGAATATATTCGAACTATTTGAGAGAAAAGGAATAAATATGGATTTTATAGGATATTATTATCCAGGACTATCAAAAAACTCCAGTCTCTCGAAAAATATTAATTCAACTGCCGATTTATTAAGAGAGAAACAAAAACTTTTAAAAGAAACTAAAAAAATAATCGATCCAAAAAGTAAACAAATATATCAAAATATTGATACCCTCTATGATATTTATAGAGAATCTATAAAAGAAAATCCATTACCATATACAGAGAGAGGTATTTATTCGATTGAAGCGCAGTTATTTTCAGAAGAAAAAATAAATATACCATTAGATAGTATTTTCAAGAGAGTTCACGCAACAGAATTAGTACCTTTTATAAAATATAATCCTGGATTAAGACGAGAGAATATTTATAGACTTTATTCTACCCAAATAAATAAATATGGTTCTAGAATACCTGAATTACGTCGTTCGAAAATCCTGCAATTAAGTAAGGAATTAAGGGATATTGATAAATTCGGTCAAATCACCTTTTTTATTCCATATGCCTCGAATATTGATATTAATATATCTATTACAGGAACAGCGAATATTTATATATCTATTAATTTAGAAAATCCAGTAGAGATGACAGAATTAGATAAAATAATAAGAGAAACCGTAAATAATATTCTCTCGAAAATATCCTATCCGCTTCCAAAATATGAAAATCTATATTCAAGAAATATGAAAATTATTAAAATGGATTATCGCTGTATTTTACCAATAAAACGTAAATTTAATAATTTAAAAGAGGGATATATCCATTCGGTTTTCCAAGTAATAGAAGATAATATTTCCAAAGGGGCTATTATGAAATATAAGCGCGTAGATAATTTCGAAGAAATGTCGGCTGAATCCGCACTTATTCTCGATTGGTTCAATTCTACAGTAGAAAAAGGGCGTATGGATAGAGAGGAATTACTACGCGAATTAATGGATTTTTCGGGAATAACTAAAGAACAAGCGCTTTTAAAAATGGATAGTTTTCTGAGAGATCATACAGTTATTAATGGAAAATATGCGAATTCCAGCGAAAATATTCTAGAAAATTCGGGATTTTTAACACGATTTTTTATTCGATTAGAAGATGATACAGTAGTGGCAGAAATCGAAAATATAAACTCGATTCAATATATTGAAGCGATTGAGATTTATTTAGATAGTATTTTAAGAATAAAGCAATATCCTGAAACAATCATATTCTCTCAAATAATAACGCAAAATCGCATTACAGAAGCATCAAGCCATATTTCAAATATAAAATCTGTCGAAAAATCCCATATAGATAATATAGTAATTCTTGGAAAAGCTAAACCGATTAAAGCATTAAGTTTTGGAAAATCGAATTTTTTTGGGGATGAAGAAGATGAAGATGAAGAAGGATTATTTTTTCAGGAATTTGAGGATGATTACCAGAAACCACAAGATGAAACGGGTAAAGAAAAAGATGATACAGATTTTTTTAAAAATTTAGATGAATATCAAGATGCAGAATTAGATTTTGAATTATTAGATAGTCCTTTACAGGAAGAAGGCGAAGAAGGAGAAGGAGAAATACCAAAAGTATCATTAGAAGCAAAATCCGATGTAGATAGTGATTCAGATTCTGATGAAGAAGAGGGTTTATTTTTTGATGGAGGTTCAAATACTAGTGGATTATTTCCATATTTAAAAGGCGGAGCAGCGGTAGAACAAGAAGAACAAAAAGGGTCAGAAGAATATACGAGATCAGAAGAATATACGAGATCAGAAGAATATACGAGAGATTTAGATAATAAAAAATTAAAATCCGGAAATGATAATATTATTTTAAATCGTTTAAAAAAACGCGAACCAAGAATATTTTTAAGTAAAGATAGCGAAAATGGGTTTTTCGATAGATATTCCAGATTATGTCCAGCATACCGCCAACCAGTTATTCTCTCAAATGAAGAAAAAGAGAGAATCGATAATAAAGATATTCAAAATAAATCGAAATATGGAACAGATGAAACATCCTATTCTGAAGCAATAAAATATGGTACAGATCCTAAGAATCTAAATTGGTTTGTTTGTCCAAGATATTGGTGTTTAAAAACAAATACATCTCTTACACAATCTGAAGTCGATTCAGAAATATGCGGTAAAATAATACCTCAGGGTTCAAAAACAATACCTCCAGGACATTATGTATATGAATTTAATAATAGTAAACAACATTCGAACCCAGATGGTAGCTATCACGATAATAAACCAGGATTTTTAACAAACGATAATCATCCCGATGGTTATTGCTTACCCTGCTGTTTTAAAGAATGGAGTAAACCACAGAAAAATAAACAAGAACAATGTTTAGATCCATCGAAAAAATCCGAAAAAGAAACAAACAAGGGTCAAAATATTCTTAAAACACAAACGATTCTTAAAATCGAATCTATACCACTAGATAAGGGCCGTATTGGATTCCTACCATTATCTGTACAGCGATTTTTGAATATAAATAATCAGACTGCAGTACAACCAGATAATCCATCAGTATTAAAACCCGATGGCGAGACGATGTTACGTGTAGGCGTTCAGCAAAATTCGAAGAAATCGTTTATCGGCTGTATAGCAGATTTATATTCAAGAAAACGTAGAATAGTACCGACAGTTTCAATAAATCGTATGTGTGAAATAATCGCTCAAGCCGTAACTCTAGATAATTTTATAAAGGTAAATAATGGTTCATTACCAGCAGTATTCAAAGATATAACACTCGATGGAAAAATCGATTATTCACCATATGAAGATAGTTTATTTATGAAAACAATCGATTTAGGGAATAATACACAAACCCGATTTTTAAACCAAACAATTCGAGCTTTTGAGAAATTCAAAGAATATATGATAGATGAATTATCTATAATAGATTATACTTATTTATGGGATATAATATGTGTTCCAAATCCTAAATTATTTGAAACAGGATTAAACTTAGCAGTATTAGATATTACACAAAATGATTCGACAGATAATATAGCATTAATATGTCCTTCTTCAGCATATTCAAAAACATATTATGAACCGAAAAAAGAGACATTTATTCTTTTAAGATTAGGAAATATTTTTGAACCGATTTATTTGATTAATACGAGAGAAATAATACCGACGTTTTTCGAAGAATATACTTTAAATGAATCTCTTAAACAAGTACTTTCTATTATACGCTATTCTGCGAAAAATTATTGTGCACCAATTCCAAGTATCCCGCAATATGAATTTAAACGTAATAAATTAGCCGAAGAAGTATATTTAAATTTAATAAAAAAGACTGCATTAAAACCTGCATATAAGGTATTAAATCAAATACAGAATTTTCAGGGAAAAACAATTGGATTTCATATTAATATTCGAGAAGAAGAAAAACAACAAGAAGAACAACAAAAACATCACCAAACAATATTCATACCCTGCTTACCATCAGCAACATTAACTGGAATACCAATCGAATTTATTGATAATGACAAATTATGGTTACCATATGAAGAAACCCGTGATTTATTATTACAGATAAAGAGAGAATCTGATGGAAAAATATTAGTAAATCCAGTATTTAAAATTATCGAAAAAGGATTAATCGTAGGTATTCTTACAGAAACAAACCAATTTATACAAATCGATGAACCAACCGAGAATATTTTCAGTGATTCATTAAAAACGATTACAAGTAATAATTATATTCTTGTAGATAATGTTATTGCGAAAGGTAATATTGATCAATCCAGAATAGATAAAATAAAGAGTATCGAATTAGAAAGCCAATTTTATTCTGCATTCAGGTCATTAATACGATTATTAATAAATAAACCGGAAAATAGCGAATATAAATCGAAAATTCAAAAATATATTGATAATCGTAGAGGTAAATACCCTAGATTATATCGTTTAAGAAAAATCGAAGAAATCCTACGTAAAATCGCAAATAAAGTAGTACAATTCTATGAGTATGAGGATGAATCCGTATTATTTAATTTACACGAGATTATGAACTGTCAGGATACAAAAGAAATAGACGGCGATGAGAAACCATATTGCTTCTCTATAGATAGTGAATCTAGAGGACTACTAATTCCAAAATTCCATTTAATAAATAAAAAGGAAAATAATAAAATCTATTTTGGAAGAATATCCGACGAAATTCTAAGATATCGTAGAATACAACCTTATTTATTACAACCAAATAATATATTTAATATTAGAAATACTGAATATAAAATAAATAATACCGAAATGATTTTATTACAAAGTTTTTTAACGAAAGAATTCTTCGAAGATCTTATTCCATTCTCTCAAAATAAGTCTACAAATATTACATATGAATTCGCAAGCCAAGATCCGAGAATCTCTCAAAAATACTCCGATACTGTAGAATATGCAAAACAAATAAATAGTTCCGAAAATAGAGGAGAATCTGAAAATGATATTATTTGTATTCGTGATACAATAACTATTACTGGAAATCCTGCTACTAGTATTTGGAAACAGATGTTACCACATACAGTTCAAGAGATTATTTTAACGAAAGATCGTAGAGAATGTAGTTTCTATCCTATTATTTTTATTATGAGAGATTTATATAAAACCGAGGTTACTATTTCACAGATTCGAGAGACTTTACGAAATTCCTATAAAAAGTATATGAATTATTTCGATAAAATACTAATACTTCTAAAAAAACAGGGGAAAAAAGATATGGTTAAACGTATTATAGGACAGAGTAGAGACTCACAAGAAATAAAACAAACTGTATTTGAAGAATGGGTTTTAAGTGAAGGTTATTATTTAACAGACTTGGATATATGGGTATTAGCTCAGGAATTATCATTACCAATTATATTATTTACATCTACTACCCTGAAGAATTTATTAGAAAGCATATCTTGGTTACTACTCGGTAGAAATCAAAAATCGGATAAATATTATTTTTTAAGAGCATATGCGAATTTAAAACCAGAAGAATATCACGATTATCATATTATAAATAAAGCAGTAAGGCTAAGTGAATTAAGACAATTTAAATCGAAAGAAGGGCGGGTATATTTAAAAGATTTAATAGATAGAGGATATTCTGGAGATAGAGAATATACAGATAATATACAGAGTTTGAGAGAATATTTCGAGAAATATTCATTTATAAAAAAACCGAATTAATTTATTTTATCAAAGAAGCAAACTTTTTTTTATTATAATCACCTTGTGATATAATAAAATTATCTATACGATCTAATTCGTTATTATATTCAAAATCGGACATGCCATTAATTTTATCTTTTATTTCACAAAAATTTTCTTTATACGTAATCGCAGGAATATTATATAATTCAGCAAAATATTCACCTAATATTATAGGAGTTCGATGCGAAATTGCGAGAGTTAAAATACCAGTGAATCTATCACGATTCATATATCTTTGATTTCTAGCTAATATAAATTTACTATTATTAATTGTTTTAATCATATCTTCAGTAGACATTGTGTTAGTAAATACTATATTTGAATAGTTTCTAAAACAATTACCATTTGTATTATAGGAAATGATATTAAATGTATATTTTGATGAATTAATAAACTTGATTAAATCATTATCTAACGAATTATTATCAAAATATCCAATAATAGATATAGTATTATTATGTGTTCTTTCATAAATACCTGAATAAAATGGAAAAATATAATTTAATTTCTTGTAATTTAAATAAAAATCTATTGAGTTAGAAGAAAATGGAATTTTATTATCCAATAATAATGGCGATAATATTATTGTTTTATTTGAAATATTTTTCATACCATTAAGATGTAATATTGAGATATAATTTGGATTATAATCAATAGGGTCATTCGATGTTAATTTTATAATCAAATTATTAGATTCAATTTCTGAAATATTATTTGAATTATAAGTATTAATAGTTGGATATAATTTTTTGAAATAATCGACATATTTAAAAGTATCTAAATTATAATAAATATTAACATAGATTTCTTCTTTTATATCAATATAATTATTATTAATTATATTTTCACATAAAAACCCAATACATTCATTATGAAAATTGAATGATCCTATAATAGCTATTTTAAAAACCATTTTCTTATAATATATTATATGATATATTTATGTTTATTTAATTATATTTAAATATATTTATTTAAATATATAGTATATGAAAAATATAGTATTATTAGTAGAACCACGTGCTATTATTTTTTGTAAAACACTATTAGATCATTATATAAGTATTCTAGGAAAAGAGAATTGGCATTATATATTTTATTTTGGAAAAGATACGAAAGAATTATGGAATAGTATAGATCCTGTAGTAGAAATGAGAGAATTACCTGTTTCAAATTTTGAAAATTCAAATAAATATAATGATTTTATTAAACAAAAATCTCTTTGGGAAAGTTTATCTGGTGGAGAAAGTTTATCTGGTAGATATATTCTTACAATACAATTAGATACGTGGATTTTCGAAGATTCTGTATCTAAAATATATGACTTCATAAAATTAGATAAAAGTTTTATAGGTGGAAATATGCAAGGTTATTGGATAGAATTAAAAAGAGAGAATTATACTTTTAATAATTATAATTTTAATGGAGGATTATCTTTAAGAAAACTGGATCATATGATAGAAGTATGTAATCGATTTCCACCAGAACCAACTATATGGCCATCGAATAAAATCGAAACAGACGGTGAAGATGTATATTTTACATTTGGTTGTCATAAATTAGGATTTCCAATCGGAGATGATGAAATAACAAGTAATTTCGCTCTTCATCGTATTTTTAAAAATGATTTTTTTGGTATACACCAAGCTTCATTAGAAATAAAAAATAATATTCTAGAAAAATATCCCAATCTAGATATTATTAACCCATATCTGTTTCAAAAATAAACTATTTTATTAATAAAAAATACTTAAATATAATAGTATTTTTATTTATAATGAATTATATAATAACTATTATTAAACGTTTTTTACCAAAAGAGCTACCGAAACCTCTTGGTAGGTGGAGAATCGACAATTGTAGTAAACAAATAAATAATAAAATAGATTTATCAAATGAAGATCATTGTGGACCTTGTGGGCAATATGCATTAGAAAAAATAGAATTAAAACAGATAATAAAAAAGATTGATTCAGAAAAACAAAAATAAAGATCAAAAGAAAAGTAAAAAAATATTATAATTATTAATAATATTTTTTATTAGTTAGTTATTTTTATAATAATATTATTAATTCAAGAAAATCCTATAAACTTAAATTCCAATATCGTAATTATCATCGCATACACCAGCAGTCTCGGCTTGAATTGCCGATATGTTATTACGTATCATAATCTCATTTTGAGAACACCCACTAGTAGATTCCGCGAATCCGAACTGTTTCTCAATCTCCTTATCTTTATCCTTAATCACAATATCATTAACTTGTAATTTCACCATCTCCTTCATATCTAAGAGAATATTAAATGCATTTGTACCATATTTACCATATTGACCGCACATAACATTTGCAGAGACACCACACATCGAGTCAAACTCGCCGTGTCTCGCTGCATTTAAGAAGCCCTCAGTATGCATTTCAAAGGTCGCCTTTGCAATAGGTCCAATATCATCTTTAAGAATACCTGATCTGAAAATCGGAATCATATCCTTCGTTAAAGTCATTCGATCACAT
>Ga0315908_10002486_pt1 | contig 13477 bp, 12 predicted proteins | sample LakEriMetagenome_12_FD_203520 | JGI IMG/M metagenome (GOLD analysis project Ga0315908, IMG submission 203520) | Freshwater fungal communities from buoy surface, Lake Erie, Ohio, United States - Buoy 4 MA124 | ecosystem: Environmental > Aquatic > Freshwater > Lake > Lake biofilm | place: USA...
AGATTGGCAAGCGAGACATCTGGTCACCAGCCGCCGCGGCAGCGGAGCGGCCGGACGTCAGCTACAGCCTGCTGGCCGTGGACTTCCTGCCAGCTGGCGTGGTGCAGGCGGCGCTCAGGCGGGTGGCAGCAGGCGCAGCCACAGGGCAGCTGCGGCCGCTGCCTACCATCACGCACGACCTGAGAAGTGTTGTGGCCGCACTAAGGCAGCTGAGCCAGGTACTGTGTGTGTGCCTGACCCTTGATCTAGGGGCGGGGGTGCCAAGCACTGCTCTGCTGTGCCGGGCAGGGGGCGAAGGAAGGGGGCCAGCATTTCATGCACTTCATGCCACTCTCCGTGCCTAATCAGCTGTTGTGCGCACCTGCCTGCACAGGCCAGCCACGTTGGCAAGGTGACCGTTCGCAGCCCCCTGCAGCGGGTGCTGGTCCCTGCCATTGGGGGCATCACTGTGGTCACGGGCGGCCTGGGCTCCCTGGGCCTGCTCACTGCTTCCTGGCTGCTGAAGCAAGGCGTCAGGCGCCTGCACCTGGTGAGTTTGGGAGTGCACGTGCCCGGGACCCAAACCCCGGCAGGCAGGGGGCAAGGGTGGCCCTGCTGCCGGCAGACCATCAGCGTTGCTGTCTATCGGGAGCCTCAGGCGCTTGCTGATGAGGCAAGCTTTGCACGGGCAGGCTGACAGAGCGCGCGCTGATGGTACATGTATGCAGGTCGGGCGTGGAGGGCGCGCCTTGCCGCCGCAGCTGGTACAGCTGCTGCAATCACAGCCTGACAGCCTGGTGATCATCTCGTCAGCTGACCTGTCCTTCACAGAGGACGCTGCGGCAGGTGAGGGGAGGGGGGGGGTCAGTGCACTGTTGCAGGCAGCCGCACATACAGCATGTCTGCTGAATGACAAGGCACAGGCTGCCGCTCCTTCCTGCTGACATTCGCCTTGAACCGCCCACCTGGCCCGCCCTGCAGTCTTCAATGGACAGTCTGATGCAGTCAGAAAGACGGGCCTGGCAGGCGTGGTGCATGCAGCAGGCAGCCTGGCTGATGGCGCCCTGAGGAACCAGACGTTGCTGGGGCTGAGGAGGTATGAGGGGCGCGCGCTTCATGCTCTTGTCGCCCTTGGTGGTTCAGCAAGCATGCATGCTGCCAGCATGTCTGTCAGCACATATAAAATGTGCACTGTTTTGTTGCTGCATCCAGAAAGCGTGTACTGCAAACCTTGGCTGCTTGACGGCTGGCTGCGCTGTCCTGCAGTGTGTGGAGCCCGAAGCTGGCCCCCCTTCCCAAGCTGCAGCAGGCACTCCAAGACTCTGCTGGCGGGCCGCTGCTGCTGTTCTCCTCGGTGGCAGCCCTGCTGGGCAGTGCTGGCCAGGCGAACTACAGCGCCGCCAATGCTGCGCTGGACGCAGCTGCAGCCAGCAGCCAGCACGCCGGCCTGCCTGCCTGCTCCGTGCAGTGGGGCGCCTGGGCGGGTGCGGGCATGGCAGCGTCCAGCGACCTGGTGGCCCGCAAGGTGGCTGCCCTGGGCATGGCCATGATCCAGCCCGCGGTGGGCATGGCAGCTCTGGAGAGGCTGCTGGCAGTGCCTGCCATGGCCGTCAGCCCCAGGTTCCTGCAGCCAGTGGCGCCCGCCGTGCCCTTTGTGTGGGGCCGCTTCCTGTCCCGCATGCGGCAGGTGCGCATGGTGCCATGCTGAGAGCGGCATGCTGTGGTCAGCCCCAACCCTCGAGTGCTGTCTGCATGAACTGGGCGTGGGGCCTAATTGTTGTGCTGCGTGCACTGTTAGACGTGTGCTGACCATTGCCGGGTGATGCATCTCGGATGCCCAGCATGCGCCGGCTGCTGCTGCACGGCACCGCCGCCGCCACCCCAGGATGAGGCCCTCAAGGCCCCTGCGTATGTGCAGGTGCCTGAGTTCTTCCAGCCTGTGCTGTCAACACAGCCCGCGGCGGCCGGCGCTCGCGCAGCCCTGGTCCCCGGGCCTCTGGCTGTCGGCACGACTGCCAGTCGTGAGGCCGCCAGGCAGCAGCGGCGGGCAGCCCTGACGGCGCAGGTGCAGTCTGTGGCAGCAAACGTGCTGGGCACTCGGGTGAGTGCTTGATGGCACGCCCCTTCTCACCGGTCGCCTCATGCCAGAGACTGTTCTGTTGCCTGCACCATGCTGTTGACCTGCAACTGGCGCCCCAGTGCCGCTGCTGTGTGTCCCGCGCCCCGCTGCCAGCCGGAGCACACCTCCTGCCAAGCGCACCTCCTTGCTGGTGCAGGTGGCACCTGACCAGCCCCTGATGGCCGCTGGTCTGGACTCCCTGGGTGCTGTGGAGCTGCGCAACACATTGGAAGACGAGCTGCAGCTGGCCCTGCCCGCCACGCTGATGTTTGACCTCCCGACAGCTGCTGCCATCGCAGCCCATGTGGCTGACCGGCTGGCAGGTGCGGTGGGGGGTGCAGTGACCCCTGCATTTGTTGCTGCCACTGCCAGCTGCTGTCGCCGCCTGCCTGTGCTTGGTGGTGGCACTGGTACGGCATGTACGCAATTGCTGCGCACACAGCCATGCGTGTGGCTTCCCATCTCCCTCCACACTCCCACCCCGCCGCAGATGAGGCAATGCTGGCAGCGCCGGCAGCAGAAGCCGTGGCACAGCCAGGCCCATCAGCTGCAGCTGCCCCACAGCCGACGGAGGTGGAGGCGCGGGTGACAGAGGCAGTGGAGCGCATCCTGGGGCGCCAGGTGCAGCCTGACAGCCCGCTGATGGCATCAGGTGGGCCTGCGCACGAAACCGAGCCACCACTGCCAGCTGCACCTTCAGCCTCAGCACACGCCACCGCACTGTTGTATTTTGCTGCATGGTAGCTTGTTGCTTGTGCCTTCTGTGGTGTGTGCTTGGGTGCCGCTCGCTCGGGTGACTGGTGGTCGGCACAGACACACGTGACGCAGGTGGGCATGCCCCCCCCTTGCCCGCAGGTCTGGATTCCCTGGGCAGCGTGGAGCTGCAAAACAGCCTGGCATCCGCCTTCAGCCTGCGGCTGCCGGCCACTCTGGCCATGGATTTCCCCTCGGTGACAGCCATTGCCCGCCACATCCACAGCCAACTGGCGATGGCCGCGGGCGCGGGAGGGACCGCGCCCCTCCCTGGGCGCGAGGGAGGCGTGGTCAGCCCTGCGGCGCCAGCTGCTGCCGGCGGCTGGGCAGCGGCGGTGGTGGGCATGGCGGCCTGCCTGCCAGGGATGGGGCGTGCGGCGTCACCAGCTGCCATGACTGCGCGCGGCCAGCTGCATGGGTGGGATGCGGTTTCGGAGGTGCCCCTGGACTGCTGGGCTGTGGATGACTGGGCGCACCTGTACAACGGTGCCCCCGTGCGCTTTGGCAGCTTCCTGGCAGGTGCGATGCTGCCTTGCAGAGCACGCAGGGTGCAGTCTCCAGCAGCCCGGCAAGCTGCAAGAATGACGTGCAGCGCCCAGCCATGCCTGGGGCCCGCTGGCTGCAGTAGAGCAGGGGCGCCTTGCGCAAAGGTTTGTCAGCCTGCACTCATGCAAGATCATCCCACCGCCCCCATCCCACGCCCTCTGCCATGGTTGACCCGCCCTGCCGCAGATGTGGCCAGCTTTGACGCTGCTGCCTTTGGGCTGTCTGACAACGAGGCGCTGCTGGTGGACCCCCAGCAGCGCTTGCTCATGGAGCGTTTCCACGAGGCGGTCAGCAGCAGCCGCAGCCGCATGCTGCCGCCGCCCAGTGCCGCCTCGCGAGCCGCACCCAGCCATCAACAGCAGCAGTGGGGCGTGTGGGTTGGCATCTCCGCTCTGGACTACAGCAAGCTGGCCACCCGCCACCGCAGCCCCCTGAGCAGCTACACGGCAACTGGCAGCCTGTCGCTCAGCGTCGCTGCGGGGCGCATCGCGTACACCTTTGGCCTGGCGGGTCCTGCAGTGGCCATTGACACCGCCTGCAGCAGCTCCCTGGTAGCTACACATGCTGGTGTGGCGGCCCTGGCGCTGGGTCAGGTTGGCGTGGCGGCCTGCGCGGGCGTGAATGTCATGCTCATCCCCGACACGCCGGCCATGTTTGCAAAGGCGGGCATGCTGGTGAGTGGTCAGGCAGGCAGCAGCGGGTGCGCCTGAGCAGCTCACACCGCGGGCATGGGCAGGGGCATGTGCCTGGTGAGTTTAGGGGTTGCTGGTGCCAGGCAACCTGCAGTGTGCAGGAAGCACTTTGGGGGTTGACTGGCTAGCATGGCTGACTGTGGGCAACATGTGCCCACGTGCCCATGCAGGCACCAGACGGCCGCTGCAAAACGTTGGACGCAGCCGCTGATGGCTACGTGCGTGGCGAGGCAGCCGGCATGCTGCTGCTGTCATCCGTAGCTGCCCTGCAGCGGCAGTCTGGTGCTGCTGCCATCATCCGGGGCGCGTCCGTGAACCAAGATGGGCGCAGCAGCGCGCTGACCGCTCCCAATGGGCCGGCGCAGCAGGCAGTGATCAGGGAGGCACTGGGCGCAGCGCAGCTGCAGCCGCATGATGTCAGCAGCCTGTCCATGCACGGCACCGGCACTCCACTGGTGAGGCACTGCCAGCATGGCAGCAGTGTGGAAGAGCGAGTTGGCATGTGTGCCAGATTGCTGCACGCGCCCGGCCGGCGCGCACTTGCCCTGCATCTCACAGCACACCTGTGCACTGCCTTCCCACTGCAAGCACCTCACCTGTGGCTGCATGCATCAAGCTCGCCTGCCTGCTCGTGTCGTCATGCGCCTGCAGGGCGATCCCATTGAGGTGGGAGCAGCTGCAGCCGTCTTTGGCGCCGCAGCCGCCCAGCCCTTCCTGCTGGCCAGCAGCAAGTCCTGGTTTGCGCATGCAGAGCCAGCAGCCGGCATCGTGGGCATTGCCCACTCGCTGGCGGCGAGCGCAGCGGGCGCAAGCCTGCCGATCATGCACCTCAGGCACCTGAATCCGCTGGTGGGCAGCGCACTGCCAGCAGCGCAGGGCCAGCAGCCCGCCTGGAGCATGCCCAGGCAGCTGGGTGGTGCGGCCGTGGCTGGCACGTCTCCCCTGCGGCGGACAGGCATCAGCGCCTTTGCATTCCAGGTGACTGTTGATCCCATCCCAATGACCTCCGGGATTGTCGGGCGCTCCACCGCAGCGGCAGCGCTCCCGGGGTGCACTGCAGACACAGTGGTTCCTGACGCACCAGCCCGCACCCATGGGGTGAGGGGGGGCCCCTCTGCTTGCTGGCATGGTTGAGCGGCGCTGCCAGACTGCCCAGCGCTCAATTGGCCTCCCATGCTGCGATGCTGTCCATGCACGTACAGGGCACCAACGCCCACCTGGTCCAGGAGAGCAGCCTGGCACCCACCGCAGCGGCGCCGGCGAGTGCGGGGCTGTGGCACAGCCAGCGCCTGATGCTGCTGCCCCGCGCGTTTGCGCTGGTGGGCAGGGCGGTGCAGCGGCCACCTGGCAGCACGGTGTGCGAGGCGCGCCTGGCATCGCCGCTGCTGGCGCAGCTGTGGGACCACGTGGTGGCTGGGCGGGTGGTGTTCCCTGCTGCAGCCTATGCTGAGCTCGCGCTTGCCAGCATGAGCAGCCTGCTGCTGCCTCCGGCGGCTGCTGCCGCCGGGCTGCCGGGTCTGGCAGCGGCAGCCATTCCAGCACCGCTGCTGCTGCCCACCGGGCCCCAGCTGGCTGCTGGTCAGCTGCCTGTGGTGACTTGTGAGGTGGATTGGGCGACGGGTCAGCTGCAGGTGGTGTCGCACGCTGCCGGGCGGGCGGCAGTGCACATGACCTGCGGGGCGGTGTGCGTGCTTGGTGGCGCGCCCCAGGTCAGGGGCCCGCGGGTCAGCCCTGGGGGCGCGGCAGCTCTGGCAGCCGTGTGTGGCAGGCAGCCTGCCACAGCTGCCCAGCAGCTGCCCTCAGGTGCAGCAGCAGCAGCCGGGATGGCAGCTCTGGCCCCACCCGCGGGCTGTGATGAGGGCGCCTACTGCATGCACCCCGCCAGCCTGGACTCGGCCCTGCAGCTGGGTGCTGTGGGGGCTGATGCGGCTGCCGGCCCCATCAGGCTGCGTGTGCCAGTGGGGTTCGAGCTGCTGGTGGCAGCTCAGGCCAGCGGAAGCAGCGGCGGCGGGGCAGCGCGGGCGCAGCGCGCCTGGGCTGCTGCCTGCGTTGTTGGCGGCGGCGAGCGCGGCCTGGTTCTGGACTACCGCCTGCCCTCAGCACATGGCCTGGGTGGTGCTTGCGTGGCAGGCCTGGTGGCCAGAGACATGGCTGCAGCTGACATGCGGCCGGCGCCGCTGCCGGAGGCAGCTGCTGAGCGGGTGCCTCCGGCAGATGCAGGGATGCTGTACCAGCTGGCCTATGTCGTGGCCCAGCCGGCGGCTGGTGAGGAGCCAGAGGAGCAGGCGCCCGGGCTGGTGCTGTCGGAGAGGCTGTCACAAACGAGCGTGGCAGCTGCGAGCATGGCGGCGCTGCAGGGGCTGACGGCCGCGCAGCCTGCCGCCATCAGGCTGCAGGGCAGAAACACTGCCCAGCTGGCCGGCATGCTGCGCTCAGCTGCGTTGGAGCTGCCGGGCATCGCCTTCGCAGCAACGCATGCATCCGTGTTTGGCACGCCTGCGCCGGACAGCAGCAGCTTGAGGGCTGCCCTCAGCACAGCGGCGGCCCAGGCAGCGCGCGCCAACAGCGGTGTGTATGGGGATTGCCTGGCTCGCAGCCTGCGGCTGCTGCCCCAGCTGCTGCCCAGTCCAGCAGCAGACCTGCCAGCCGGCGACGCATTCCAGCTGGTGGCGGTTCCCAGGGGTGCGCTCAGCAACATGGTGCCGCGGCAGGTGTCGGTGCAGGCAGGCGACCTGTCAGCTGGGCAGGTGGCGGTGAAGGTCAAGGGAGTGGGAGTCAACTTCAGGTGGGCTGCCCTGCAGCTTGCACAGTGCTCACCACCGAGCTTCTGGCGGTCAGAGTGCGTGCCTGAGGCGGGCCTCCATGCATCACCCATCATGCTGCTCACACGCGCTGCGACCATGCAGGGACGTGCTCAACGTGCTGGGCATGTACCCGGGTGACCCTGGCCCGCCTGGCAGCGACTTTTCAGGTGGCTGCCACTCTCCTGACCTGACTTCTTGGCGCTGGCTGCACGTCAAGCCGCCCTGCCTGGCCATGCGCAGCCGCAACAATTGCCTGTGCCACACGGCCTTGCCATGCACTCTAACTTGACTCATCATGCTGCCCGTGTCCTTGTGTCCCACACCAGGCATTGTGGTGGCAGTGGGACCAGGCGTCCAGCTCCGCCCAGGGCAGGCCGTATTTGGGCTGTCCGACGGCGCTCTGGGGACGGCAGTGGTGGGGCCGGCAGCCACCATGGTGCCCATGCCCGCCACCCTGAGCTTCGAGTCTGCCGCCAGCATGCCCACGGTGTTCATCACAGCCCAGCTGGCCATGCAATCCGCCGCTGCCATGGCAGCTGGCGAGACCGTGCTGGTGCACGGCGGCGCTGGAGGCGTGGGCCTGGCAGCGCTGCAGGTGATTGGTGCGGCGGGCGCCACAGCTGCAGCCACCGCGGGCAGCCCCTCCAAGCGCGCCCTGCTGCGGTCCCTCGGCTGCGCAGCCGTGGTGGGGTCGCGCGACACGGGGTTTGCTGCGCAGCTGGCCCAGCTGGGCGGCGTGGCGGTGGTGCTCAACTCGCTGACCTCGCCGGGCATGGTGGCAGCCAGCCTGGCAGCCCTGCTGCCTGGCGGGCGGCTGGTGGAGATTGGCAAGCGAGACATCTGGTCACCAGCCGCCGTGGCGGCGCATCGGCCGGACGTCAGCTACAGCCTGCTGGCTGTGGACTTCCTGCCAGCTGGCGTGGTGCAGGCGGCGCTCAGGCGGGTGGCAGCAGGCGCAGCTGCTGGGCAGCTGCGGCCGCTGCCGAGCGTCGTCCACTCCATCGGCAATGTGGTCGCGGCCATGAGGCAGATGAGCCAGGTGGGTGCTGCTTGCATGACTATGCAGTGTCTTTATTGACTGAAAGTGCTCTGCCCCTGACCTTCAGCATGGCTGCGGCGCCCGATGCGCATTGATAGGCTTGTTCAGCCGAGCATTGCTTTGTCACTTGCCGCGCGCGTGTCCTGCAGGCGCGCCATGTGGGCAAGGTGGTCGTGGCAGATGCTTCCAGGCCCCTTGCCCCGCCAGCAGGCCGCGTGCTGGTCACTGGAGGCACCGGGTCGCTGGGCTGCCTGGTGGCCGCCTGGCTCAGCGGGCAGAGTGTCGGGTGCATTCACTTGGTGTCCAGGACAGGCCGGCTCAGTCCAGCCAGCATGGCAGCCCTGGGTCAGCTGCTGGGCCGCGGCAGCAGCCTGGTGCAGGTGTCGCAATGCAATGCCGGGTCTGCGGTGGATGTGGCAGCTGCCATGCAGCCGTCAGCAGGCAGCCTGCCCGTCCAGGCGGTGCTGCATGCTGGCGGGACCCTGTCAGACGCCCTGTTGCCGCAGCAGGCGCTGCGCGGCATCAGGCAGGTCTATGCTCCCAAAGTGGCGGCATTGGCGAACCTGCACCAGGCCCAGCTGGGACTGCCGGTGGTCAGCCAGGTGCTCTTCTCGTCGGTGGCTGCCCTGCTGGGCAGCCCGGGGCAGGCCAACTACGCCGCTGCCAATGCTGCGCTGGACGCGGCCGCGCAGGCCCTGCAGGCGCAGGGCATGGCGGCGGTCAGCGTGCAGTGGGGCGCCTGGGCGGGCGCGGGCATGGCGGCACAGGACGCGCAGACGGCAGCGCGCGTGGAGCGCATGGGCATGGCCATGATCCAGCCGCAGCGCGGCCTGGCGGCGCTTGAGAAGCTGGTGCAGCCCCTTGGACCCGCGGCTGCCCCACAGATTGCAGCAGTGCCCTTCAACTGGCAGCGCTTCCTGCAGAGACAGCCTCAGCCGGAGCAGGATCACATGTTCTCTGAGTTTGTTGGCCTCCTGCCAGCTGCCCAGCGAGCGGCCCCCGCCCTGGCAGCCGCCCCTGGCGCCGGCGATCAGCAGCAGCTCGCGCAGCAGGTCGGCAGCACCGTCAGGTCAGCTGTGGCGGACTTGCTGGGTGGCAGCATAGGAGCAGACGAGCCGCTGATGGCCGCCGGTCTCGATTCGCTGGGCAGCGTTGAGCTGCGCAACGCCCTGGAGGGGCGGCTGCAGCTGCAGCTGCCATCCACGCTGGTGTTTGACTACCCCACCGTCTCAGCATTGACCAGCTACATCTCAGCCCGGGTGGCGGCCAGCAGGAGCGCGGTCGCTGCTGCCGCCTCAGAGGCGGCAGCGCCTGCTGCTGTGCAGCCACTGCGCCAGCCGCTGGTGGCGGCGCAGCTGCCGGCTGCTGCCCTGCACGTGGCGTTGGTGGCTGCTGTGGCCCGGGCGCCAGCAGGCATCAGTGGGGACAGCCTGGGTGCCGCCGACAGCATTGTGCCGGTGCCCCTCAGCCGCTGGGACCCGGACAGTGTGACGGCAACTACCCGGGAGCTGCAGGTCAACTTTGGCAGCTTCCTGACAGGTGATGATGGCCTGGGTTGCCTGGCCGGCTGCTTCTGCACACCAGGGCTGGGGCAGCTTGCAAGTGCGCGTGCTTGCTTGGGGCCTTGCCACGTTGTTGAGGGTTGTGATGGCAACCAGGTGCAGGCTGCCACTCAACTGCGGTGCCACAGATCAATCCATCGGCGGCTGCACCTGCAGGTGTGGAGGCGTTTGACGCCGCCGCCTTTGGCCTGTCGGATGGGGAGGCTCAGCTCATGGACCCACAGCAGCGCCTGCTGCTGGAGGCCACCAGGGAGGCGCTGACCTCCACCCCTGGCACCCGCCTGTCTCTGGACGCATGCGGCGTGTTTGTGGGCGTGTCTGCCAGGGACTACCATACTTTGGGCCTGAAGCTGGCTGCGGTGAGCAGCGGCTGGCTGTGGATGCCTGCAGAGCTGTGCCTGAACCCCTGGCTGCGCTGCCGCCCTTTCAGCCACGCCGTCGCACCCCACCTGCCGTTCCCACCCAGCCCCAAGCCTGCGCCTCTCCCGGTCAGCACCCGCCCCCTACGCACCTTCACGCCCTGCCCTGTTCTGCCGCCATCCCCTGCAGCCGGCAACGGCCAGCCCCTACAACGCCACCGCCACCACACTCTCGGTCGTGTCCGGGCGCCTGTCCTACACCTTTGCCATGCGTGGGCCGGCCATCAGCGTGGACACCGCCTGCTCGTCTTCCCTGGTGGCCATGCACGCCGCCGTGAACAGCCTGGCGCTGCGCCAGGCCGCAGCTGCGGCGGTGGCGGGCGTGAACCTCACCCTGGCGCCGGAGACGCCCGCCATGTTCCTCAAGGCGGGCATGTTGAGCCTGGAGGGGCGCTGCAAGGCGCTGGACGCGGCTGCGGATGGGTATGCGAGGGCGGGTGAGTGGAGTCGGGCCAGGATGGGGGTGGAGGGGGCGGGCACACGGGCAGGGCGGATAGATGGATGATGCTGGGGGGCAGGCGACCGCCCTGCCACGCCACAACCAACTGGCAGCTTGCCCATCAATCATCCTGGGAGGCGTGCCTGCTGTCCTGCTGGCTGCGTGCTGCTGCAGAGGCCTGTGGCGTCATGCTGGTGCTGGCTATGACAGGCGCTGATCTGTCAGCGCCAGGCGCCGCGAGTGTCATGGCGCTCCTTTTCGGCTCAGCAGTCAACCAGGATGGCAGGTCCTCCGCCCTCACTGCGCCCAACGGGCCAGCCCAGCAGGCGGTGGTGCGAGATGCCCTAGCAGCGGCGACGCTGGATGCGGCAGCGGTGCATGGCGTCAGCATGCATGGCACGGGCACGCCCCTGGTGAGCATGCTGGCCCAGCTGGTGGCTGGCTCTTCAAGTGCATCATGCGCGCTGCCCATGGGAGCTTGCAATGCCTGTGCAGTACCGCCTTCCACGGTGCTGTGCGGGCTTGTTTTGGCCTGCCACACCAGCAGTGTGCCCCCCCCTCTGCACTCGCCAGGGTGATCCCATTGAGGTCGGAGCAATCAGCGCAGTGTTGGTGGAAGGTCCAGCGCTTGCCCGGCGCCGCCAGCCGCTGACGCTGCTGGCCAGCAAGTCCTGGGTGGGGCACTCTGAGCCTGGAGCCGGTGTGGTGGGGGTGATGCATGCCCACGTGGCGCTGTCGCGTCGGGCTGCCCTGCCGGTGACGCACCTGAGGGCTGTGAACCCCTACGTGGCCAGCAGCATGGACATGAGTGGCGCTGCAGGTGGGCTGGCAGGCGGCGGCTGGCGCGTGGCTGGCACCTTGGGCCGGCTGGCCCACGAATGTTGTGTGGGTGATGGCAAAATGCAGCAGCCCTGAGCGTCTGCCCTGCAGGCTGTCATCTCTACGGCCGGGCACATGCATGCTCCTTGACACCTTGCAATGCACTGCAGGGATGTGGGTCCTGCCCAGGGACCCGGCCGGGCAGCCGCTGCCGCTGGCCCTGCCCAGGGAGCAGCCGGTCATCGGCACAAGCGCGTTTGCGTACCAGGCATGGCCCAGCTGCTCTGCTGGCGACATGCTGACTGGACGTTGTGTGCTGCCATGAGTGGACAACAGCAGGTCGCTGCCATGGGCTGCATCAGGCGCTGCCAGGCAGCGTCAGAGCCTCGCACCTCACCCACCTGCTCCTGTGTTGCCTGGGCTGCAGGGCACCAATGCTCATGTGCTGTTGCAAGCCAGCAGCAGCAGCGGCGTGCAGGTCAGCCCAGCGGTTCATCAGGATCAGCACTGGCAGCGTCAGCGATTCTGGCTCCTTCCTCCGCCCAGCCTGCTGGCGCAGCGGGGCAGCGCCAGCCGCCAGCGCATCCGGGTCGAGTCACGGCTCAGCCAGCCCAAGCTGGCCTTCATGTTCGACCACCGGGTGCGGGGCGCGGTGCTGCTGCCGGGCGCAGGCATGTTGGAGGCGGCAGCAGCTGCCGCACGAGCAGCCCTGGTGGATGCAGCGACCGCTGCTGGCAGCCGGGCGCTGTTGGCGCTGGCTGCCATCGGCATCCACGCGCCGCTGGTGCTCCAGGGCCCAGGCGCTCAGCAGGTGCTCGCCTGCACGGTCGATCTGGAGGCTGGCAGCCTCCAGCTGACATCCAGCAGCAGTACGGGCAGCAGCCAGATGCTGCATTTGACAGCCAGCTGCGCAGCAGCGGCTGCTGTCCTGCCAGCGCGCGCCGCCGCTGCGGGGGCGGCGCTGTCACCTGCATGGCTGCAGCAGGTGTGCAAGATGTCAGCAGCGACTGCGGCTGCCGCACCTGGGCTGCCAAGCACACACCCTGCAGTGGCTTGCATGCCTGGGATGCCGGCCGGAGGCAGCTTCTGCCTGCACCCTGCCCAGCTGGACAACACATTCCAGCTGGGGGCTGCGCATGCCGCGTCCCAGCAGCCGCGGCAATCGCAGGCGCGCGGGCCGCAGCAGCTGCTTGTGCCTGCAGCAGTGGATGCGCTGCTGGTGCCAGCGCAGCCAGACGCAGCGGATGCCGATGCCAGCAGCTGGGCGCAAGCAGCTGCGGTGCAGCTGGATGGCGGCGGCAGCAGCAGGACGTCCGCCAGCCTGTGGAGCCTGTCGGGGCAGCAGCTGCTGTGCGTGGTGGGCCTGCTGGCCAGAGAGCTACAGCGCCCGCTGGCAGGTCGCCGCGGGGCCAAAGCAGCGCCTGCAGCTGCACCGGTGGCAGAGGACATGCTGTACCAGGCTGTGCTGATGGCGGACACGACTGCAGAGCCGGGGACGCCATGGCAGGCGCAGGCGATGCAGGGTGGCACAGCTTTCAAGCCCGCTGCGCTGGCAACAGCAGCAGCGGGCGCGCCTGCACCTTCAGCTGCCCTGGGAACGTTCCTGGGGCTGGCCCAGGGCCTTGTGGGTGCTGCTGGCAGCAGCAGAGGCTTCCAAGTCAGCGCCCACCTGGGGCTGGGAGCAGGCCTGCTGCAGCCGGCACCAGCAGCCGGCGCGGCAGGGGCGGACCCGCAGCTGCCTGCCATGCTGGCCGGCATGCTTCGCAGCATTGGACAGGAGCTGCCATCATGGCAGCTGGACCTGGCAACCTCGGCGCATGACGCAAGCACACGCGTGTGGGCAGGAAGCAGCTGCACGCTGCCGCGTGTCGGTGTGCATGGCAGCCACATTGCGGCGGGCGTGCTGCACTCTGTCTGCTTGCTGCCCGCCCAGGCCCCGGCCTCTGGGCTGCAGAACATGCAGCTGGTGCCCTCGCCTCGCGGCTCGTTTGGCAGCCTGGTGCCGGTGCCTGTGTCAGCGGCTGAGCTGGGAGCAGGGCAGGTGGCGCTGGCGGTCAAAGCACTCGGCCTGAACTTCAGGCAAGCCACATGCTTTGTCCACTTGCTTCTCGTGCTGCTTGCTGCTGCCTGATTCCCTTCACTCATTGGCCTGAAACAGTTCACATTCCACTGTATATCCGGCCCTTTGCTCTGCAGGGACGTGCTCAACGTCCTGGGCATGTACCCGGGTGATGCGGGCAACCCTGGCAGCGACTGCTCGGGAGTGGTGACAGCGGTCGGTCCGGGAGTGACGCGCCTGCAGCCAG
>Ga0315908_10002489_pt1 | contig 13465 bp, 9 predicted proteins | sample LakEriMetagenome_12_FD_203520 | JGI IMG/M metagenome (GOLD analysis project Ga0315908, IMG submission 203520) | Freshwater fungal communities from buoy surface, Lake Erie, Ohio, United States - Buoy 4 MA124 | ecosystem: Environmental > Aquatic > Freshwater > Lake > Lake biofilm | place: USA...
TCTTCTCTTCTAAAAATTTCTATTTATGTTGTAAATATTTGTCTTTTTTCTCTTCTTCCTTTTTTATCTTTATCTATCGGCAAATATTTCTAGCTTTTAATAAAAATGTATTCATAATAACTTACTTAATACAATAAAATATATTATTTAAATAATATTATATTTTATATTATATTATTATGTAAACTAATGAATAATTTTTCATCAATTTGATAAGGTAGAAACATTAGAAATCATTGAGAAATGAAATTAATTAGTAGAAGATGAGCTTAAAGAGAATGGATTATTAAGAAAATAATTTTGTGATTGATTTTTTTAATGAGCAATATTAAAAGTAGATTTAAATGTTGAACAATAATAATGAAGTATAAAATTTAGATTAAGACATAGAATAATTCTAATAACTAGAATAATTATATGAATATTACAAATGAATAGTTATATAAAATGAATCAATTTTATTTGATAATCCTATGTTTATGATTAATTTTCTATTGAGAGAATTAGCTAATGTTATTATTGAGAATACTTTACTATAATTTTTATTTGACTTTAACTTTCATTTAAAAGAATTTAAGATAATTTTTATTTTTAACTATATTCTTATTGGCCATGTTCATCTTAATCACATACTTAGCAAACTCAGCATAATCATAATCATAATAATGCAATTTTTTAAATCCGTAATCCTCTTCAACTTCTATAACATATTTATTATTATTATCTTCAACCAATTCTTCTATTTCTTCAATCTTCTAAAACTCTATGAAAAAGTATCCATTATTCTTCTTTATTTTTATATCGTAAATGTTTTTCCCAATTTCAAGTCAATTTTCAAATATTATTATTTTCTTTATTTTTGTAATACTACTCATTGGTCGAACATTCTTTATATATGATTCTTCATTCTTGCAGATTTTTAATAGTTTTTATTGGTTTTCATTTGTTTTGCTTTATGTGTATTTAGTTTAAATATTTAAATCTTATTGATTTTATTCTTAATTTTATTATTGTTGTGAACTATTTCTTTGATAATCAAATGCATTTTATTAAATTTTTTAATCATTCTAAATATAGTTTTCTAGTTTTTTAGATGGATAATTAGTTTTAACATTTTATAATTTAAAATATAAATTATAATTTTGGAAACATATTTATTTATAAAATTGTTTTTTTCTAAGATATTAGCATTTAGATTTTACATTTTAAATTTGTATATTTTTTTCTTCTAGTTCTAAAATAGCATATTAAAAATACCTTCATTATTATTGAACTTATTTTTTCAATTTAAAATGTCTGCTAAATTTGAAATCATTTTTTCATTATTTGTTTAAATTGAAAAAGAATTGGATTTTGCTTTTTTTTTTTTTAAATTCATTAATCATTATTCTTATATTTTCATATCTTTTTCTTATTTTTGTTAACTAAATTAAGACTTTTATTTATTTAGATATGAAATTATACTTTCATATTTCTTAATTTTTTTAAGTGAATTTTATGATTCTGCTAAGCAATAAAATTATTATTAAAATTGTTTAACATTCTTAATTATATATTTTTATAATTCAAATATATATTTATTTATATTAGATTCAAATATAATAATTGAATAGTAAAAAAATTTAATTTCATCAGCTAATTTAATCCATTTTTTTTTTAGTGATTTACCAAAAATTGCTAACTTATTGTTAGGTCATTTCATTTTTATATCTGTTATTAATATCTTAGTTTTTTTAAACAATATTATTGTTAACATTTAATATGTTTTAAGAATTTTAATATTTTTAAATATTATTAATACTATGATCAATATTATTTTAATCATTTTAATTATTATTATTAATATTATTGGAATTAGTATTAATAGTATTATTTTAATTTTGATGATCTTGATTTATATGATTTTTAGAAACAAATTTTTCACCAAATTTATTAATATTATTAGCTTAAATCATTTTAAAATTGATATTTTGACTTGCATTAGTCATAAACTTCTTGATAAAAAGATTTTCCTAAAAAAAATTTTATTCAATATTTTATTCAAGATGATCTGATTTTTATTAATGACTTTTTTAATTATTATTTTAAGTACTATTTTTGAAAGTATCCTGATTAAATTATAATTACTATTATAATTATTGTTAACTATTTTCTGAATCTTGAATAATTGAAACTTTATTAGAAATAGATTTGCTTCTACTAGTCATTTCTAATTCTTCATCCATTTCTGGAATCGACTCTATTTCTTCCTTTTGTTCACTAGCATAATTATATTATATTACTTCTTTTTAATTTGATGATTTTTCTTCATCACATCTTCAATATAAATTTATTCAATATCCACTCCTTTTTCCATTATTGCTGAAAGAAGTTTCATAAGCTTTGCTTCTCTTTATTTTAACTTACTTACACTTTATTTTAAATCTTTATTTTCTTTTTTAATTATTATCAATTATTCTTCGCTTTCTGAATTTTATTTTAATTAAATATTTTATTTATTTTATTAATTATTGTTTTTTTAAATTACGGCTAATGCTTCTATTAATTTTTTATTTTACTCTTTTAAAAAATTTTCACTATCTATTAAACTTAAATTTAATTTCTGTAAATTTTTTAAATCTTCTTAGGACTTATTTAAATCTGATTGTAAAATTAATTACTGTTATAAAAATTAAGATTACGTTGAGCTTAACTACTGGTTCAAAACATTTAATTATTCAAAAGAAATTTTATTTTCATTAATTTAATGATTAAGTTTAAGAATTTCTGATTCTTTTTAGTTAAGTTTTAAGGTAATATTATTAAAATAATCATTAAACTGTCTTTTTAAAGTTAAAAAGAGTGATTGACAATTATTAATAAACTTGTAAAAAAAAGAAAAAAATAAATTTAAAAGTTGTTAACTTAATTAATCGATAGATGGATTATACAATAAGGAATTTACATTAGAAAAACTTTTATGTAACTCTTCAAAATCATTAATACATTATTAAATTTAATTTTAACAGCTCAAACCATTGTTATCTTTTACATTTGAAATATTATCAAAATTATTATTAATGTAATCTATAAATTGCATCAATTTTATTACTCCTTCATGATTATATTTACATTAATGTCTAGAAGAATTCTTACTGTTTTTATTAGAACTTAAACTGTTCTTTATCAAATATGATTTATTAAAAGATTGTTCAGAATTCTCTGAAAATAGAATCTTATTTAAATATTTATGATTTTCACTTTATTTTATATTGATATAGTTGTTATTCTGAATTTTGCTTTTATAGTTTATATTTTTATTTTGATTTCTTTTATCATGATTATTATTATTATCATCCTTATTTAAATCATCATTCTCATTATTATTATTGATATTATTGTTTAAATTATTAATGTTATTCTTGTTTTAACAAGAATATGTATTAAATCCACTAGACCTTTTATGATCTTCATTTTCAGAAATATTTTAAGATTTAAAATTGCTATTTATTTTATCTGAATTTTACTCTTATTATTAATTATTCATTGTATGATTTTACATATTCGATTTTTTATTTGACTTATTTTATTTCTTAAAAGAACTGTTGTTAATATCTTTATATTTAATTATTTTCTACAAATTCTAAAATAAATTAATTTGGTTGATATTTTATTTAATTTAACTTTTCGAAATTTAAATAGTATTTTGATTATTAGAAATAGGTTTATTATTTTGTTCAGTTATTATATTTTGTTAAGTATAATTAGAATTATTTAGTTTTTTGTTTTATTTCATCTTTTTAGCATAAATCTGCTTTTATAAAGATGTTTAAAGATTATTTAGATTGATTTCTGATTTTTCATTGGAAACTTGTTTATTTTTTATTTTGCTCTTCAGTTTCTTTTCTAAGTTTTATTATGATTACTCTATAAAATTTAAAGCTACTTCGTAAAGACATATTTTTTTCTTTTCTTCAACTTTATATTAGTTGTTTTCATAATTTATGTCTTTTTAACTATTTAACTATATCTTTTATTAACTTTTATTGTTTTAGTCCTTTTATTATTTATTTATAATATCCAAAGAAGATCTTTTGTTAAGTATTTTCATTATATTTATATATTTATATCTTTAGGTTTGCTTATTATATAATTTAAAATATTTATTAATACAACTTATATAATAACATGAAAATATAATTCAAATATAGTATTTTAATATTAGTGAAGATGATAAAGCTATAAATATAAAAAAATAATATAAAATATAAATATATTTTAACAATATATAACATATATATATAAAAATTAGAAAGGAAATAAATTAAATTATAAATAGTAAAAATGAGCGTGAAAGTAGCAGTCCGAGTACGTCCTTTCAATAAACGAGAAATTGAGATGGGAAAAGACGAACTGATAATAGAAATGGAAGGTAATAAGACAATAATAACTGACCCAGAAAACAAGAAAAAGAAAGATTTCGCTTTTGACTATTCATTCTGGTCACATGACCAATTCAGAACTGAGTCTGATGGCTACATGTCTCCATTAAGCTCTAAATACGATGACTAACTAAAAGTATTTAATATTTTAGGGAAAGAAATTCTAGACAATGCATTGTAAGGATACCATTGCTGTCTATTTGCATATGGATAGACAGGTAGTGGAAAATCATATTCAATGGTAGGTTATGGGGCTAACAAGGGAATAGTGCCAAAATGTTGTGATGATATATTCACTAGAATCAATTAATAGAAAAGCAAAACAGTATAGTATGAAGTATTTGTAAGTATGTTAGAAATTTACAATGAAAAGGTACAGGATTTATTAGTTGCTATAGATGAAAGACCTAAGGGAGGTTTAAAGATTAGAGAGCATAAAACATTTGGTGTGTATGTGGATTAATTAACAAAGTATAAAGTGGAAAGTTATAAGGAAATTGATTAAAGGATAGAAGAGGGAAATACGAATAGAACAATAGGATGTACATTAATGAATGCAAGCAGTAGTAGAGCTCATACTGTGATCTTCATAGAATTAAATATTAAAGAGCAATAAGCAGATAGGGCTACTCTAAAATAAAGCAATATTAATCTGGTTGATCTAGCAGGCAGTGAGAGAAACAGTAAAACAGGAGTAACAGGAGATGCATTGAAGGAAGGTTGTTCTATCAATAAATCATTATCAACATTAAGTAAAGTTATTAGTGTATTAGCAGATTAAAATAAAAAGAAGGAAGTAGTACCATTTAGAGACAGTGCATTAACGAGGTTATTATAAAATGCATTAGGAGGAAATAGTAAAACATTAATGATCTGTGCTATTTCACCTTCAAGTGATAATTATGATGAAACTATGAGTACATTGAGATATGCTGATTAGGCAAAGAAGATCAAATGTAATGCTAAAGTCAATGAGAGTGAGTAGGAGAAGATGATTAGAAATCTCAAGGGCGAGAATGAAAAGTTAAAGTTATTATTGAATAAGTTAGTTGAGGATCCAACAAGTGTTAATCTTTAGGTATTAGCAGAGTTAAAAAGCGATCTAGAGTCTAATGCTTTGCTTATGAATAATCTTTCTAAGGATGATTCAGAAAATCTCAATAGGCTATCCAAACCTAATATATAGAAGAAGGATGAATATTCATAGAGGCTATTAGTTAATCTCAATGAAGATGAAATGCTTAACTTTAAAATTAAGTTTGAACTCAATCACAATCAAATCATCGGTAAAGATGAAAGTAATATTTTCGATAATTTTTTTAATATAATATTCATATTCTATTTATATTACATTTTCATATATCTTATTATATTATTAATATTATAATATTAAGGCTGTGATATAAAGATAGGTGGATAATAAATTCAAACAAAACATGCAAGTATAAAATTAGAAAATGATATTTTATATATCGAATAAATAGAAAATTCTATTATTTTTATTAATGGAAACATTTTGAAATAAAAATGTGAATTAACTCATGGAAGCTCAATCGTATTTGGAAAAACAACAACTTTTATTTACAAAGACAAGAATCAAGAGATTTCTAAAGAAAAAGACTGGTAAAAATGTTAAGAGGAAATAACAAATAAAAATTTAGATATGCAGATGAAGGAAATGATGACAAATATCTCTGCTTCTAATAATAATGATAATGCAGATGATTTACAATAACTAATAGGTAAAATGTCGATGCTGATGAAGAATGAAAGTTCAGACCCTTAAGAATTACAGGAAATGAGTAAATAATTGTAACAATTAGTGTAGAAACAGAATAAGTTGAAGAAGAAGCAAAATAATCTGGTTAATAAGTTACAAAAATATATCAATAAAGTCGAGGATGCTAATTATATTGCTAATAAATTTAAAATCAATGCAGTCCTTAGAGTTCAAATCGAGTATCTTAATGAATAGAATGAATTGTAAGATTTAGATGAAAAATAAACAAACTAGTTTAAAATTAATATAGTTGTTGATAATTATGATTATGGATATTAGTACATTTGGACCGATACTAAGTTTAAAAATCGGTATATATATCATATTATTTCATCTATATTATACTATCATATACATAAAATTACAATTTGATTAATAAAAAAGATACTATTTGATGGCTGATTTAAAGAACTCAATGACATTACAATAGAAACATAAATTGGACAAATATGATGATCCTTATTGGGATCCACCTGAGAATGTATTTATTGGTTAAACATTCATCCATTTATTTTCTTTGGCTTACTTAATAGAAACAACTTTTGATGTGAAAATTATGGGAGAATCTTCAGAAATAGGTAAAGTCCAATTCTAACTTACTCCTCTAAATCTCTCTGACTCTCTCACCGTTCCTGTTGATGACCCTTATTCTCTTATTGACTCTGAAAATAACAATTATCTTCATAATTTATAATTCAAAATTCAACTACTTAATATTCAACTTTATTCAAATCTTAGAGTTGAAGATCTTTTTTATTAGTTTAATATTCTTGAAGATAAGTATTAGTCTAATAAGTTTGATCTTACTTATACAAATTAGTTTGATAACTATTAGTAAGTTTTTGTAAACTGTTATTGTGATAAAATTGATGAGGATTTCATTAATTTTCTACTAAATAAATAGGTATTTAAATTATTACATTTATATTTATTAATATTTTATATTTTTAGTTGTGTATTAATTTTTATGCTATTTCTAGAATCAAGAAATAAGTTATAAAAAATAGCATTTTATATAATAAAAATAGAGTTAGTACTTTTTAAGGTAATTTTTAATAAATTAACTAAAATATCTATTTCATTTTAGTTATTTTTTTAATATATTTTAGATTAATATCTAATAAAAAAACTAAACTTAAAAAATTAAAATTAAAGTTAATAGAATATTTTACAGCAAGATGCAGAATGTAAAACATATTGAAAATAAAAAAAATAAAATATTTATAAATTATTAAAGTTTTAAATAAAATTATTGTTAATATAGAAATCATATTTTCATTTAATTTTAGTGTTTTGTTTTAATAATTTATTTTATTATTCTTATTTCAATTACTCCTTTTTATCATTTTATATTTCATCCTAAAAATTATAATTTATATTTCCCTCTTAATTTTAATATTTTTATTTAATTAAATTAATCAAAATATTAATCTCATTACTTTTTTTATTTTTCTCTTATTAATCATCATCATCATTATCTAAATCTTGATATATTTTTATATTTTTTTCATTTTTTTAAATAAATTAATTGATAATTTCAAAACAAATACTATCTTCATTTTTTAAAATTTAATTAACCATTTATAAATCAGTTAGCTAATTTTTATATTAATTTAATTTATCTTCATATGTTTTTAAGTAATCTTAATTTTATTCTTATTCATTTTTATCTTGATGGTTTTTAATCATTTCTTATAATTCATAATTGATTTCATTATATTATTATTAGCCATCATAAATTAACTATTTTCTAATATTTTCCAACTATTTATCTTAATTATCAACTGACATTGTGCTTTTTCTATATTCTTAAATATGAACAACGGGTTAATCAATAGGAATATCAATTTCATTAATCTATTTATCGAATTCACTTTAAAGTTTAAGAAATGCATCGAATCCATTCTAACCATTAACAAAGCTTGTTCTGTTATTTAATTAATTCATTTATTATAGCATTTTTTAATGATTATTTGTAAACCTTTTTGTGAATCTAGCTTCTTTTTATTTTATTTCAAATTCTGTATCATCTATAATTGAGTCTGACACCATACTATTTTGAACTGATGATTTATTCATTTAACTTTAATTATTTTCACTTTTTAAAATTCCTAATGTCTCTTTCATTGAGTCTTTTTGTGTTCTTTAATCTGTTAATGATAGTTCTTTGATTGATTCTTATTATTATAATTATTATTATTATTATTATAATTATAATTATAGTTATTATTATTTTAATTCTTCTTCTATTAATTTTAATTTTTCTTCTTTTTTTTTGTTTTCTATTTTTTCTAATAATTGCTGCATATAATTCATATCTAAATTTTAATTTTCATTAATATAATAAATCATATGACCAATAAATTCACATTCATTATATTTTTATTGTCCAAATTAACTCAATTAAAAGTCTTTAACTTATATTTAGTTTTAATCTTAGTTATTTTAATTTTTTTGACCATTTAACTTTTAGTTATTTGATTTTTTTTTTGAAATGACTGGATTAAATGATGGAACCAACTCTTCTTTGAGTTTTTTTATTTTTTGACTAGATTATTACTAAAAAAGTTAATTTCTCTCATACATATCATCAACAATATTTTTCTAATTAAAAATAAAATAAATAAAATAATACCTTTTATAGGATTTATTATGATTTTTTATTGATTTTTAATGTTTTAATTGTATTCATTTCTTACTTTTGATTTAAAATTTATTATTTTTTAATTTTTTACTACTTTTTATAAATAAAAGCTTATTAAGACTTATTAAAAAGATTGAAATCAGGTTTATCTATTTAAGAAACATTGAGTTTTGGTTTGAAAGTGCACTCTTCATTTTCTTTTCTTTATTTTTCAATTATATTCATTTCCTTTAACTTTTAATTGGAATTTAACTTCTCTTGATGCATTTGAATCCATTTAGAATAAACCTGTTCATCAATTTACATACTATTAGTACTTTATCTTAAATTGTTTTCATCTTTCTGTTAGTTATATTCTCCATATCTGTTATTTTTATCTTTAGCTTTTTAATATCACTACATTTATATCTGATTTTATCTTTCTTGAAATCTCTTGAATGATTCCTCTTCATCCACATAATCTTCTTCATCATCCTGATATTATTAAATCATCTCATGAGTTTATTCTTCTGTATTCATTATTTTTTCTAATTCTTATTGATTCTCTACTCTTATATCTTCTTAATTCTACTTATAACTCATTAATTTTTATTTATTATTAACAGCAATAATAATATAATATTCTATTAATATTATAATTAAATAATATTAATAAATAATATTATTATTATCATTTTAAGTATATTGAATTATGTTTTAAAGAGGTAAATTTATTTGTTTTGAAGGTTTAGACAGATCTGGAAAGACAACATAAGCAAAATATTTGGAGAAATATTTAAAAGAACAAAATTTTTAAAGCAAGTTATTTAATTTCCCAAGTATAATAAATTAATAAAAAATTAGATTGATAATCAGATATTGGGAAGATTATAGACAATGCATTGAAAGGAAAGGAATAATAAAACAAATATGCTCTTCACCTTTTATTTTCTGCTAATAGATGGGAAAGACAGTAATTTAAATATTAAATAAAATGAAATAGTGATGAAATAATGAGTGAATTGAAATAAGGAACTCACATTATAGCTGATCGATATGCTTACTCAGGAGTAGCCTATAGTTTGTCTCAGGTGTATATTATCTCTAATTAAAGGGATTGGACCATCATTTCTGTTTGGCTACTGATTAAGGATTGCCTTGTCCTGATGCTGTTATTTTTATGCAAATCAATCAAAATATATAGACACATAGGTAAGACTTTGGTTAAGAAATTTATGATTCTATCTAGTTTTAAAAAAAGATCTTAAAATATTATTAATCTCTTGTTTAGAATAATTGGCATTTTATAGATGCCAATCAAGATTAAAATATAATTCATAAATAGGTTATTGATATTTTTCATTAATTAAATATAAATTAATAAATTAATAAGCTTTGGAATTTATAACTCTGATTTTATTTGTCTTGTTATTTTATATTTTATATTATTTTATAATATTTAAATGAATAATAGACCAGAAACAAGAAATTCTCTTATTAATATAGTGAAAGATTATTTTGATAAAATATTACAAGAAGCATAAGGAGTTAAAAGTTTAATTCTAGATGAAGAAACAACAGGTAATTAAGAAAATAAATAATAATAAAATATCAATAGGAATTATATCATTGATTTGCAGTCAGTCATAGATATTACAAAAAGACGTGTATCTTATTGAAAGGATAGAGCAAAAGTAGAAAGAAAAAATGATTCATTTAAAAGCCATTTATTTCATAAGACCTACTTTCAGTAACATGGAAATGCTCGAAGAAGAATTAAAAGACCCAAGGTATTATTTATAAAATAATAAAAATATAAAATGATAAAATAAGAATGATTGATGATATGATTACAATAATTTGATGATATTAATAGTATAATATGATATTATAATATAATAAGATGATATTTTAATTTAAAAATATAGATTCCGTGAGTATTACTTGTTCTTTAGCAACTCTCTTCCAGATGATTAACTTAGGAAATTAGCAGAAGTAGATAGCAAAGACGTAATAAAGCAAGTACAAGAAGTATATGTTGATTATTACGCAATAAATAGTGATCTATTCTCATTGAATATAAATTAATCAATGTACTTGAGTTCAAAAGAATAGTTCAATGATTTTGATACTTCAATCCTTTCTAGAATTCTAGATGGTCTTTATAGTATTTGTCTTTCATTAAGGAAACTGCCGATCATTAAGTATATCAACAACTCTAAACCATGTAGGAAGATAGCAGAATTATTATTACATAAATTAAAGCAGGAATTTCAAAACACTAATACTAATGAAAGTCAAAGAATGGTGTTAATTATTACAGATAGGAATGAAGATCCTATCACTCCTTTATTAAATTAGTGGAGTTATCAAGCAATGTTACATGAGTTAATTGGAATAGAAAATAATAGATTATTGATTAAGAATAACAATAATAATAATGCTAATTTATAGAATGAATATGTTGTGAATTAATAATAAGATGAATTTTATAATGTGAATCTGTTTAGTAATTTTGGTGATTTAGCTTAGAATATCAAAGAGTTTATTAAATAGATGAGTGAATAAAGACAAGGGAGTGTAAAGATAGAAAGCATTGAAGATATGTAGAAAGCATTAGACATGTTACCAGAAATTAAGAGGATGAGTGGAAATGTACAGAAACATGTGAGTTTATCTACTGAAATATCTAGATTAATTGATGAGAGATAATTAATGAAGGTTAGTGAGATTGAGTAAGAAATCTCAGTCAATTTCAATAAAAATGAACATTTCAAAATGGTTACTGATATTATCAATGATTAAACTATCAATTAGTATGAAAAGCTTAAACTTACTCTCATATTTGCAATTAAGTATTAGTCAGAATATTAGCTTATTAATAAATTGAGAGATCTTCTCTCTTTTAAAGGTATCAATTCCTAATCTATTAATATCATAAATTATCTCCTTAATTATTCAGGTATTATTTTTCATTTTATCATTATCAATATTATTATTATTATATTATCATTATATATTATTATTATTTATTATCATAATATTATTATCATTATATTATGATTAAATAAAAGAATTAAATAATAATAATATTAAAATTAATATATATTATATTAAATTATAATGATGAGAATGTTATTATATGCATAGGAAGTGAGAAAAGATAAAATGATTTGTTTGGTTAGAAGAATATGATGAACAAAGCAAAGAGTCTATTTAAATAAGCTTTCAAAGACGTGCCAAATGTATATACTCAACATAGTCCTTATATAATGAGTGTGATTGAACAACTAAAAAAAGGCTAATTAAAAGAGACAGAGTTTGTTACTCTTAATCCTTCTAATTATTAGAAAATATCAGAAATAGTCTACTTTTAATTGGGAGGAACCACTTACGAAGAAGCAAAGGAAATTGGACAAAGAAATATACAAATGGGATTTAATGAAATCATTCTAGGAGGAACTACTATTCATAATTCAAAAACTTTTCTAGCAGAACTAACTTAGACTTATCAATAGCAAGCAATTTAAACTTATTTTAATTGAATATTTTATTCTTATTCCTCATTATTATATTAATGTTTTATATTTTATAATTATAATAATCAAACTATTTAATGAAAACTATTATATTAACAGGATGTAATAAAGGAATAGGCTATGGAATTCTTGAAGAGTTAGTAAAAGGATAATAAACATTTAATATTATAATGGCTTGCAGAAATATTCAATTAGCAGAAATAGCTAAAGAAAATGTTCTTAAATTTTAGCCAGACACTAAATCTTAATTACATATTTTATAATTAGACATTAGCAATAAAAGTAGCATAGAAGAGTTCATTAACAATTTCAAAAATAAATTTTAGAATTTTGATGTATTGATAAATAATGCTGGATTTGCATGGAAGAACAACGAATTTAATGAAAATGTAGTAGAAATAACATTTAAAACAAACTATTTTGGAACAAAATATTTAACAGAATAAATAATAAGCCTAATAAATAATAGTGGAAAGATAATAAATATTGCAAGTAAAGTAGGAATATACGAGAAATGTATATCTAGTGAATAGATAAAAAAGAGATTTGAAGAGGGAGAAGACTTAGAGATTCTTTATAAAGAATATTTGGAAAGTGTGAAAGATGATAAGGTAGAGGAGAGAGGATGGAAGAAATGGGGATATGCGAATTCGAAACTATTTCTGAATGTATTCACTTAGAGACTGAGTAAGGAATAATGGGTGATTGATAGAGATGTGTAAGTCTACTCATGTTGTCCAGGTTGGATCAAAACTGATATGGCTGGACCTCATGCACCTGGTACTATCTAGTAAGGGGCTTAAACTCCTATCTTTCTTCTTAATTTGTCAAACCATATTCATCCTATCTATTAAGGATAGTTTTTCTAAAATTAAGCATTATCTTCTATTTGAAATCATCCATATTATCTTTTTATATTTTTATATTTATACTATAATATTTTCTTATATTTTCATATATACCATAAAAAATAAAGAAATTTATATTTTATTATCAAATTCTAAATATATTTATTAATATAATTATTTAAATAAATATATTATGATGACAACTTAAGCACTGGGTTATGATCAACAGTGATTACTAGACATGCAACTGAAAT
>Ga0315908_10002490_pt1 | contig 13462 bp, 8 predicted proteins | sample LakEriMetagenome_12_FD_203520 | JGI IMG/M metagenome (GOLD analysis project Ga0315908, IMG submission 203520) | Freshwater fungal communities from buoy surface, Lake Erie, Ohio, United States - Buoy 4 MA124 | ecosystem: Environmental > Aquatic > Freshwater > Lake > Lake biofilm | place: USA...
AGGAGCCATCAGTTCTTTATCAGCGACGATTCCCAGACGGTCGTAAATGGTGGTCGCCCAATCTTCGACGGTCAAAGGATCATCCTCAGGTTCAGCACCGGTGGCGTTGGAGGAACCGTAGACCATGCCTCCCTTGATTCCGCCACCTGCCATGACGACGCTGAAGACCTTTGGCCAGTGATCGCGACCAGCCGTTCCGTTGATCTTTGGCGTGCGTCCAAACTCCGATCCGATACAGACCAGAGTCGACTGCAACAGGCCACGCTGATCCAGATCGCGGATCAAAGTCGCGAAGGCCTGATCCAAAGCTGGCAACTGCGACTTCATCCCTCCGGCGATGTTGTCGTGCATGTCCCAGCCACCGTAGGTGAGCGTCACGAAACGAACCCCCGACTCAACCAGACGACGAGCCAGCAGCATCCGCATACCAGCCGTGTTGCGTCCATACTGATCCTTCAGCGCATCGGGCTCCTTCGTCATGTCGAATGCTTCGCGAGCTTTTTCGGAGCTGATCAAACTGTAGGCTCGACTGTAGAAGGTATCGAGTGCATCCAGCGAATCGGACTTTTCCAAGGTACGGAAGTGATCATTCACCACGTCCAGAATGCGGCGACGCTTGTCGAACCGTTCAAAATCAACACCGCCTGGTAGCGTCAGATCGCGCACTTTGAAATTCCCATCTGCCGGATCGGCCCCCAGGCTAAAACCGGCGTAAGAGGAACTCAGATACCCAGTTCCCGCAAACTCGTTGGGCTGATTGGGAATGCAAACGTAGGGAGGCAGATTGTTCCGGGGCCCAAATTCATGGGAGACGACGGCGCCCATGCTGGGATACTGAAGTGCTGGGCTAGGGCGATAGCCCGTGAACATGTTGTGCGTGCCGCGTTCGTGAGCCGCTTCCCCGTGGGTCATCGAACGGCAAATCGCCAACTTGTCAGCCACCTTGGCGGTGTGTGGCAACAACTCACCCACCTTCACCCCCGTCACGTTGGTGTCGATGCTACCCAACGGACCACGGTACTCTACAGGTGCGAAAGGCTTGGGATCAAAAGTTTCTTGGTGCGCCATCCCCCCCGGCAGGAAGATGTAGATGACCGACTTGGCCACCCCTTCCTTGCTTTCGTAATTCTTGATGTCCGCTCGCGCTTGCTGCATGCGGAAGTAATCGCCCAGAGATAGCCCTAGCCCTCCCAAGGCCCCCACCGTCAGGAATCCGCGACGCTCGAAACGATTGCCAGGGCACTTCATGGTGTGCAACTCCGTTGCTGTAAGCTGTCTAAGAAACGATTGCGAACCTCGGAAAGTAGACACGACTAGCCGCTCTTTTTCTTGACGGAGCGAGCAAGTGCAGTCCCAAACGAACCGTGACACCGCCATGCACTTGGCCACTGGGTAGCACGTGCAAACTGACCCACAGGGAGATGGTGGGGACAATTCGTCGTTTCAACTTGGAGGCGGGGAGGAAGGCGGGGAGGAAACCGATCGCTACTTGCAACTCCTTCACCCCATCTAGACCGGCACGCTGGAAGCCTATGCAGCAAGCTTCAGCGGCACTCAAAGCCGATGAGTTATCTATGAATTACAGCAGTCGAATCAACTCCCTACGGTGCTGCAATCGTAGCCGAATTCTAAGCGAGCGTCAATTTTTCCGCCAGCTTTTCCTCTCTTTTCATTTCCGGGTCTTTGCACTGAGAGGCTTTGGCTTGGTCGCGCCCCAAGGCCCTCGGCCCCTATGGCCGAAGAGCCTTCCTGGCACCGTTAGCAAAGAGCCAATACTGGACAAAAGATCACACAACAGAAGTCAGCCTGTTTTCCTTCGAGGCCCCATAATGCGGCCCATTGGAATCACATCGCCTGGCTCAATTGGCCGCCCTCGGTTTCCGTCTTCCAGATCGGCTTCTTCCCGGTCCATCAATTCCGATCTCAGAACCTTGATGTGATCGGGTGCCTCGATCCCAATTCGCACCTTGTCATTCGCCAATCGCACCACCGTGATGACAATTTCGTCTCCTACGACGATGCGTTCGTTTTCACGACGAGCCAGCACTAACATGAAAGCGTCCTTTCTATCGCCGGCCCCTGGTCGGATGGCAGGCGTTTTCGTGATTCTATATCGGTTCCGATGAAAAATACTTTGATTACCGAACACTCGGAGAATTGCATGCCGTCTCCAGCGGTAGCCTCTCCGACTGCTCCCGCTGCCCCTGTGCGTCATAGAAAAAAATCTGCGCGCGACTGAGGTCGTACACCGCCGTGTACCGAACACTGCGAGGCCCATGCAGGCAAAAGAGTACGCCACAGGGCGTCCCAAAGCGTGTCAGGATCCGTTCGGTAACTGGAAATGCGTTGTGAAGTAAATGATTCCTTTGAAAAAGCTGATCGATGATGTAAGCGCGAACACTGGAAGGTACATTTGGCGATGGTTTGCCCATGTCTCCTAGAGACTCCCCAAAAGCTTGCGATAGTCGATGAGGCCCACGGAGCCGCTAAGTGGTCCGGACTGTACCCTGTGGCTCAGTCCTTCCCGCCTCCGACTCCCCGCACCCAAACCGAGATCAGTTAGCAAGCTATGTCAAAGATTGCGGCTCAGGCAAGATAGACTATCGACGCAAGATGAGCCGACATTCAGAACCGCTGTTGAAGGTGCACCGGTAGCGATTTGACCGGTTGGTGGGAGACGCAAAATGGAGTTGAAGTAGGTGCCGACGCTCGGAAAAATCGGCCCCATTTGCTGGCAACTTCGTCGCGGCAAGAAGTGAATTCGTGTCCCAGCAGACAGAGTCCACTCGGGATATGCTTCGGGGGGGAGGTGCAATGATCCGTGGCACCTACTGGGCGATCCCTCAGAAGTCGCAGCATGGCCGAGACGGCCATGCTGCCGGGTTTCTCCAATAGTAGCATTCAATCGGTGCCACCCACCTTTTGCGATCCAATTCGGCTAGCATTCAATCGGTGCCACCCACCTTTTGCGATCCAATTCGGCTAGTAGCATTCAATCGGTGCCACCCACCTTTTGCGATCCAATTCGGCTAGCATTCAATAGCGTTCAATAGCATTCAATCGGTGCCACCCACCTTTTGCGATCCAATTCGGCTAGCATTCAATAGCGTTCAATAGCATTCAATCGGTGCCACCCACCTTTTGCGATCCAATTCGGCTAGCGTTCAATCGGTGCCACCCACCTTTTCCGATCCAATTCGGCTAGCATTCAATAGCGTTCAATCGGTGCCACCCACCTTTTGCGATCCAATTCGGCTAGCGTTCAGAATGTGCTTGGCACCTTCTGGGCCGAACGATGTTTTGCATCGAAACCGTCGATAGCCTAGGGATGATCCAGATGCTTGCGAGCGGGTGGTCCGACCTCCAGCAATCTTCCTTGGATCTCTCGAAGGATTTGCTGCTCCAACTCGTTGTCCCGCTCTTGCTCGATCCAGTCCAGTGTGATGGGTTGCCCGCGTAGCGTCGGATCGGTTCGGACAACGGATCCATCATGTCGAGCGGCGGCCGCCCCATCAGCGCCGCTGAGTGATCGATCGACTTCCTCGATATCCTTGTTGACAATCACCTCGACCAAATACCCTGCGTTGTTAGGAACCACCTGGACCTTGGCGGTTCTTCGCATCGTTTGCAGCGTGCTTTGCAACCGTTGAAATCCGATCACCGTGTCTCGCCGCCATGGCTCAAAATAGCTGGAGCCGATTTCAGGAAACGTCTCCAATTTCCCTTCCAGCCACTGTTCACCGGTCTTCATGGGGCGAATTTCGCTATCGATCTGAAAGTAGTCGTCGACGGTATCAACCACTTGATTCCAAACGAAATCGGCTGGATGGTTCGGAACTTGCAGTGGGTTCGAAACCCAGCGATTTTGGGGGAGTGGGCGTGGTGCTGGCAGCTGCTGCCATCCAGGGACTTTCCAATGACATCCCCACTCTATGGACAGGAAGAAGAACATGCCGATCCATAGAATGCCCCTCCGCAAACGAAGAAGCAGCGGTTTCGCGAGATTGGACAGATTCGAGCATTGCAGGCGGCCCCTGTTCATCGCTCTGAGCCCTTTCTCGGCCACGACTGTCGATGCGGTCTCTTCACAGCCTGCGACTCCATGGGTTCGCAGAGCCTATCGATGGGGCACCCCGGTCCGTCTGCCCCTCGCTTCGATCGGACTAGCGATCGACGAAGCCATCGACTGGGATACTTCCAAATTCAGGGACGGATCGCAAGATCGATCTGGACCGCCGCTAGGAATGCTTGGAAACCTCAAGTTGCCACCTGACCTAGTGCAGTACTCTTGAGATAGCATTGGGTTTTGGTTAATCTTCCAGTGGCTTTCCATCGGACGGTCGAACACGACAGGGAATTGGATTCCGGGCCTTAGCCGACAGGTGGTCCGCTTCCCCGAAACAAGTCGTTGACTGGTGCCTTTCGCTTCACCTTCTCTCCCTCCACCACCGCCGGCCTCCGCCGCTAGGAGAAATCGATGCATCACCCCGACTCGCCCCTTTCCAATCCGTCCCTGAGGGACCGACGTACCATCCTTGCCAAGGGGCTTGGATCGCTTGGTTTGATCGCATTGGGGCTTACCGGCTGCGACTCCCGTCAATCCGGGCAACCAGCTCCTGCCCCTCCCTCCGGCGGTGTTGCCACCACCCCTTCGGCTCCTTCCACAACCTCCACCGCTTTGAAGCGGGTGGTCTTTGTCGTCAATACAGACGATCCATTCTGGGATGCCTGCCGCCAGGGACTGCTGGAAGGGGACAAGGTATTTGAGCTGGCAAAGTCCGGGCTGAAGGCACAAATGGAAGTTCCGGACGGAACGATCAAGGGCCAGATTGACAAGTTGCGGCAACTGGCTGGGCAGAACGATATCGCCGGCATCGCCCTTTCTGCGATCTCCGCAGACAATGCATCGATTGCAGCGGAACTGGAGGGTTTCCAAAAGAAGGGAATTCCCGTCATCACCGTGGACGGTGATCTGCTGCGAAGCCGTTTTCGCGACAAGCGAAAGTACTACATAGGCACCGACAACGTGACGGCAGGTGAACTGCTTGGCAAAGCCGCCGCAAAGATTCTTCAGGCCAACGGCAAGTCATCGGGAGGATATGTCCAGTTCGCGGGCTACACCGACAACGACAACGCTCGTAGCCGAATGGATGGCTTCAAGAAAGGTATTGGCGATGGATTCACGGAGAAGGATCGAGCCAGCGATGAGACGGATTTGAGTCGTGCTCAAGAGAATGTGCGCAATGCCATCAGCAATCACAAGCAGGATCTGGCAGCATTGGTAGGGATTTGGGCCTACAATGCACCCGCGATCGCCAAGGTTGTCTCCGGCGCCGGACTCAAGAAAGATATCGCCGTCGTCACCTTTGATGCGCAGGCGGCTGCGATTCAAGAAATGGAAAAAGGGAACATCGATGCGATGATGGTGCAGAATCCCTTCGACATGGGATACCAGACCGCCAGACTGCTCAAAGCGATGGCAACCGGCGATGCTTCGGTTGAAAAAGAGATGTTCCCCAACGGTGGCTCGCCCGAGGGGGACATCTACACGACGGGACTTCGATTGGTTGTCCCTAACGAAGGCAGTCCGCTGAAGGGAGAAGATTTTGATCCCAAAGTGGTGGAATTCATGAAGCTGGACGATTTCAAGAAGTGGTTGGCTAAGTACAACCTGACCAGCTCATGAGCTCCCTTCTGAGACGGATTGGGGACCGGTTGGGATTGAGGTCCAATGAACTGGCATTGGTCGGAGCGATCCTGGCGATCCTCCTGGTCACCCTTGTTGCCGACGACAACCGGTCCTATTGGTTCGATGCCCGCACCAACGCTTGGGAAATCGCTAGGCAATGGAGCCTCCTGGGCATGTTCGCTCTGGGCTCCATGATGGTCATCATTTCGGGCGGTATCGATTTGTCCGCCGGTTCGATGATCGCCTTCAGCGGCACTTCGATCGCTTGCACCATGATCGCGGTTCGAAGTCTTCCTTGGGAGCTTTCCGAACCTGCGATTCTTGCGACTGGCATCGCCGCAGGACTCAGCATGGGCTTCCTGGTCGGAACGCTCCACGCTTGGCTGATCACCGCCATTGGCCTACCGCCCTTCATCGCCACCCTCTCGACGCTGGTAGGGCTCCGTTCAGTCGCTCGGATCATGGGCGAATACGTCACCACGACTTTCACTGGCGCCCGAAAGGCGCAAATCCCGATCGAAGGCCCCTTCTTCGATTGGCTTCGCTCCCATATCTGGGTCTGGATCGTGGTCTTCTTGGCGCTGGCTGCGGTCACTTGGTTCATTCTTGCGAGAACGGTTCTCGGGCGGCACCTTTACGCTCTGGGAGGCAACGAACAGGCCGCTCGACTAAGCGGTATTCGAACCGACAAACTGAAGTGGTTCGCGTACGTATTTGGCGCCATGACGGCCAGCCTGGCGGGACTTTTTTACATCGCCAACGAAGGCGTTTCGGCTCCTGTGAACCAGGGCCGAGGTCACGAACTGAACGCCATCGCGGCGGCTGTCGTTGGCGGATGCAGCCTTCAGGGTGGCATCGGCACCGTTCCCGGAACAATGCTGGGGGCTCTGTTTCTGCGTATCGTCATCGATTCGGTCGCGAAAATCATCGATTCCAACGCCGACATCTGGGAAGGTCTGATCGTCGGTGTCGTGGTGGTCCTTGCGGTCACGTTCAGCCAACTTCAGCAGTGGCGCCAGATGGATCGAAAACTGTTTTCGGGGATGATTGGTTGGTGGGCCATCGTAGGACTTAGCCTCCTGGCCTTCCTGGTGGCAGTCAGTACCGGGACTTCTCTGAATGCCTCTAGAGCCATCGGGATCATTGGCTTTTGCCTGCTGTCGGCTTATCGCTACTGGGAAAGTCGCCCCAGATCCTCCATCTGACCGCTCTCACGACAGGCTGCCTTGCTGGAATGACCTTGCGACGCAATTCGCCACTCCGCTACTGGCTCCAATTCCACGCGATCGGAACCTAGTAGACCAATCGACTTCACCCTTCACTAAAGGTTGTCCTTGTGTCCTCCCATGCCTCACCTTCTGTCATCTCCCTCCGTTCCATCGGAAAAACTTTTCCGGGGGTGCGCGCCCTCAGCGACGTTTCGTTCGATGTGCGGTTTGGCGAGCTGGTGGCGATCTGCGGTGAGAATGGCGCCGGCAAAAGCACGCTGATGAAGATTCTCTCGGGCGTGATCTCCGACTACGATGGCCAACTCTGGATGGCACCCGATCCGAAGACCCCCCCAAGCCTGCGAAAGTTCCGTGGCACCCGGGACGCAGAAGATGCTGGAATCAGCATCATCCATCAGGAGTTGAATTTGGTGGAGCAACTGTCGATTGCCGCCAATATCTTCCTTGGGAGGGAGCTGAAGAATTCGTTCGGAATGATCGACAATGCCACGATGTCGCAAGTCGCCAGACAGCACCTCAAAGAATTGGAATGCAACGCTTCGCCGGAGGACCTAGCTGGGTCGCTACGTGTCGGCGATCAGCAACTGGTCGAAATCGCCAAAGCGCTTTGCACCAATCGCCAAGTGCTGATCATGGATGAGCCGACCAGTGCGCTCACAGAGGCGGAAGTGGAGCGGCTGGATCGAGTCATCGCCAAACTTCGACAACGCGGAACAACCATCCTCTACATCTCGCACAAGATGGACGAAGTTTTCCGGCTGTCCGACCGAATCGTCGTCTTGCGCGACGGGCAGTGGATCACGACCTTGAACACCAGCCAGACCGATCCATCGGAAGTAGCCAGGCACATGGTCGGTCGCGAACTGGCGACCATGGACCGCCTGGAAGGACAACGCCCCAAAGGCAAAGAGGTGCTCCAAGTCGATCGGCTCTCCCTCCCCTGGCCCGGCCACGCTCGCGGTTATCGCCTCAAGGAGATCTCCTTCTCCCTCCGAGAAGGCGAAATTCTTGGAATTGCGGGACTGATGGGAGCCGGTCGCACCGAACTACTGGAATGCCTGTTCGGCGCCTCCCCCGTCCGCCCCTCCGGTTCCATGACGCTCTTCGGCGCCCCCTATGCACCGCGTCACCCCAGCGATGCCTGCCAAGCTGGGGTCGCTCTGGTGACGGAAGATCGCAAGCGGCTGGGAATCTTTCCCACCATGGACGTCGGCCAAAACATCACCGTCAGCTCGTTGGATCAAGCCACATCGATGGGATCGCTATCCAACCGGAGAGAAGCTGCCATGGCAGATCGGATGGTGGAAAAACTGCGAGTCAAGACGGCAGGTCTAGACGCCATGATCACGGGACTCAGCGGTGGAAACCAGCAGAAGTGCATCGTCGGTCGGTGGCTGTTGACCGATCCCAAAATCCTACTGCTGGACGATCCAACGCGAGGCGTCGATGTCGGAGCCAAAGCGGAACTCTATCGACTCATTCGGCAACTCTGCGATGAAGGCCTTTCGGTCATCCTCACCTCCAGTGAGTTACCTGAACTCCTGGCGCTCAGCGATCGCATCTTGGTGCTCAGCGAAGGACGATTGACCGACCAAATGGAGATAGCCGAAGCGACGCAGGAACGAATTCTGGAAGCCGCAACCGGTGGCTACGCGAAGACGACTTGAGCGACGCACGCACCAAAGCCCTCGTGCCTCGCCACAGCTCCCATACGTCTCTCCATCGAATCACTAGGCCGAAAACAACGACTGAAAAATCGCTAGGGATCGCGGTCTTTCACTTCCTCTTCTTCCAGCATCGCCAGGGCATCCTCGCATTCTTTCTCAAAACGCTTCCGCAAGGCCGGTATCCACCGCTCGGAAACCCCTCGGAACCGGACCAGCTTCCCTTGATCGTCCATCCGCCCCCGTTCTCGATAGATCGCTTCGATCCACTGACGATCGGCATACTTGCCCTCGGAATTCGGGTACCGCGTTTCCAAATCCTTTGCGGCCATCAAAACCACATCGGTGTTCGGACCGTGGTGGACGGCGGTGCTCCAAATCACATCGCGAAATGCCCCCGATCGCTCGGACACCCTCAGTCCCAAGCCCTTTTCGATTTTGGCTACCTGCGGGTCGTAGTGGGTCCGGCGGATGAATCGATGCTCGTTCTCCCGCAGCTGTTCCGGCTGATCCTCCGCGAGTTGTTTCCAACGCGCCGTAAACTCTAGGGTCCCACTCTGAAGCCCTTCGAACTGCTTGGGATAAAACTCCCGCACAAACTCATCGGCTCGACCAATCTTCGACGCTAGCTGATAGGTGCCATACGAAACTCCTCCCGGGTCCCCTTCTCCTGTCGACACCGTCGCTGGGCCTCGCCCCCCTGACTCGTATTTTTCCGAGAGCTTACCGAGCGATTCCTGCTGTGAGAGTCCCTCGGAGCAGAACACAAGAGCAGCGGTCATCCATACCATTTCAAGCATGCACTTCATCGGACTGGCCCTCCCCAATAAGCTGCAATAAGCACTCTGAAGCTTTGATAGCCGACGGCGGCCCACCAGATGGATCGATGAAAAAAGCCGAGAAGTTTCCTCCCCGGCTATCCCGATTTTCATACTACCTACGACGACGGCTTACCGCGCCGCCATCCTAGGAATCAACCTTTGACCTTCTTGGCAAGCTCGGCAGCTTTCGCGGTCGATTCCCAAGTAAACTCTGGCTCATTCCGCCCAAAGTGTCCGCCGTAGGAGGTCTTGGTGAAGATCGGCCTTCGGAGGTCCAGCGACTTGATGATGCCCGCTGGCGACAAATCGAATGAATCGAGCACCGCCTTCATGATTTGATCGTCGGGCACGGCACCGGAGCCCTGGGTGTCGATGTGCACGCTGACCGGTTGGCTAACGCCGATCGCGTAGGCCAGTTGGACTTCGCAACGGTCGGCCAACTTGGATGCCACGATGTTTTTGGCAACATGGCGGGCCATGTAGGCTGCGGAACGGTCGACTTTCGTCGGATCCTTGCCCGAGAAAGCGCCCCCTCCATGACGTCCCCATCCGCCATAGGTATCGACGATGATCTTGCGTCCGGTCAAACCGCAGTCACCATGCGGGCCGCCGATCACGAACTTCCCGGTTGGGTTGATGTGATAGGTAATCGGCCGGGTCTGCAATTCCTTGGGAAGGCAAGGCAGAATCACCTGATTGATGACGAAATCCCTGATCTGGTCATTGGTGACGTTCGGGTGATGCTGAGTCGAAACAACCACGGTATCGACTGCGACAGGACGATACCCATCGAACTCCACCGTCACCTGGCTCTTGGCGTCCGGGCGAAGCCAGTCGACTTCCTTATTGAACCTTGCTTCGGTCAGCCGATTGATGATGCGATGCGATAGCGCGATGGGCAGCGGCATCAACTCGGGCGTGTCATTGCAGGCGAATCCAAACATCAATCCCTGGTCACCTGCACCGATCGACTTCCCTTCAGCACTCCGCTCGTCCACCCCCATGGCGATGTCTTTGCTCTGTTCATCCAAAGCCACCATCACATTGCAGGTTGAACCATTGATGCCCCATTCATCGTCGACGTATCCAACGCGGTTGATCGCATCGCGAACGACGTGCGCGTAGTTGACGTTGGCTTTGGTCGTGATCTCCCCGGCAATCAGCGCTAACCCGGTGGTCACCAAGGTCTCGCAGGCAACGCGGCTGTAAGGATCCTGGGCAAAAATCGCATCCAACACGCTATCCGAAATCTGATCCGCCAGTTTGTCCGGATGCCCCATGCCCACCGATTCACTCGTGAAAAGATACTTGCCTTTGGCCACCTGTTTTCTCCGATTCAAGTAGGTCTGTGACTTGCGCCTTACGAATACCGATCCCAGGGACGCTTTCTCATCCCGCGTCCGAAGCTTTAGAATTTAGCTGGAATTTAAATTTCTTCCAGTCACCCGGAACTTCTGACGCTCAATCGATCAACCGCCTCCCCCAACCCGATAGAATCCACCCTTGATCCGCAACAGATCCACCGGCGGATCTGGGAATTTCCAAGATTTCAAGAACTTCAGCGAATGGAAATGATTACGTGAGATCCCGATCGTAGGGTCACCGCTCCAACTAGAATGGGGAGGGCTGCGAGTGAAGATAGGTGCGAACCATGATCCCGGTACATGCCGCGGTAACGGCGAAAAATCGTTCGCGTAAGACGAAACTCCTGCCCCCCAGCCAGTCTCAAAGATCCCAGTCAGTCCCTAAGACCATTTGGAAAGGATGTTGCGATGGCAGCCCTTCGAGTCTCTATGTCGATCCTACTGGTCGCCTGGGCGCAACCGCTCATCGCTCAGAATAGCGACCTTTTGGATGCGTTTTTTTCCGATTCGCCCTCGCAGGAAGCTCCCGCCACCACCCCAGAGCCTTCACCTTCAGTACCGGTAGATCCTACCCAACCGCCCGACGCGCGGCCCGCAGAATCAGAGGCAGTTGAATCGACGAATGCGGCGCCTGCACCCGTGGCGGCTTCTGATCAGAAAAGGGAAGCCAACACGGCCAAATCGCCGCAGACGAAAATCCACTGGATCGCTCTTTCCGGAAGCTACGAAGACTACCCTTCCGGCGTCTCCTTCGATCCTACCTCTTTGATTCTTGGAGGCGGACCAGGCAAAACCAAGTCGTTCTACAAGCTATGCGAAAACCTCGAGTCGTATGCGAACGACCCGAATGATTCATGGATTCTATTCGATCTGTCGGATAGCTCCACATCGATGAACCCAGCCCAACTGGAGGAATTGGCGCGGCGTATGGAGCTGCTCCGAAAATCTGGAAAGAAAACGGTCGCATGGCTGGAAAGCGCTGACTCCATCGCACTCTCCATCGCCTCGCAGTGCGATCGCGTCGTGCTCGCTGATCTTGGTTCGATCGACTTCCCTTCCGCTTCGATGGAAACCATCTTTTACAAAGAGGCGATGGATCTTTTCGGCGTCAAGGCGTCGGTCGTTCGCGCCGGGGATTTCAAAGGGGCGGTGGAGCCGTACATGAACCCCAAGATGAGCGACCATCTGCGGGAACACTATGTGGCGATGCTCCAGTCGATCAACGAGGCTATGGTCGATCGAATCGCCAGAGGCCGCGCTCTCCCACCTGCCAAAGTCCGCGAACTCCAAAAGCAGCGCATGTTCCTGCCGGAAGAAGCCCTGGCCGCCAAGTTGGTCGACCAACTCGCACCTTACGGCTCAATGAAGTCCACCATGGAACAATTGGTTGGGAAGCCGGTCGAATGGATCGACCCACAAAAGAAACCAAAGAAAGATGTCAGCCTTTTCGAACTGATGGGCAAAATGATGGCCGGTCCAAAGGACATGGGGGGCAAGACCAAGCCCTCAACCATTGCGGTGCTGCACCTGAGCGGTGCGATTGAAGATGGCAAAAAACCAAGCGGTGGTTCCATCGTCTCCGGCCCCACCGTGGAACAGATCCGGAAACTGATCGACGATAAAAACGTGATTGGCGTTGTGGTGCGGATCAACTCTCCCGGCGGCAGCGCGACAGCCAGCGAAGCCATCCGCCAGGAACTCAAGAAGCTGGCAGATACCAAACCTACGGTGATCAGCATGGGAGAAGTCGCCGCGTCGGGCGGCTACTGGATCAGCTGCATCGGGGCTCCCATCCTTGCAGAACCAGGGACGATCACCGGTTCCATTGGCGTCTTCACGCTGAAACTGAGCGCCGGTTCGCTGATGCGTCGCGTAGGCGTCCACCTGGAATCGATCACGCTCGATTCGGCCGCCGGGCTCAATGCCCTCGATCGTGCTTGGGATGATCAAGATGAACAACGGATGCAAAAGTCGATCGATCAGATCTACGACCGGTTCCTCAAGCTGGTCAGCCAGTCTCGCTCACTGCCTGTGGAACAAGTCAAACCTCTGGCCGGTGGTAGGGTGTGGTCGGGAGCTCAAGCCAAACAGGCTGGACTTGTCGATCAACTCGGTGGACTCGATCAAGCCCTGGCCATGGTTGCTAAAAAGGCTGGTGTCGATAAGTACGAGCAAATCCAAAGGCCAGAGCCCTCTGGAGGAATCGACCTGCTGGAACTGCTCGGCGAATCAGACGAAGAGTCGCTCAGAGTCATCACCCAAAGCCCCCAGTGGAGATGGATGAGCCAGCGGGGACTTCCTGCTGGGATCCTCAGCGATTGCCTACAGCAAGCGATCTCCGGCCGCGAGAGGCCGCCAAAGATCTGGGCGATGCATCCTGCCGTCATCCGAGTCCGCTAAATCGCTCTGGAAACCGATCCCAACTACCGACACTCCATTCCCAGATCTTCTGGGGATGGAGTGTTCTTTTTCCCCTTTGCCTGCAAGCCGTTCCATCGAAGCGCGCGTTTTTCAGTGCGAACTTTGCCCACCAAATTGCCTTAGGGCCGCTTCGATTCAGGCCGCCCTTCTCCATGATCGTGATGACCATGATCGTGATGACCATGATCGTGATGACCATGATCGTGATGACCATGATCGTGATGACCATGATCGTGATGACCATGATCGTGATGACCATGATCGTGATGACCAT
>Ga0315908_10002491_pt1 | contig 13455 bp, 10 predicted proteins | sample LakEriMetagenome_12_FD_203520 | JGI IMG/M metagenome (GOLD analysis project Ga0315908, IMG submission 203520) | Freshwater fungal communities from buoy surface, Lake Erie, Ohio, United States - Buoy 4 MA124 | ecosystem: Environmental > Aquatic > Freshwater > Lake > Lake biofilm | place: USA...
TACTATTTGATGTAATGATTGTTACTGGAATTGATGATCTAGAATCCAATAGTGCCCAATTCCTTCTCAATTAAAATGAGCTAATGAATATTAGCGGATTGATCAATCTAACCCTATTGACTGTCCTACACATTGAATAATAACTCTCCAGTCAATAACTCATACATAATACATCCTATTGACCAAATGTCCACCTTCTCATCCCATTATCCACACTCCAGTATCACTTCAGGGGCTCAGTATTGTCGAGTCTATATTAATTGTTCTCTTTTTTCTCGAAATTCAAAAGCTGTCCCGAAATCTATTATTTTTATTTTCAAACTTTCTTAATACCATACACAAATGTTTTCGGGTTTTAAATCTGTATGGATTATTTCTAATCAGTGCAGTTCTTTTATTGCCATTAATATTTAACGGCTTATTATTTTTACTTCCTTTATTGAAAATCCTTTGGGTCTGTCTATCAATAATTTTTATGTTAAATTAATGCCTAGTTTTTCTAGTACTATCACAAAGTCTTGACCTTAATAAAAATGATCTATTAGTTCAACTATATGTTCTTTATTTTAGGCTTTTTCCATTATCTTTTTATGTATTTTATATTCTTCTAATGACATCATTAAATAGTTTTTATGGTTCTTTACCATTTTTAAAACGTATTCTTTATTATTGTAGTTTATATCCTTACATAATAAACATCTACCAAACGTACCGTCATTTATATGTTTTATTATCTTTAATATTTTTATTATTATTTACCTTGTATTTATTATTCACTATTTATCCGATATTTATTTTTATTTTATCTTATATATCATTTAATTATTATAATTCTTTTATAGAACTTTAATTTTCCTAATCCTATTCTTCTTCTTCTTCTTCTTCTTCAATTTTAACTTTTTTTTTTACTTTATCATCTTTTTAATTATTCATATCACTCGCTTTATTTTACTATCTTTGATTATTAAAAATATCTGAATCACTATTTTTAACTTCAATTAAAATTTAAATCTAATTTGATATATTTTCTTTAAATTTATCTTTTTTATCTTAAATTTTTGTGAATATTTAATTCATTTTATTATTTTTCTAAATTGAATCTGAATATCCTATAATAATGGAAAAAATGGACAATAAATAAAGGCAAATTAGTATTATAAATTATGAACATTAATTAAGGATATTAATTTATTATTTAAATAATTATAATAATTATTTTGTTTTATGTATATATTTATTTATAAATATATATTTGTAAATAAATTTTTTATTATTAATAATATTCAATAATTTGTTTATGATAATTCATTTTTAGAATTTATTTCATTTAATTAATGTGAATAAATTAATTCGTCATTCATCATCATCGACTATTGAAATATTAAAATAGAAAAAATAGGGAACGGTGAAGACTTAACATAATTAAAAAATAAAAGAAGAAAAAAAAGAATAAATAAAAGGATACACAAATGAAAATTTGACCTCTGAATTAAATTTAGAATCAGCTGAATATAATTAAAAAACTTTTGTTGATTAAGTAAACATTACAGTTAAAGGTGGAAATGGAGGAGGAGGTTGTTATTCTTTTTATAGAGACAGAATTGTAAAATCAGGAGCACCAGATGGAGGAGATGGAGGTAAAGGAGGAGATATTTATTTAAAAGCTAGTTCTAGATTAATAGACTTACAAATCTTCAAGAAAAAAATAATTATCGGTAATAACGGTAAAGGTGGTAGAGCTAAAGGACAAGATGGTAGAGAAGGCAAAGACATAGAGAGACTAGTTCCTATAGGGACAATAGTTTATGAAGAAATAAAAGGAAAACCTATCAAAGATGATAAAATTAATAGGAAATTTATTGCAGATCTCAGCTAAGAAGGAGCGTAATTTTAAAGATTATCAAAATTATAATAATTATAATGATAATAAGTTAGTTATATTAAGATAATTATAATAAGATAATGATAATAATGATAATAAATATATAAGTAAATGCCTAGTAAGCAAAGGCGGGAAAGGTGGACAAGGAAACAAAAAGCACACGAAGGTAAACCAAGTTAACTAAGGTAAAGAAGGAGAAGAGAAGTACATTTATTTAGAACTAAAGTGTTTAGCAGATGTAGGTTTGGTAGGATTTCCAAATGCAGGGAAGTCAACTCTACTGGCGAGTTTGACACGAGCTCTGCCCAAAATAGCAAATTACCCCTTTACCACTCTGTAGCCCAACTTCGGAACTATTAGATTTATTGACAATTTCATGTACAGCATTGCTGATATTCCTGGAATTATTGAGGATGCTAGTAATAACAAAGGACTAGGATTAAAGTTTCTTAAGCATATAGAGAGAACCAAAGTCTTATGTTATGTATTGGACTTGGCTAATGATAAGTTGTCCTTATGAAATTAGTATGATATTTTGAAGAAAGAGGTCCTTGCTTATGATAGCAAGTTACAGGACAAGCAGAGCTTTGTTGTTGTCAACAAAATGGACACTAATCCCTAAGCCGAACACCTTTTTCTTGAGTTTTAGTAGCAGCTTTAAGAAGAGGCTTGTCTAATTTCTGCTAAAATGGGGTTTGGTTTGGATAAGGTTGTGTTAAAGGGTAGGTAGAAGATTTAATATGTTTTGGATTTATAATAAGAATGATTCTATTTTTTATTATCAATATACTTTTTTTGATACTAGGCTTATCGATTTTCTGAATGGCTTTGTAGTTGAACTTGTTTTTATTTCTTTTTGTTATTCTTATTGTTGCTGTTTTTCTTAGCTTACTTTTGAATTACTCCTTTTTACTTATAAACCAACTGATTGTTCTTCTTCATAGTTGTTATTAAATAAATAATTTTTCTAATTACTTTAATTGTTTTAGTTGTTCTTTATCACTAGTTTTTAAAATTGTTCTTAGAGGTACTAATAATTAACTGGTTGTTAATTTATTCTATTTTAAAATTAAAATTCCTTGTATTCTTATGAATCATAAGAAACTTTTTCATTGGATTAAAATTAATTAGTTGAAGCTGATAATTTATTAATTTATGTCTCATCATATTATGTTTTAATATTTTATTTATTATTAGAATATTGACTTTATAAATATAAACCATTTTATTTTTCTTAAGATTATTTATATGCTTCATCAATTAACTATTCTTATTAATTTTAATTTTCTTATTATATATTTCTATTATTATTTTATTTTTGTTATTAAATTTATTAGTACTATTATTCTTTTAATTATTATAATTGTCTTAAATCAAAAATTTATTATTCAGATTATTATTATTGTAGCTACATTTATGATTATTAATTTTAGCTTTAATCTTTCAATTAGAGAGATTAAGATTATTATAATTTTAACTATTGTTTTTTATCAGAAATTGATGATTATAAATTTAGTTATTGATTTTGATGATGTTATGATGATTAAGAAATTGTTTTTATAAAATTAGATGGTGGATTGATATTATTGATTTAATAAAAATGAGTTAAAAAGTCTTAAGAGGTAAATAATTATTTTAAAGAATTAAGCTAAAGATTGATAGAAGTTTACAAGAATAAAAACTAATTGTGAATCTACTAAGTTTAAATAGCATTAATAAACTAATAATAGAAATGAAAAGATAGTCTTTGATGAGGGTTTGGATTTAACATCTAATGAATAATGGTAAGTAAAGAAGAACTGTAAGTGATTGCAATCTAATCTAACAACTTGTTGAGAAAATGATGACTAATAGTATTCATCTGAAAATTATAAACATACTAGATGGGATCTTAAAAAGAACAAAGATGAATTAAGAGCATGCCAAGACTGAAGAGATCGTGATGAGTAGTATAGAGAAGACTAAGGTTTTTCTGTTTGAGACTCTCCAATTACTCGTAATCTAAGTAGCCTTTTTCAATCTGGTTATAAGTCTTCATATAAGCATGTCTCTAGTCATTTACCACTCAGTGATCAATTAATTTTATCTCTCCTTATTAATTTACCAGCACTTAACTTGCCTTTAAATCACCATGGTATTCATTTATACTTTCCAATTACTCCATACCAATTATTATCTCCTTTAGAATATACCAAATTTCATCTTCTTTTATTAAAGAGTTCTTCTCTTTTCGCTCCTCTATTTCTAAATTTAAAGTATTCAGATTATATTCTCCAAAGAACTGAACATACTTACATTCGTATTTATTGTTTTGAATATTGTAATATAAAGATTCGTGAATCTGTTTTGTCTTAAATTAAATCCTCTGATTTAGTCTGTTTGTGAATTTCTGGAAATCTAAGTCCGAGTGAAACTGCTTAACTTTTGAATAGATTTTCTCATTAGGGTTTAATCTGCTCACAAATACTTAGACATGTCCGAATTACAAGCTTGTCTCTTCACCTAATAAAAAGTAGTTTTGCTCAGGATTGAACAAGATGTTATTGGTTGAAGAAGTATAGCTGTTTATATTATTCCCCATTAGATGTATATTAGTTTATTTTATATTATTATAAACATTTTAATTTTACTTTTATTTATTTTTAATCTATTTTATTAATTATCATGCACCCTATTAAAATGATAATAAATTTTAAATAAGTATAAGATAATTTATCAAACTAAAGACAAAGTGTAGAAATGTAAACTCCTTGCCAAATAACTTCCAGTAACTTCCAAGAACATGATACCCTGTTTATTCATCCTATTATGAAGGATATCAATATTAATATTATCTTACTACTTATTATACTAATTAATGAAGAAACTAGCCAACTATCTCCTCCTAATACTGGCAGCATCAAGGTGATTGACAAATGATTAGACAATATTACTAGTGTCCTTTTTGAGTTTAGGTTTAATTAAAGGGGCAATCATTGCAGTCTTACAAGCTTCATTGGATCTAATTTCCAAAAAAGCTTACTCTTCATGATCTCCTAATAAATTTTCCAATATTATTTTGTTCCTCAACTTGTTGGATTTGTCCCATAAAGTTTAGTAAAATGCTTTGATGAAACTCTACACCAATTATCTGCGAATGGCATAATGTTGTGGTTATTTTAAGAGTCTTTTTAAGTGAATGTCTCCATTATTGTCAGGCTTTATTAAGTAATTAATTAAATCTTTCTGATTTGCTGGTTTAGGGTTCTTAAGAGTTTCTATAGTTATACTCAAACCCATATCTTTCTCAAGATGGTCTAATGCTACATCATCTATGCACATGTAGAATTTCTCAGGTCGCATCCAATTCAAATATGCCTAAAAACTATCTTTCACTTGATCTTCACTCATAGCTCTACCTAAAATTTATCATTATATCTCATCATATATATTAACATGTAAAGCATATTATATTGTAAATATTTACCAATATAGTTTTCATAGACATGTAAAGCCAAAATAAACTCTCCAGCATCTCCTCCAGGTGTCCCCAATACTCCACCATTGATCCTTCCATCTAAACAACTAAAGTGTTAATCTGCTACATTAATATAAGATAACTCTTTAGGATGACCCACCAATTCTCTTATCTATTCAAAAGACAAACCTTGTTTTCCAACTTTGTTCTAACTTATTTTGAATTTTGAAGGGTCGCAATTCTAGTTTTTTTATTGTTGAGACGATGAACTTGGACTATCTCCACACTCACAAATTGTTTTATATAATATTCCATTTATTTTTATCTTTCCATTTATTGTCTAGCTATCTTCCTTGCTTTTCTCTTTGCTCTATTATTATATTTCTAAAAAGTTTATATAATCTTGTTATTAACTTTCTATATCATTTTAAATGCTCTTTTATATATTTTCTTCTTATTTTACTTGTTTAATTTCTTATTATTTGTCATTCAATTATTCAATATTTTATTAAGATTATTCTTCAGCTTTGATTTTTATTAATAAAATAAAAAGTAAGAATAATTTGAGTATTATATTGTAATTTATAATCTTCATTATTTATATATGTGGCCTGAAGTGAAATATAAATATAATATAAAAATAATAAGAACATAAATAATAATATTCGAAGATATTTGATAATCATACAGACATATTCCTTTAGATTCTGCTCTACATTGCCCACTTTCCAAAAAACTAATTGAGCATTGCGACGGCAGCTTGTGGTTAATCCATAGGAACCATATGACCAGCTTCATAAACCCTTAAGAAGACCAAATTCTATGTCTCTTTATATTGACCAGCAGAATTACCATTAAGAGTCCAATCTTAATATTTAGCATTATTAAATTCCTCTTTACCACTCCAATTCATCTAATTTGTCCATGCTTCTCCTCCCCTCCAGTTGCAAATAAAGTCCTTATCTCCTGAGTAGACAAGTCCTTTGACTCCATTATCTAAAAGGTAAGCAACTTGATCAGATAAATCCAAGATCCAGTCTCCTAACAACATAGTGTGTACTTCCATATTGCAGTCTTGCCATTTCCTTCCTTATACACCTAATGCTTAAATCACATCTTCTCTCGCCAAGAACTTATCCACATTAGAGAAGTCATAACATAGAGGAGGATGTTCACATTTCTTACGGATATCATACACATTGAATCTAGGAGCAATAGGATTACCTAATATACTTGTTACCATCAATTAACAAGTTTCCAATGCTGCGAACCAGATTCCAGTTTTAATAATGGCTTAACAACCTAGGAATCCCGCCTTAAGCAGATTGTATTGAATAGTTCCAATCAACTTGTTTTCGTAAGAGAATTGATTATAGGCTGGATATTAGATATAAGGACTAGTCCATCCATTTCCAATTGCGAACCCAACCAAGTTGATTAAAGGGTTCTTCTGTTGATGTATGAAAGCGCTGATTGCTGGAATATAATGTCCTGCATAAGATTCTCCAGTAATGAAAAGTTCTCGTCCATTGAATTCAGGGTACTTTGCTATGAACTTAACAATAAATTGATAGAATTCCTCTGCGATTTCCTTTTCTGAGTGGACATAGTCTATGATTCTTGCCTTTGAAAATCCTGTTCCCACTGGCTAATCAACATATAATACGTTGGCATTGTTGTTCCATGAGAAATCATTTCTTTTCAAGGATAAGTCATCTTTAACTGAAAAAGGTCCATTTTCTCCGAAAATTGCTACTTCTGAGGAACAACCTGGTCCTCCTGTCAACCAAACTACTAAAGGGTCATTATTAATATCATTTCGAGATTTGAATAGCCAGAAAAATAAGTCGTCTTCGTCATTTAATTGAATAAATCCTGGAACGTGATTTTCTCCTAAAAAAATATCATCTTGTCTTGATAATTGTACTGATATCATCAATAAACATAAATACAAATATTTCCTTTGTTAGTTCATTATATCTTTAATTATTTTATTTATAATTCATCCTCCTTAATCTCTATTTATATTATAACAGTAACTAATAAAATATTATTTATTAAGTATAATTATAACTTTTTACTAGTAAAATATTATTATAATTTTTAATAAAAGAAAATATAAATATTATAAGTTTTTAAATCAATATTTATTAGGTTCTAAAAATTAATATAATTTAATTTTTTCTTAGAAATTATGATTTAATTTTATGATTAAGATGATTTTATGGATTTAAATTTATAAATTCATTAATGTGAAGACAAAGAGAGTTAATTTAATTAGAAATATGAAAATAGTCAGTAATTAATGAAAGATTTATAATTAATTTTAGAATAAAAAATTATAAGATCTAATTTAGAATAACTTGAAATAATAGTTAGTTATATATCTAAGAATATCTAAAATTAAGAATTAATTGACGATAAAAAATTATTTGAAAAACTAATTTAAGTTATTAATTATATTTTTTAATATATAAATGATGATAAAATAATGAATATCAATTATAATAAATGTTTTAAAATATCTATTGAACTTATCTATTAGAAAGCAATATTTTTAAAACATTTTAAATATGAAAAAATAAAAAATATTCTAAATAATTTAAAAGATAGAATAAATCAATAAAATGAAGAAATTTAAAAATAATGTATGTTAAAATCAAAAAAAATATAAAAACACAAAAATAAACCTGAAAAAAAGAATTTAAACGAATAATTAATAGAGAAATATACTTTAATGAGTATAAGATTATCATAAAATTTTGGAGATTTTAAAACTGTATTGAGATAATAATTAGGAGATGGATATGAATCTGATGATTAAGAATATGCTTTGAATTAATGAATTGTTAATTAAAAATTAATTAATAATATTTAATATATAGTATTAATTCAAAAAATAAAAAAATTTATCATTATTTTTATATGAGGTTTTATAATATTTCAGAATTCTAAATTATATTCAAAATTATGTCTTATTCTACTTTTTTAAAAAGAATAGGAGCTTAACAAGTATCAAATTAATTTTACTATTAATAATAATTAATAATTAATGTAGATTTACGTGTTCAAATTATTTCAAATAACGAATTTTAATATAGTCTCTCATTTATATATTCCATTAAGATTTTATATTTTCAAAATAATTATCAGTGATTTCATGTATTTTTTTTCTTAGCTTATCTAATTCTTAAATAAATTTTTTCATTTCGTTTCTTCATTAAAATAAAAAAAATTACCTTATTTAGACATTTAAATGTTCTTAATTAATTTTTTTCATTCCTTTGGTTTTTCTTATAAACTTAATTTTATATGTAACAACATTTTAGTAAATTTGAATAACATTTTCATATATTGATGAATAAGTTAATGATTTTACTAATTTTAATTTATAAATATATCCTCTATATCATCTTTAAATAAAAACTATATTTTTTATATATAAAACAAATTTTTTATCTAAATTATAATTATGCCGTCTTATTTTCAAAAAATCTTAAAGTAGATTTTCAGCTTCATTTTTAATGTTTTTATAAATTAATTTAGTTTAAGCATAAAAACAGTATTTTAATTAAGATATTTATCGTTCTTATTAAGTATTACCTATTTTCTTTAATAGAATTTTAAATTTATTCTTAATTCTTAATTTTTCCTATTTAGCGACTATTATATCTATTTTCTTAGTTAAGAATAAGTTTCTATAACTATCTATTTTTTTTAGAGTTTATATAAAAGAAAAAATTTTAAGCCAAGATTTTGACAATTTTTATAATTATTTTTGTTAAAATTTTTATATTATTTGTTAATTTTATTCTTCAATTTATTTTTATTATTTTTCTAATTTTTAATTTTTTTCTTAAATAGCTTACTAAAAATTTTCAATCTTATTTTTTAAAATAAGCTGCTATTTAATACTTGTCACTTCTAACTATTTTTTCTACTTTTCTTAATAGATTTAATGATTAATTTATAACACTTATTAGCATACATTTAACTTGTTATTTTTTATGACATCTTATTTATTTCTTAATTTTAAATTCTCTTTTTTTTTTTAATAACATCTTTCTTAAAATAAAATTATAAATTTACATAATTCTTCATTTAAATCTTTATTAGATAAGTTTTCTAAAATTGTAATTTTGTTATTTTAGATAGTTTCGTAGTATTTTTTTAAAGCATTGTAAAAATACTAATTTTTAAAATTAGCTTTATCTTCTTAAAACAAAGGTATTTTCCCAAATAAAGGCTTGATTTAAATTTAATATTTATCTCATTTAGTAAATATAGAAAAAAAAAGAAATTATTCCTGAAAGTATTTTTAAATAGGCTCTATTTAGAAAATAAGATTAGCTGTCTAATTATTTAGAATTAAAATTTACATAAAATTTAAACTAGTGTTATTATTAAGATGGAAATTAGTAGTTCAAAGATAGGTATAAATCTCCTTTTATTTTTTTTTTTATATCTTATAAATTTATAAATTCTAAATTTATTGGACATTTCTCGTCTTTTATACTAATTCTGAAATAATAATGAATGTTTTTTTAAATATTTATTTAATTGTATTGTTCTTTAAATAATTCTTTTATTTGATTATTGTTTTAATTTTATTATTATTCATCTTCTATCTTTATCTATTAGCTTTTAAATTTACCATATTGTGTTTATAATTTTAAATTTAATATTTATAATTATTAATTATTTGCATCAGATTAAATTAAATCATATTTTTAACTTTTTGATTTTTGCATTTTTATTTAATATTAAATATTTTATTTTATGATTTCTATCAATTATTTATATATTTTTACCTTAAACTACCTTTTAATCCTAGTTTATAAATCTAATACTATTATGAATATTTTAATTGTGAGTATTTATTTAATTATCATTAAAAAACCTTAATCCCAATTAATTTTCTAGATAATTTTGATATATTAATCTTTCATTTTCTTATGCTAAAAATTATTAATAGCCATTTAATTGATAATCCTATCAATCTGAAAATTAATTTTCTTCAATTATTTATCTATTAGATTTCTAAAATTATAATAAAATAATACATTATCCTTAATATTTGATTGAGAAGAAATAAATGAAGATCTAGTAACTTTTTAATATATTTTAAAGGGTGAATCTTTTTAATTTTATATATTTTTAGATTCCTATTAAACATTTTAAATATTTAATTGAGGGATAGTTAATTATGTTTTATACATGATTATAAACTGAACTGATTATAATAATAAATAGATAAATATAATATTTATTATCAGAAACAGAACAGTAATATGAATATCGCGAATTTATTAGGAAATAGAGGACAACATGGTTAAGGATTAGACTAGCCATTGGCAGACACAAGTGAGTAGATCTACATCAGTTCTCTTGCTTTATTGAAAATGTTAAAACATGGAAGAGCAGGAGTACCAATGGAAGTGATGGGTTTGATGTTAGGTGAGTTCGTTGATGATTATACTATTAAGGTCGTAGATGTTTTTGCCATGCCTTAGAGTGGAACAGGAGTCTCAGTAGAGGCTGTCGATCCTGTATTTTAATAGAAGATGTTAGAGATGCTCAAACAAACTCAAAGAAATGAAATAGTTGTTGGTTGGTATCACTCTCATCCTGGCTTTGGTAAATTTATTAGCATATTATTATTATATTAATATGTTAATTCTAATCATATTGTTAAGTTTTCATAATCGCTTTTCATTATAATAATAAAATAAATATTATTGATTATTTATAGGATGCTGGCTATCAGGAGTGGACATAAATACTTAACAATCATTTGAATAGCTAAACAGCAAGGCGGTAGCAGTAGTTATAGATCCAATTTAAAGTGTAAAGGGAAAAGTGGTCATCGACGCATTCAGACTTATAAACCCATAAATAGCAATGATGGGATAAGAACCAAGACAAACTACTAGTAATTAAGGTTTACTAAATAAACCTTCAATTGTGGGTTTAGTGCATGGATTAAACAAACATTACTACTCAATCAACATCAACTATCGTAAAAATGAATTGGAGCAGAAAATGTTATTGAATTTATACAAGAAAAAGTGGACTGAAGGTTTAAGAATTGAAGATAGTGAATAACATCAATAATAATAAGTTGATACAATTGCTCAATGTATTTAGTTGGCTAATAATTATACTCTTAAAATTGATGATGAAATGAAAAAAACTAAGACTTAAATTGCTGTCCAGAATGTAGGCAAGTAAGATCCTAAAAGACATCTTAATATTAATGTTGATTAGTTGCTACTCAAAAATATAAGTTAGTCTCTTGGAATGGCTATTAACACAAAAGCATTCTGAATATATTATCGTTATATTTATTATTAATATTAATATAATTTTTATTATTTTTATATTATTATTCGTGAAAACATAGTTTATCACTAAATTCAAATTAATTCTTGTGATTAAATTTAGAAAATATTTAATTCAAAATATTAGAAAAAAAATAATATCAGTTTATTTCGATAAATCATTATCATTTTCAAGAAAACATAATATTAATATTAAAAAAATATTTTAACTTAAATGATTCTAGTTTTAGGTAATAATAAATAAAATAATTATAAGAAGAATACATTAAATATAAATAATGTTTAAAAATAGTTGAATAATAATTAAATTTAAATCCATACATTGATATTTTTATAATTTCATATATTAAAATTTACATTATTCTTTAATTAAAATTAATTAAATTAAAATCTGAAAAGTACTCAACTAACTTAATAAGTAAAATAAAAAATATGTTAATTAGAATTATATTTTTAAAAAAAATTTCTTTAGATAATTTCAAAAAGATTTTTGATTCTAAATCGAGATTAAATTTGATACTTATTTTTAACATAATATTAATAAAAATTATAATAATTTATTTGAGATAATTCTTTAAACTTCTAAATTATTATAACTTTTTTATAGTTATTAATGATATTTTAATTTTTGTTGTTTTAATTATTGGTATAAAATTTTTATGATTATAAATGTTTATTCATTAATAATAATAATAATAATAATAAAGATTATAGTATAATAAAATATGTGTAATAATATGGAATGATGATCAATGAGCTATCTTGTTAAACTTGAACTACTTAGGCCAATTCTAAGTATCAACAAGAGGCAAAGCCCTCTCCTATGCTGGATAGAGATAATCAACAAGATATGAATTATACTCATTCTGCTGCTTGACAATTAACCTATTAATCTCATTTTCAGTCTTAAATCTGGGTAAAACCTCATTCAATCTAATGATATGATGACCTACTCTTTCAAAAATTGTCCATAATAACTCTTCCTTCTCTTTAGTGTATTGAATTTGCAAAGGATTAAAATATTAAAATCCTAACCACAATAAACCTGTTGTTCCTACAATTCTTAAAGCCAATTCGTTTGGCTTTAGTCTAAAACTGTTGAATATTCTAGGACTAAATTTATATAGAGGCAGTCCTACTATAATAGGGAACAAAAAATTCACTCTTTATTTCCAAGTACCTAATCTTGAGAAATCTTTTATATCTTCTGTTGTTAATACTCTTCTCTAATATGCTCTGTATACTATGAATGATTTCTCTTCAGATGTTAATTAATGCCAAGGCTTTATCCAATATTTGCTATTTTTTAGTTCTTCAATTGTAGCCATTATTTAATTTTTTTATTATTATATCTATTTATTTTATTATTATTATATTTTTATTTTATTATTATTATATATTTATTACTTAAATATAATTAACTGATAATATTTTTGTAATATATAATGTTTCAGAACAAGAAAAAAGAGTTTATACAGATTCAACAGACGAAGAAGATCTAAAGCGAAGATTTCCTTTGTGATAAATATAATATAAGCAAATATGATTTAGAATAAATAAAGGAAAATTTCATGTAACTGTCAAAAAAGAAAGAATAACTAGAGAAATCAGACTTTGAAGCATCTTTAGGGTTATTTGGGATAGAATCTGGGCGATTTCTGTCAGACAAAATATTTTCATTAATGGATATTAATGGATTGGGACATGCCAATCTAGATGGATTTCTATAGTATTTGTCTATTCTTGTTAATGTCAATGATATTGATAAAGCCATT
>Ga0315908_10002494_pt1 | contig 13439 bp, 8 predicted proteins | sample LakEriMetagenome_12_FD_203520 | JGI IMG/M metagenome (GOLD analysis project Ga0315908, IMG submission 203520) | Freshwater fungal communities from buoy surface, Lake Erie, Ohio, United States - Buoy 4 MA124 | ecosystem: Environmental > Aquatic > Freshwater > Lake > Lake biofilm | place: USA...
CATGGGTATGAAGATCTTCCAGTGGGCTGCGGCAAGAAGAACAACCACCCAGTCTGCGGCATCTCCTGGACTGACTCCGTCAAATGGTGCAATGCACTTAGTGAATCCCAGGGCTTCACTCCTTGCTATTACTCCGACGCCACCTGGCAAAAAGTCTTGCGGACAGGTATCGCGGATGTGGGGAACAAGCATGTCAATTGGCAAGCCGACGGCTATCGCTTGCCAACGGAAGCCGAATGGGAGTTTGCGGCGCGTGGTGGCTTGGATGGTGAACGTTTTCCGTGGGGCGATCAAATCACGCATGAGTTGGCGAATTACCACGGATCGAAAACCCTTGAATACGACAAAAGCCTTCGTGACGGACCCGCCGCAGCATGGCTTAGCAGCCCGCCTCTAACCGCACCCGTTGGCAGTTTTCCAGCCAACAACTTCGGACTTCATGATATGGCAGGAAATTTGGCCGAATGGTGCTGGGATTTCTATGCTGACAGGCAAGAAATTTCGACACCAACGCTGGCCAATCCCCACGGCCCTGATCAAGGCGAGACTTGCATCGTCAGAGGTGGCAGTTGGCGGCATACCGCCGCCGACGCCCGCTGTGCCAGTCGCTTTAGCATGCCGGGAACCATGACCGCTCCTCATGTCGGTTTGAGGGTGGCGCGCAATGATTGATGTGAAGCCTTAGGGGATGCTTACACCCGCCATCCGCGATGTGGTTTGAAACGCTCCCTCTGCCACAGACAGCATGGGCACCGTGGAAGTTAACCCGGTGTTAACCAAAGATTCTGCTCCATTCGAATCTAAATCAGAATGGCCATCACAACGACGCCCACAGAATTACCCATTAGAAGCGGCCAGAGAACCGCGCCTAATTTCTGCGGGCCGTAAAAGTCAGTGCACTCTCCGAGCTGATGGTTTTTGGCATGCAGAGACATGCTTATGGAACCCTTCGACAAGATCGGCCTTCAACGCTTCATCATCTCGCAGAGCCTGTTTGCCACACTCTTCATCATGGCCGTCGTCACCAACTTGCTGGTGCCTCCCATCCTTGAACACCTCGTCGGCGTTGGCACCTAGAAACCAGAACCAGATGTGTGGGGGGAGGCAGATGTGTAGCGCACCTCACTCGTCAAGAAATCATTGGCGGCACGCCCAGTGCGGTCTTAAATCTCATCATGGCAGTGCTTGTGGCTGTCTGAGCTTTAAATCCCCCATGCCAAACTCCTCCGCCCTTCGCGACGCCCTCAATCAGTCGCCGAACAACCTGTCGCTGCTGCTGCTTTACGGCCGTGCCTGCCTGGAGGAACTGCATCTGGACGAGGCGCGGGAGATCTTCACCCGTGCGCTGGAACAAGACCCGGAACAAACCGACGCGCAGCTCGGTATCGCTAAAGTTTCGTTCATGGAAGGTAACACCTCCGGTGCCGCAGTTCGCGCTGAGCGTGTGCTGTTCCTGGAACCGGACAACGTGCAGGCACATCTCCTCCTGAGTCGTGTTTTTCTCAGCGAGGAAGACCGGGCGAAGGCCATCGAACACTTTGACCGTGCCGCGCAGATCGACGGCACCATGAGTGATCCAGCACTGGAGCGTGAGCTAGGCCGCACCGCTCGCGATGCGCGCAAAACCACCCCTGCCCCAGCGCCTGAGCCGGTGAATCAAGAGCCGCCACCCTCTGGCAACGATCAGGATGAGTTTTTCGACGATCCCTTCGATGAACCGCCTTATGACTGGCGTCCAGAAACCTTCTATGCCCCTGGCGATCCTGAGCGTGGTCGCGTCACCTTCGCCGATGTCGGCGGCATGGAGGAACTGAAGGAGGAGATCCGCCTCAAGATCACCTACCCGCTGCAGTTTCCTGATTTGTACAAAGCTTACGGCCGCAAAACCGGCGGTGGCATCCTCATTTACGGCCCTCCTGGCTGCGGCAAGACGCTCATGCTGCGTGCCGTCGCGGGCGAAGTACCATGCAACTACCTCGCTGTCGGCCTGCACGAGATTTTCGACCCCTACTTTGGCAGCACGGAGCGCAACCTGCACCAGATCTTCGAAACCGCTCGAGCCAACGCCCCCTGTGTGCTGGTCTTCGACGATCTCGACTCTCTGGCCCAAGACCGCCGTCAGATCCGCGAAAGCCAGATGCGCAATCTAGTGAACCAGTTTTTGCACGAGATGGATGGCATCCGTAGCGAAAACCAGCGCATCCTGGTCATCGGTGCCACGAACCAGCCCTGGGCGCTCGATCCCGCCTTCCGTCGTCCCGGTCGCTTCGATCAAGCCATCTTTGTGCCACCACCAGACGCGCCCGCACGCGCTCAAATCATTGAGCTATTCGCCAAGGACAAACCCATCGCCGAATTCGACAACGCCGAGCTCATTGAGGCCACCAACGGCTTCTCAGGAGCCGATTTGAAGTGGGTCTTTGATCGTGCCGCCGAACTCGCCCTCTCCGCCGCCATCCACACCGGCCAACCAGTGCCTATCACGCTGGAGTTGCTGCTCGCCGTCGCGAAAGCCCACTCACCAAGCACGCAAACTTGGTTTGAAGGCATGAACACCCACGCCAAGCAGCAGGAAGGCCCGGACAGCATCTTCAACGACATGCGCAAGTTCCTCAACGCGCCGTCGAACTCGAAGACGGAGCGGTAAGAGCACTGAACGTTTAGCGTGGTGCATGTGGGAAATCCCGCTGCATGCATGTTCCAACCGATTTCTCCGCATCGCCATCAGCTCAACGCCTGAAACCGTTGCGCTGGCTCTTGGGGCCAAAAAACGGCCAGAACGCTTCGCCAAGCTCGCACCGTGTGATTGATGTGCGATGAATGGCCGCTCCATGTCCGACCACCCGCTGCTGCGCCGACTGCCGAAATCCACCGACTGCTCGAACGACGAGCTGCTCGCGGCGTTTCTCGATTATGTGGCGGAGAAGAAGCTGGAGCTCTATCCAGCGCAGGAGGAGGCCATTTTGGAGTTGTTTGATGATCGCAACGTCATCCTGAACACGCCCACCGGCTCGGGGAAATCTCTCGTGGCACTTGCGCTGCACTTCCGCTCGCTGGCGAAGGGTAGGCGATCCGTTTACACCTGCCCGATCAAGGCGTTGGTGAATGAGAAGTTCCTCGCGCTATGCCGCGACTTCGGCCCCGACAACGTGGGCATGGCTACGGGCGATGCGACGGTCAATCGCAAGGCACCGATCCTGTGCTGCACGGCGGAGATTTTAGCGAACTACGCCCTGCGCGATGGCGCAGAGGCTCCGTTTCGTGAGGTGATCATGGACGAGTTTCACTACTACTCGGACAAAGAGCGCGGCGTGGCCTGGCAGGTGCCGCTGCTGACGATGAGCCAATCGCGTTTTCTGCTCATGTCGGCCACGATGGGCGGATCGGCGTTCTTCAAAGAAGGACTCACCCAACTCACGAAAGTAGAGACGACCATCGTCGCGTCGTATGAGCGGCCGGTGCCGCTGGAGTTCAGTTATGTGCAAACAGGCGTCGATGTGACGCTGCAGGACCTCGTCGCGGCAAACAAGGCTCCCGTCTATCTCGTGCATTTCACGCAGAATGAGGCCGCCCAAGCCGCGCAGGACCTCATGAGCCTGAATTTCTGCTCCTCTGCCGAAAAGGCCTCGATCAAGGAACTCATGGCCGGGGCGAAGTTCACCAGCCCGTATGGCAAAGAGGTCAAAAAATACCTCAGCCATGGCGTGGGCATCCATCATGCCGGTTTGCTGCCGAAGTATCGCGTGCTCGTCGAAAAGCTGGCACAGCGTGGCCTGCTGAAGGTCATCTGCGGCACAGACACGCTCGGCGTGGGGGTGAACGTGCCGATCCGCACGGTGCTGCTCACGCGATTGAGCAAATACAGCGGCGAAAAGGTCGCCACACTCACCGCACGTGACTTTCACCAGATCACCGGTCGAGCGGGGCGTCGCGGCTATGATGATGTGGGCTACGTCGTGTGCCAGGCACCGGAACACATCATCGAAAACGCCAAGATGGAGGCCAAGGCCGCTGGCGACGTGAAGAAGCTGCGCAAGATGGTCAAAAAGAAGCCGCCGGAGGGTTTTGTCGGCTGGAATGAAGACACCTTCAAAAAACTCCAATCCGCCTCGCCGGAGCCGCTGGTATCGCGTTTTCAAGTTTCACACGGCATGCTGCTTCAGGTGTTGAGTCGCCAAGGCGATGCCTGCGCTGCGATGCGCCAACTCATCACCGATTCGCACGAAACGACGAACGCCAAGACCCAGCACGAAAAGCGGGCGTGGCAGCTTTTTCGAGCGCTGGTGCAGCGGAAGATCGTGGAAGTCATCCCGCCTTCCAAACGCGGAGCCGATGGCACCAAGCTACGGCTCAATGTGGAGCTGCAGGATGACTTTTCGCTCAATCACACGCTCTCGCTCTATCTCATCGACACGCTGGCACTGATCGATCCCGCTTCACCAACCTACGCGGCGGATGTCATGACGCTGTGCGAGTCCATCCTCGAAAATCCGGACGTCATTCTGCGTCGTCAGCTCAGCAAAGTGAAGGACGAAGCCATGGCGGCGATGAAGAACGAAGGCGTGCCTTACGAAGAGCGAATCGCGAAGCTGGAGGAGCTGGAATACCCGAAACCTTGCCGCGATTTCATTTACAGCACCTTCAACGCCTTCAGCGATGCGCACCCGTGGGTCGGCCAGGAAAACATCCGGCCGAAAAGCATCGCCCGGGAGATGTTTGAGAACTTTCGGAGCTTTGCCGACTACATCCACGACTACGACCTTCACCGCGCCGAGGGCGTGCTGCTGCGGCACCTTTCCAGCACCCTCAAAGTGCTGGCACAGACCGTGCCGGACAGCTTCAAGAACGAAGCCGTGCAGGAAATGGAGGCCTGGCTCGCGGGCGTGCTTCGCGGCACCGATTCCAGCCTGCTCGATGAATGGGAAAAGCTGCGTGATCCCAACTACAAACCCGACGAGGTCGAAGAAAAGCCCGCCGAAGCTCCTGACATCACGCGGAACAAGCGGGAGTTCACCGCGCTCATCCGCACGGAGATTTTCCGCTACATGCAGCAGCTCATCAGCGACAAAATCACCCTTCCCGAGCTGGACGACTACTACACCGACCACGATCGCATCCGCCTCGACAACGAAGCCCGCAATGGCCGCCACACCTATGTGGAGCCGAGCGAGAATCGTCAAAGCTGGCGTGTGTGCCAGGTGTTGATCGATCCCGAAGAACTCAACGACTGGCAGCTCGAATTCCGCGTGGATTTGCCTCTAGCACGCGAAGACGGCAAACCGACGCTGGTGTTTGTGAGCATGAGCCGGATCGGGTGATTTTATGGAGTGGCTGAGCACTCCTGTTTTTTGCGGATGAGGGTATCCGCGCTCCTTTACTGCGCCGCCAGCGCGGCCGCAGCTCTCGCCTTGGCGATCTCGGCTTTTTTGAGAATCTCCTCGGTGCTGGGGAGGCTGGCGAGGACATCGGCAGGGATGAAGCCATCGCCGACGAGCTTGGTGAGGCACTTTTTGCGCTCATCGAGGGCCTTGTCGGGGCTGCGCTCCTTGCTGAAGCGGGATTTGGCGGCGGCGCTGCGGTCTTTGAGCGCGGAATAGATGTCGCCACCGAGGAGGCTGCTAATGTCCACTTTGATCTTCTCACGACCGGCCTCAGACTCGTTGATCTCGTCGCCGTTGATCGGTCCCGCCTGATACTTGGGGAACATGATGGCGACTTCGGGGCAGACACGGGAGCAGGCGGGGCAGTTGGTCTTGCAGTTGTCGTTGTTCTGGACCTGGATCTTGTTGTCATCACTGACGCCATAGACGTCGAAGAGGCAGAAGCTGAGGCACTGCATGCAGTTGGTGCAGCGGGAGTAGTCGATGACGGGGAACCAGGGCTTCCATTTGCCGGGTTCGTTCATGGGCTTGTCGCCGCGCGATTTGCCGACGAGGGCGACGATGGCGTCGGGGTCGAGGCCGGTGATGTCGCGGGTGTCGATGCTGACAAGGCCGGTGGCGTCTTCGAGAGCGGGGGCTTTGCCTGCAAAGGAACCGAGTACGAGCAGGCTGCGATCATCATGCGGCATGGCGCTGGCTCCCTGACCGCTGCGGGTGACGGTGTAGCCTTGGTCGAGCAGGGCCATCATCACTTTGGCACGGGATTCCGCTGGGAGCACGATGCTGCCGTTGCCTTCATAAAGGACGACGCGGAGGGGACGGTGGGTATGGGTGATCATGGCTCGACGCTGGATGCTGGATGCTGGATACTGGATTCAGAAAGCAAGGCGGTGGTGATCTCTTGCGCAGTTTGGGTGCGCATGTTGAGGATCTCGGTGTCGGCCGGGAGTGGGGAGCCGGCTTGTTGGAAGAGTCCTTTCACGGCGCGAGGGTAGCAGGCGGCGATGCGGAGTTTTCCACAGGAGGCAATGGCTTGAAGGCGCGGATCGCGATGCGCAGCCATCTCGCAGAGGTCGGAGACGGTTTCAAAGCTGGCCTCGGAGGCGCAGAGCTGCTGCAGGACGTCGTTTTTGACGCCGGTGGGCACGACCTGGGCGTAGGCGCAGCGGCAATAAAGGATGGTGGCGGGGGAACTCAAAAGGGGCGCGTTGGGGTGGAAAAACGGCAGTTTGAACGGTTCACGTGCATGCGCAACCGTGACAGCGGTCAATCCACCGGCTGGCAGCCTGCCACACGATCAAGTCGTGGTCTTGCGGTCGACGTTGAGGCCCATTTTGCGGTACAGCGTGGCGATGGAGACGCCCAGCATGCTGGCGGTCTTTTCGCGGGAGCCGCTGTTATACTTGAGCGTTTCCTGGATGAAGACGCGCTCCTGGCCCTTGATGAAATCGTCGAGGGTGGAGCCGATGGGGAGCTTCGTGATGCCCTCGCAGGAAGATGGGGTAGGCACTTCGATTTGCTGGGTGACTTTGGCAGGCAAATCGGAGGGCTTGACGCGATCGTTTTCGGCGAAGGCGCAGGCGCGCTCGATGGCATTACGCAGTTCGGAGACGTTGCCGGGCCAAGTGTACTTTTCGAGAAACTCGATGGCGGTGGGATCAATGGTCTTGGCCTTGTCGTCGGTGCGCTCGGCGAGTTCTTTGAGGAAATGCTCAACGAGAGGCTTCACATCTTCGCGGCGGTGGCGCAGGGGGGGGATCTTTAAAGGAACGACGGAGAGCTTGTAGTAGAGGTCTTCTCGGAATTTGCCCGCCTTCACTGCATCTTCCAGGGAGACGGTGCTGGAGACGATGAGGCGGAAGTCCGCCCCTCCCGTACCGTTGCCCCAGCCTTTTTTAGACTGGGCCTCGTCCAAGAAAGTGTTCAATTGGGCCTGTATTCGGGCCGGGAGCTGATTGACCTCGGCAAGGTGGATGGTGCCACCCGCTGCACGATTGAAGATGGCGGTCTGACCGAAGAGTTCGGTTTCGAGGGCATCCTCCGGCATGGCGCTGCATTGCAGTTCTTTGTAGGAGGCCGCGCTGCGCCGGCTGGCCTCATGCAGAGCACGGGCAACCATGTGCTTGCCCACGCCGAACTCGCCTTCGAGGAGCACGGGGCTGTCGTTGTTGGCAACACGGCGGACGATGTCAAAAATGCGCTGAATGGCGTCGCTGTGACCCATGAGTTTGGAAGAGGACGCGGCGCGCAGTGTGGTGCTGGGCAGGGCCGTCGGAGTCGCTACCGCGACGCCGTTGCGTTGCAGCGCCTGATTCACGGTCTTGATGAGATCGCCGAGGTCAAAGGGCTTGGTGAGGTAGTCGAAAGCCCCGAGACGCATGGCTTCCACGGCGGTTTCGACACTGCCATGGCCGGTGACCATGATGACGGCGGTGTTCGGGAACTGATCTCGGCACAGGCTGACGAGGTCGAGACCGTTCACATCGCCGATTCGCAGATCCACGATGACGAGATCGGGCTGGTTGGAACGAATGGCGGAGATGCCATCGATGCCCGTGGTGCAGCCAAAGACCTGATGCCCAGCGGCCTTGCAGAGCTTGGTCATGAGTTCGAGGATGGCGGCTTCGTCATCTATGATTACTAGTTTAGCCATATTGATTTCGTTAAATGAGAGGCAAGATTGATTGTTAAATAGGCTAAACCTCTCGCAGGAATGCGTCAATCTTGGATTCTCAAAGTAGAGAATGCGCCTCGCATTGCGCCAAGCTCTGCGAGATTAAGGTTTGAGCATGGCTTCCCGAAAATGCTCCCAAGCCCTGCGAAAGTCCTCTTTTTCCATGTACAAGGCCGCGATTTCCTGATGAAGGTAGGCTGGAGCCTTGGGGATGCTCGACAGCTTTTCCAGGGTGCGCAAAGCAGCGTCGATATCTCCTGATTTCTTCTGCGCTTGGAAGAGGTCAATGCCGCGTCTTGGATCGTTGGGATTAAAAAGCATGGCGCGTTCCAGGGTGGCGATGTCTGCGGCGGCATCGGGTGTCGCGCGGTTCAAGGCGGGCAAATAGGCGGCGGCGATCCGGCAGGCTCTCTCAAAGTCAGAGTTGCGGGCGTGATAGTCCGCCAGAAGAGACCAGCCGTCATCCCGCCACTTTTTGTTTCGCTCGAGCTCAGTCATGAGCGTCTTGGGGTCGCCAAGCCGGTTCCAGAGGTCAAAGAGCGCTTTTCTTTGAAAGCCGTCAATACCCTCAAACTGCGGCTGGAGTTCAAGCATGCTGCGCAGGCAACGGTCAAATTCCTCCCGCGTGCGAGTGGTGCCGAGGTAATCAAGCTTGAGTTCCACGGAACTAGCCATGGCCCAAAGCGGCTCACGGAGTTCCGGGTAGCGCTCGGCATGGTTCAGCATCTGGCGGTAGGTTCCATGGATGCCCGGCGCAGCGGCGGGGTAGCGTTGCAAACATTCACGCCAGCCGATCACGGCGTAGGCTGGCGCAAAATCCAGCCAGAACACCCCCTCCTGGTAGCAGAGCGCGGCATAATGCGGCTCCAAAGCCCGCGAGCGTGAAAAATCCTGCAGCACTTCGTCTTTCGGCCTGCCGAGATAGCCCCACATGCGGGCGCGTTCGAAGTAGAATTCAAAGCTCATCGGGTTCAACCGCACGGCTTCGTTCATGAGCGGCAGACCACCAGCCACCGAACCGGTCATGGTCAGCCAGTTGGCGCGTGTGCGGAGGGATTCTGCCGCGCTGCTGCCTGGAAACCGGGAAGCATGGCCTAGGGTCACGGCGAGCCAACCAGCCCCTATAAGCAGCACGACAACGCCAGCGCCGCGAACTAAAAGACGATCAGCCGGTCCGTCCGCTGTGCGCAAACGCCGGGGCCGCACCAGGATGCCGGCCAGCAGCGCCATCAAAAGAGCAAAAGCCAGACCATGATTCGGCACGTCCACGAGGCCATGCAAGACCCCCATGCCGAAAGCAATGGCCGCCGCATTGCGCAGTTTGCGGTCCAGTCTGTTTTGAGCGCCTTTGCGCTTCTTCCCAAACCAAGGGCCTGAGGAGCGGAGAATCCATACCACCAGCACCAAGCCTGCCAAAACCGTCAGGAGGCCACCTTCAGCCAGCAGCCACAGCAGATCATTCTCAGGATGAACGAATCGAGAGCGCGGCTCATGAAACTCGGTGACCAGAGGGAAAATAGCCTCGAAGTTTCCGAGACCGACCCCCAGCCAAGGGGATTGGAGCACCATTTTGAGCGTTTCGGCCACCAGCATGCCGCGCGCACCGACCTGTTTGAACTCGCCAGATTGCAGGCGACTTCCAACGCCGCCACCGGAGATGACCAGCAGCGTGGCGATGACCATGACCAGAGAAAGCGCCACCGCCATTTTTTGGAAGAAGCCTTTGCGCATGGCCGAGGTGCCAAACCAAGTCGTCAGACCGAAGAAAAGCAGGATCACCCCCGCCTTGGAGGTATTGATGAAAATACAGGCCAGCGGCAGTGCTGCGCCGAGGAGGAAAAGCATCCAGCGGCGTGACTTGCGCCGGTGCGCGTCGTAAGCGTTGGCGGCGCACAGAAGAGAAGTGATCGCAGCCATGCTGCCGGTGTGATTGCGGTTGGCAAAGGGGCCAAAACCTTCCCCCCAGGCCATGGGATTACGTGGCCACCACGACATCTCCACCCACTTGAAGTGCTCCAGAATGGCCAAGCCGCAAAGCAGCACGCCACCGAAGGCCAGTGTATGCAGCATCGAGCGGCGTTGTTCGCTGGAAAATCCACGAATCAGACACCACGCCAGCCACGCGAGGCAAGTGCCATGAAGCAACCACGCCTCCCACGTCACCCACGCCTGCGGGCTGATCGTGCTGGAAAGCGGCACTCCCCAGTCACTGATTAGGCGTGTTCTCCACTCCGGCAGGCCCACCTGCCAATCGACTGGCAAAAACGCCAGCAAAGGAGCCAGCAGCGCTCCCACCAGCCCGAAGATCGCGATCTTAGGCAGTCTGCGCTGCACGGGAAAAACCACCATGACGAGCGCCACCAGCACTGCCGCCACCCCCTTGGACCAAGCTTCACGGCCAGCGCCAAATAAGATCACCAACAGCGGCACCAAGGCAAACAAATGCCCCTGCCAAGCAGGCCCAGGCAGCTCAGGATCATGCTTCTCATATTCCCCCTCCCCATCATCCACATTCACAGGCGCGGCTAGGCTGCCCTCCGACGGCGGAGTGTCTTCTCCCGAATCATCTCCGACTAAGATGGGGCGCAGAGGTTCTGGCGCGGTTGAGAGGGCTGGCTTCATGCCTGGAGCGGAATGCTGGTGACTAGGGGTGGATTCGCCACTTTCTGCTGGAGACAAGAGGGCAGCGAACCCCACTTTTCAACACAGCGTTCCAAAGCGGGCAGCAAAACGTCCAGGCGCAGATGCCACTCAGAGGTTTCCATCCCGTCCTGCGGATGATGGATGGTGCAGAGCATGCCGCTCACCAGCTTCAGCGTCTCAGGAACGCTGCCACTCTGGGCGCTGAGCCCGAGTCCCATGCGTTTGACGCCATGCTCAAACTGCTTGGAAAAGCTCTCCAGACTCTCACAACGCTCCACCTCGAAATCCAGCACCCGACCGTAAGCACGGAAGAACTCTCGTTTGCGGCGGCGCTCCATGACCTCGTCGATCTGCTCACGGAAACTCCTCCAACTACGCACATAGCCGAGGTAGCGCGCCGCACCGAGGGCCAGCAGCAGTAGAAACGCTCCCGCCACTGGCAGTGCCACGCCTTTGGTCAGCAGCACGCTCAGCCCCACGAGGCTCAGCACCAGACACACCGAGTATAAAGCCACCAGCGCCCGCCCTTTGCTGAAGCCCAGCAAGATCAGCCGGTGGTGGATGTGCTCCGCGTCTGCGTTGAAGATCGGCACACCACGCACAGCCCGGCGGATGATCGCAAACAGAGTGTCCAAAATCGGCACTCCCAGCGCCATGATGATCACCAAAAGCGCCCCGATGACGGAACCTTTGTTCGAGGTAAACAACGACACCGAGGCGATGAAAAAGCCGATGAGGTAAGCACCGCCGTCTCCCAGGAAAATCTTGGCTGGCGGCAGGTTGAAGATCAAAAAGCCCGCCAGCGCTCCCGCCATCGCCAACGCCACGACCAGCACGTCCGGCTGCAGACCATAATAGCCAATGAAGGCCAGCGTCAGGCACAAAAACAGCCCAAATCCACCCGCTAGGCCGTCCATGCCGTCGATCAGATTGATGATGTTTGGGATACTCACCAGCCACATCAGCGTGATCGGCAGGCCCCACCAGCCCAGACTGATGCTGCCTTCGCCAAACGGATTGCTCAAGGTATCGATCGAGACACCGAGCGCGTAGAGGATGAGTGCCGTGCCGATCTGACCGATCAGTTTCACCTTGGCCCCTTGCGGCTTCAAATCATCCACAAAACCCACGCTGAACATCAGCGCATTGCAGATGGCCACCGGCAGCCAGCGACTCCAGCCCAGTCCGCCGAGGTAGCCTGCCGCCAGACACGCCAAGCCCACCGCCAGGAAGATCGGCCCGCCGCCCAGGCGTGGCACGGCCTTTTCATGCAGCTTGCGCCGGTGGTCAGGGGCATCCAGGCCGACTTGGCCGCTATTTTTCAAAATCCACCAAGTGCCCAAGGCAGCCACCAGCAGCGCCCCGCCAAAATACAAGCCCATCTCCAGCCAGGACACATGTCGGGGAACCCATGGCCCCATGGGAATGTCGGCTGTTGTTAATTCAGTCATGCACGCTTGTTCAGGTTGGAAAGTCGGCCAGCATAGGCCTTGAAGATCAAGGTTCAAGAACGCAGCGCTGAAGAACTCGTCGTTTGCATCTTTCCAGATCGCTTCTTGAACTTTCAGCCCGCTGCTCTCACCATCGCCGATGCTCGCAGACACCATCGCCGCCATTTCCACCGCCCTTGGCGAGGCCGCCATCAGCGTCGTTCGCGTTTCCGGGCCGCAGGCGCTGGCCATCGCCGCCCAGGCTTTCAAACTCCCCTCCAAGCTCACCCCCCGTCTGGCGCATCTCGTGCCAGTCGTGGATAGCACCGGGAATCCGCTCGATCACGGCCTGCTGCTGCACTTCAAATCACCTGCCAGCTACACGGGCGAGGACGTCATCGAGTTCCACGGCCACGGCGGCGTGCTCGTCACCCAGCGTGTTCTGGATCGTCTCCTCGCCTGTGGTGCACGTGCGGCGGAACCCGGCGAATTCACCCAGCGGGCCTTCCTCAATGGCAAAATGGACCTCACCCAGGCCGAGGCCGTCATGGACCTCATCCACGCGCAGAGCACCCTTGCCCTCCGGGCCGCCAACGAGCAGCTCGGCGGCGCCATCGGCCGCGAAGCCACTGCCATGCAGCAGGAGATCATCCCCGTGCTCGCCCACATCGAAGCCTTCATCGACTTCCCAGATGAAGACATCTCGCCTGAAACCGGTGCCGCCTTGGTGCAGCGCCTCGACGCCGTGCTCGAACGGGCGCAAAAACTCATCGCCACCTCCGAGCAGGGCCGCATCCTGCGCCACGGAGCCCGCACCGTCATCTCGGGCGCTCCAAACGTCGGCAAAAGCAGCCTGCTCAATGCCCTGCTCGGCTTTGAGCGTGCCATCGTCAGCCCCACCGCCGGCACCACCCGGGACACCATTGAGGAAATCATCCAGGTCCACGGCATTCCCCTCCGCCTAGTCGATACCGCCGGCCTGCGCGAGTCCTCTGACGACATCGAGCGCGTCGGCATCCAGCGCACCGAGCGCGAACTCGACCGCGCCGACCTCGTCATCGAAGTCGTCGATGCCAGCCAACCCGCCAGCGCCGCTCAGCGCCTGAACTTACCGGATTCCATCGCCAACCGCCGCATCCTCATCCTCAACAAAGCCGACCTCGGACTCCATGCCGACTGGAGCAGTGTCGTCCCGCCATTGAGCGGCTCCGGGGACGGCCTAACGGCGGGAGCACAGTGCGTCTCCGTCTCCTGCGTCACAGGAGCTGGCATCGAGCCACTGCGCGCTGCCATCCGCGACGTCATCGCCAC
>Ga0315908_10002496_pt1 | contig 13425 bp, 11 predicted proteins | sample LakEriMetagenome_12_FD_203520 | JGI IMG/M metagenome (GOLD analysis project Ga0315908, IMG submission 203520) | Freshwater fungal communities from buoy surface, Lake Erie, Ohio, United States - Buoy 4 MA124 | ecosystem: Environmental > Aquatic > Freshwater > Lake > Lake biofilm | place: USA...
GAATCATTTAGTGTACGACCGCGCATATATGCCAGAGGGGCAACTTCGATGGTTCCGGTAGCAATCAGCTTAGGAACCGAATCCGGGTCCAGCATTTCGTGAAGTGCATCAAACAAAGGTCTAAGGTAAGGATCAATTTTCTCGGAAAGAGTTCCGGGCAAAAAGCCAAGACGCTCACCGGCCTCAACGGCAGGACGGGTAAGGATAATTCTTGAAACTTCCTTGCGTTGAAGGGCCTGAACGGCTTTAGCCATCGCAAGATAAGTCTTTCCAGTTCCGGCAGGGCCAATGCCAAAGACAATTGTGTTTCTATCGATGGCCTCGACATAGCTTTTCTGACCAGAGGTTTTTGGGCGGATGGACTTTCCTCTTGAGCTTAAGATACTTTGTGATAGAAGATCAGGTTCACTTCTTCGAAGATCAGCTGGAGAAATGTCCCTTCCCGTAGACACCGCTGCAATGATTTGCAAAACGCGCGCCTTGGCTAGGGCTACTTGGACTACAGGACCTGTGATCTCCACCTGATTTCCCCGGGCCATGAAGCGAACCTCTGGAAAACCTTCTTCAATGGCTTTAAGCAAACGATCTTCGGGCCCGAAAACAAAGACGGGGTCGACGCCGGAAATCTCAACAGAAACAGTTGTTGAATCTTGGGATTCAGAAGCGGTCAAGAGCCGTCCTTTGCTGTCTCGGATAAAACGTGGGCATGGGCATGAAATACGGTCTGGCCAGCTTCTGCTCCGGTGTTGAACTGAAGCTTAAACGACCCGGCTGTGTATTTCTTTGCCAAATCTGTGGCTGTAGTTAGAACTTCAGAGAGAATCTGCGGTGCATTCTCTGATAGCTCAGCAACATCGCGGTGGTGTTGTTTAGGAATAACCAGAAGGTGAACTTTGGCAAGTGGAGTAATGTCCCAAAACGCCAGGGTGTTGTTGGTTTCGGCAATGAATTCGGTGTTTATCTCTCGAGAAACGATTTTGCAGAAAATACAGCCTGTTTCGGTCATGTTCATAAGTCTAGTTTTAGCCAGCGAGGCTAATTCCATTCCCCCAATTTTGCCTGCAGAAATGAAACCGCGGCCATTCCGGCGGTTGAAGTCCTTAGTACGCCTGGCCCCATTCGAACCAAGCTACATCCCGCATCGGCAAAAGCTTTCAGCTCGGCCTCAGATATGCCGCCTTCTGGGCCAATAACTAGCGCAACTGAGCCTGAAGTTGGCAATCCCACTTGGGTTATTGAGTCTTTTGCCTCTGGGTCCAGAACCAGGACTAGATCAAAGCTAGAAAGTCGCGTGAGTAATTCTTGGGAGGTTTGAACCGATTCGACAACTGGCACAAAGGCGCGAAGCGATTGCTTGGCAGCTTCAGTAACGATTGTCTGCCAGCGGGTTTGACCCTTAACTTTCTTCTCGTCTTTCCAGATAGAAATCGAGCGATCGGCTTGCCAGGGAATAACACCGTACAGACCAAGTTCTGTACAGGCCTGAATTGCCAGCTCGTCACGATCTCCTTTAGCCAATGCTTGTACCAAATGGAGCTGTACTGAAGGCGCGGAAACTAACTCCACACTTTCCACGTTGACATCTAGAGTGTCCTTACCAACTTTCAAAACTTTGCCGCGAATTTTTACTCCAGCTCCGTCGCTAACGGCGATAGCCTCACCCTGAAGCATTCGCCGAACGCTAACCGCGTGTTTGGCTTCTGGACCACTGAGCACAAATGTCGAACCCACCACAGTGTCTTTTCCAATCGCTGCAAAAAACATGGGCTCAACCACGGCGTCTGCCCTGGAATGACCCCGACTTACGAGCAACAAGGCCAGCAGTATCGGCTTTTCGATATCCAGCGAGAGTTCTAAATAGCTCTTTCTGCTTGGAATCTAGCTTGCTTGGAATTTTGACCAGAATTGAAACAAGCAGATCACCGCGACCAGATTGACGCAATCTACCGAATCCTTTGCCCTTGATTGGAATGACATCGCCGGTTTGGCTGCCGGCTGGCACCTGAAGCTCAACCTCACCGTCGAAAGAATCAATTTTGACCATCGTTCCCAAGACTGCATCGTGTAGCGGTACTTCTAGCTCACAGATAAGTTCGTCGCCATTTCTTGAAAAATACTGGTGTGGGGCAAGGGATATATCTACGTACAGATCCCCGCTCGGGCCACCACCAAATCCAACCTCACCAGATCCCGCGAGCTGCAACCGCAGTCCGTCTTCTACTCCGGCGGGAATTTTAAGTTCGATGTCGCGCCTTGCGCGAACTCTCCCTTGGCCGCGGCAAGTAAGGCAGGGCTCAGGAATAATGTGTCCGTATCCGCGACAAGAGCCACACGGATTTGAAGTAATAACTGATCCAAGTAAAGAACGAACTTGGGTTTGAACTTGGCCAGCACCGCGACAAATGTCGCACACTTGCGCACTCGTACCAGGCTTTGCACAGCTGCCGTTGCAAGTTTCACAAAGCACAGCGGTATCTACAGGAATCGATTTCTCAACGCCAAAAACGGCTTCTTCGAATGTTAGTTCCACGCGAAGCAGGGCATCCTGACCTCTTTCGGCGCGCGAGCGTGGTCCTCTTGAGCCACCGCCACCAAAGAAGGTTTCAAAGATGTCACCAAAACCAAACCCGGATTCTGACCCACCAGAGTCATAGCTTCTTCTTGACTGCTCATCACCAAGAACCTCATAGGCGTGGGTCACAGATTTGAATTTCTCTTGGGCTTGCTCGGATGGGTTTACATCCGGGTGAAGCTCGCGCGCTAATTTTCTGTAAGCCTTCTTAATTTCTTCGGAAGAAGCATTTCGTTGCACCCCAAGAGTCTCGTAGTGATCTGCCAATTACTGAGATCCCCCGAGCGATTTAGTTAAATACCTGGCAACAGCCCTGACCGCGCCGATGTTTGATGAATAGTCCATGCGGGTCGGTCCGATGACTCCCACCCTGGCAATTTCGCTTCCCTGGTTTTCGTAGCCTGAGATAACAACCGATGTTGAAGAAAGTGCGTCAACACTATTTTCTCTTCCAATAAGAAGTGAGACACCGTGCTGGTCGGCCTGCATCTCTGAAATCAGCTTCAACAAGACAACCTGCTCTTCGATAGCTTCCAAAACCGGGGAAATGCTGCCAGGAAAATCATCCTCACGCCGTGCCAGATTTGAGGTTCCGGCAAGCAGAATTTTCTCCTGGCTATTTGCATCAACTAGCGCGAGTAACTCAGGGGTCACTCGCTCAGCTAAAGTCTTAATTTTTCCAGTTGTCTTCTGAGCAATCGTCTTGGCAATTGCCGAAACCTCTGCAAGACCCTTTCCGGTTAGGGACTCGTTTAGCGTGTTGCGAAACTTCTCAACTTCGCTCACTTCGTATCCGCCTGGAATCTCCAGAACGTGCTGCTGAATACGCCCAGAATCTGTAATCAACATTAGAAGTAGGCGCTTATCGTCAATGGAAATAATCTCGATGTGCCGAACCGATGCGCGTCCCAAACTTGGGTACTGAACCAAAGCAACCTGGTTGGTTAGCTGAGACAAGAGCGTCACGGTCTGACTCAGTGTTTCATCCAAGTCGGAGCTTTTTGACAAAAAGCCTTCGATGGCAACTTTCTCGGCGGCAGAAAGCGGCTTTACCTCGCTTAGTTGATCGACAAACATGCGATAGCCCTTGTCGGTAGGAACTCTTCCGCTTGAGGTGTGTGGAGCAACAATTAGTTCTTCTTCTTCAAGAATTGCCATGTCGTTTCGAATAGTTGCTGCCGAGACTCCAAAAGAGTGTCGCTCAACAAGGGATTTTGAACCCACCGGCTCCTTGGATGCGATGTAGTCGCGAACGATTGCCTTTAGAACCTCAAGAGGTCTATCTGGAATCACGCGTTACTCACCTGCCTGTTAGCACTCAATGGATCTGAGTGCCAATATTACCCGCAACTGGATGAGATTACTTAGTCAGTTAGTGTGCGCACCACGGCATCGGCAAGCAGGCGCCCCCTAAGGCTCAATACCAACCTCCCCTTGATGGCTAGCTGGCCATCAATTAGGCCATCGGCAATCAATTGTGGAATGCGGGACTTCGCTCCAGCCTCTAGCTCTTCGAGGTCAGAAATGCTCATTCCTTTAGAAGTTCTAGATTCAAGCATCACTCTTTCAAGCTTTGCAGTGTCTATTGAGAGCAACTCACGGCCTGACGCCGGCGAAATTTTGTCCTCAAGTTTCTTTGAGTAGCTAAGTGGGTGCTTTTGATTCCACCATCTAACCGAACCGAGGTGTGAGTGAGCACCCGGTCCATAACCCCACCAGTCCTGACCCATCCAGTAAGCAAGATTGTGATCGGACTGCAAGCTCTCTGACTTAGACCAGTTGCTGATTTCGTACCAGGTATACCCGGCTGCAAAAAGTAGCTGTTCAGTCAGCTCATACTTTTCAGCTTGAAGATCTTCATCTGGCTCGGCTAGCTCTCCCGATTTGATTTGTCTTGCAAGCTTTGTCCCGGGCTCAACAATCAGAGAGTAGGCCGAGAGGTGATCTGGCTCAAGAGCAATTGCAGCCTCTAAACTTTCACGCCACTGTTCAAGTGTTTCCCCGGGTGCTCCAAAGATCAGATCTAGGGAGGTACCAAAACCAAGGCCTTTGACGATTTCAAATGCCTTCGAGACGTTCTCAGGGTTGTGGCTGCGCTCTAGAGTATCTAAAACACTTTGGACTCCTGACTGCATGCCGATAGAAACTCGGTTGAAGCCTGCTTGCCTAAGAGCCTCAAACTTCTCAAAGGTGACAGTGTCGGGATTAGCTTCTGTGGTTATCTCGGCATTGTCTGTAAACCCAAAGGTTTGCTCGAGAGAGGTGAGTATTTCAATCAAGTCAGCCGCTGGCAGCAACGAAGGCGTTCCCCCGCCAAAAAAGACGGTGCTGAACTTTCTTGGAGAGATGGCTGATTGCTCCAGCACCTGGGCCGAGAAACGGATTTCAGAAATCAGTGAAGCAGCGTAATCGCTTTGCTTTAAAGACCCAAGCTGGGTCGCAGTGTAGGTATTGAAATCGCAGTAGCCACAAATGTCCTTACAAAATGGAATGTGGACATAGGCATGAAAGGTTCGCGCATCGCTGCCCCTGGTCTCATCGAGCGATAAAAGTCCATTCTCGGGAGCTTGATCACCATCTGGTAGCGAGCCGGCCAATTACTTGCCCTTCTTTTCGCCTTTTTTTTCACCATCTGAGGAGAGCGCCGCAATGAAAGCCTCTTGAGGAACTTCGACGCGGCCGACCATCTTCATGCGCTTCTTTCCTTCTTTTTGCTTTTCGAGTAGCTTGCGCTTACGGGAGATGTCTCCTCCGTAGCACTTAGCCAAAACGTCTTTTCGAACAGCACGAATTGACTCTCTAGCAATAATTCGTGCACCAATAGCTGCCTGAATTGGAACTTCAAACTGCTGTCGTGGAATTAGGTCTCGTAGCTTGCCGGTAATCATCACGCCGTAGGCATAGGCCTTGTCTTTATGGACAATCGCACTGAAGGCATCAACCTGCTCGCCCTGCAATAAAAGATCCACCTTCACAAGATCCCCCTCGGCAAGGCCAGCTTCTTCGTAGTCCAACGAAGCGTAACCTTGAGTCTTACTCTTTAGTTGATCAAAGAAGTCAAAGACAATCTCGGCCAGTGGAAGTGTGTAGCGCAGCTGCACACGATCCTCACCCAGGTACTGCATGTCTATCATCACGCCGCGTCTGGTCTGACATAGATCCATGATGGTTCCGACATAATCCTTTGGAGCCAAAATAGTCGAGCGAACCATAGGCTCGAGTACTTTTTTGATCTTTCCACCAGGGAACTCGCTGGGGTTTGTGACCGTGACTTCTTTGCCATCATCCAGGGTGACCTGATAAACAACAGATGGTGCTGTTGCAATTAGCTCCAGACCGAACTCTCTTTCAAGACGCTCGGTAACAATCTCCAAGTGAAGCAATCCAAGAAAGCCACAGCGGAAACCGAACCCAAGAGCAACCGAGGTCTCTGGTTCGTAAACCAACGCAGCGTCCGAAAGCTTTAGCTTGTCGAGCGCTTCGCGAAGATCAGGATAATCAGAACCATCGATTGGGTAGACACCAGAGAAAACCATCGGCAGAGGTTCTGAATAGCCAACCAGAGCTTTGGTTGCAGGCTTATTCACCGTTGTAACGGTGTCGCCAACTTTTGACTGACGCACATCTTTTACGCCTGTGATTAAATAGCCCACTTCCCCAACACCCAGCCCTTGGGTTGATTCTGGTTCTGGAGAGCTCACGCCAATTTCTAAAAGTTCGTGGATTGCTCGAGTAGACATCATCTGGATTTTTTCGCGGGGAGAAAGACTCCCGTCAATCATTCGCACGTATGTGACTACTCCCCGGTAGCTGTCATAGACCGAGTCAAAAATCATGGCGCGAGCTGGCGCGTTCGGATCTCCTTGTGGGGCTGGGACGGTAGCGACAATTTTGTCCAGTAGTTCCCCCACGCCAATTCCAGTCTTGCCTGAAACACGCAGGCAATCGGCAGGGTCTCCCCCGATTAGGTTGGCCAGTTCCTCCGCGTACTTGTCCGGCTGGGCAGCAGGAAGGTCGATCTTGTTCAGCACCGGAATAATGGTGAGCTCGTTTTCCATGGCAAGGTATAGATTCGCAAGCGTCTGGGCTTCGATACCTTGAGCCGCATCAACTAGCAGCACAGCTCCTTCGCAAGCAGCTAGTGACCTTGAAACCTCGTAAGTGAAATCCACGTGACCTGGTGTGTCGATCATGTTCAACGCAAAGATTTCACCATCGACGGCCCAGGGCATACGAACCGCTTGAGACTTGATCGTGATTCCACGTTCACGCTCAATGTCCATGCGGTCCAAATACTGAGCCCTCATCGAACGATCGTCAACCACTCCGGTTAGCTGCAGCATGCGGTCGGCCAGGGTGGATTTGCCGTGGTCAATGTGGGCGATGATGCAAAAGTTGCGCAGCTGCCCGGGAGGCGTCTTGGACGGCTCCAGCTTGGTTGTTGCGCGTGGCGACAAGGGCTGATCCTTATGGTGGGGGCGTTGGGCTTTCGGTCCCATTCTCGCATAAGGCCTAGTACCCAAGCCTCCAGAGCCAACAAACGGTTGCCTCTAAGCCCTACCAGCAGGTAAGCTAGAGCGGTTGGGTATCCCCAAAACGAAAGAAAAAAATGGCAAATATCAAGTCCCAGGTCAAGAGAATCTTGACCAACAAGAAGGCAACTGACCGCAACCGCGCCGTCAAGAGCGAGCTCAAGACTGCAATCCGCGTGGCCCGCGAGGCAACCACCGGTGGCGACAAGACCGCAGCTGCTGCGGCAGTGTCCGCAGCGAACCGCAAGCTAGACAAGGCTGTGTCAAAGGGTGTCATTCACAAGAACCAGGCCGCTAACCGCAAGTCAGCACTTGCCAAGAAGGTATCAGTCCTGAAGTAAAGATTTGTTTACGAAAAAACACCGAGTCCATTTAGGTCTCGGTGTTTTTTTGTCCTCTATTGGAAAGCAGTAGCACCAGTTTCTCGAGTGCAAAAACTGGATCTCTTTCGGCTCCTTTTACCGCAGCGTCGGCTGTGGCTAAAGCCAAAACCGCGTTTGCCAATCCTTCTTCGCCCCACCCGGCCAGGTCCTTACGTGCCCGATCAATCTGCCAAGGCTGAGCACCAACAGTTGCAGCAGTTGCGTACTTGTTTCCATAGACCTTGGCCATAAGCCGAACTTTCATGGCAAACGCCGCCACCACAGGAACTGGGTCGGCACCGGTAGTCAAAGCGTGGCGTAGCAGAGCTAAAGCTTCAGCGCTTTGCCCAGCAAGGGCTGCGTCAGCCACCTTGAACGCGTTGGTCTCGACTCGACCTCCGTAGTACTTATCAACTGTTGCTTCGTCAATTGATTCAGACTGATCAATCAATAGTTGGGAACAGGCTGCGGCAAGTTCCGATAAGTCATCAGCAAAGGCGTCAGCCAATGCCCTAAGTGCACCTGGAGTTATCTTTCTTCCGGAAGCTGCAAACTCGGATTGAATGAAGGCTGCCTTTTCGGAGTCTTTTTTGATCTCAGCGCAAGCTATCTCAACTGCAATATCGGAGGCCCTAATTGAATCAATTAGCTTCTTGCCTCGAACACTGGAGGAGTTGTGACGCAGCACGATTGTCGTATCCGCGCTTGGGTCTAAAAGATAGCTAAGCCCATCTTCAATCAACGCATCTGAGCACTTCTCAAAGCCATCAATCACAACAAGTCTTGGCTCCATAAAAAGCGAGGGGCTTGCAAGGGCGGTTAGCTGACCTAAAGTGTAATCACTTGCGAGAAGCTCGTGAACCTCAAGGCCGGCATCTGACTTTCGAAGAGAGTCTCGAATTGAGCGGATGGCTCGATCCGCGGTGTAATCCTCTGGGCCAGAGACAAAAACAACTGGCGCAGGTTTCGCCTCGCGCCAACTAACCTGTTTTGCTTTTCCCACGGTCCTAGACTATCCATCGGAATGTCGAAGACTTAGGACAACTACAAGTATTGGCGCAACTTAGCCAGTTCGAATCCCTCGCAGGCCTCTTAAAGAGTGACGCTAACCCTGAAAAGAAGGAGTGTTGGCCCAGGCAGAAGCGAACTACCTTCGCTACGTGCAATTAGTTCAGGAGTTTAGAATCAGGTTCCAGTTTTCTAGATACTCATCTAGCCAACCGGGTTCCTTGCCGTTCATGTTTGGGCGCAACCTGCGCATGTTGGTTGGGTTGTGAGCCTGCCCTTTTCTTCCTGGAGTATCCAACCAAATCTCATGGTCTTGCTTTAGTGTCGCTGCCACGAATGGGGCAGGTAAAACATGAACAGTTGGGTAAGTAGGTTCAAAATCAACGAAGCAAAAGAATAAATCTTCATCAACTTGTGTTTCGTGTTTTTCAGCCATGTGCCAGCCGCCATCCCCACCAGACTGGCGCGATTTCACTTGAATAAGTGCAGGCGTACCTCCGTCTAGAAAGTTAACCAGGATGTCAGCTTTGCGAGCTCCCCTCGGGGCTTGTGCAGCTAACACCCCGCGTGACAGGAGACGAGAGAGCACTAGGTGCTCACCCGCAGTATTTCCAGTAAGTCTGTGCGTCTTGTGGATAAGTTGAATGCCGAGAATCAGATATCTGAGAGTATGGCGGGCATGGAAGAAGTCATGTGTATACGTTGCGGTTGGAATTGCATCATGTTCGAAGACCAAAATGCTGCTATTTGTCCTTTTTGCCCCAAGGAACCTTGGGGATATACGTTTATTGCCCCAGAGTGAACTTAGGGCGTAACCAATAGATTCAATTTGTGGCACAAGTTCTTACGCCGTTGCGATGTTGACAAGCTTTGGCGCACGAACGATTACGTTCTTGACTTGCTTGCCTGCAATTGCATTTTTAACATTCACAGAAGCCATAGCCAACGCCTCGAGTTCAGCCTCGGTTATCGAGGACGAAACCTCAAACTTGTCACGCAATTTGCCATCTACCTGAACCACGGCCGTCAGAGTGTCCCTTACCAGAAGCTCAGCGATGGGCTCAGCGAAGCCAGCCAAGGCAACGGCTGGCTTATGGCCAAGTAGTTGCCACATATCCTCAGCTGTGTAGGGGGCAAACAAGCTCAAGGCTTTGGCAACTGCCTCGGCTGCCTCACGAACGGCAGGGTCTGAACCTCCGGCTGGGCCATCGATCGTCTTGCGAAGAGCGTTTACTAACTCCATGATTTTTGCCACGCCCACGTTGAACTTGAATGATTCGATCTGCTCTGGGAACTCCTTTAAGAACAAGTGAGTTGCTCGACGAAGTTCCTTTTCTCCGGTTGCAAAATCAATACCTGGTGAACTTTTCACATCTTGGGCACATCTCCAGGCTCGAGCAAGAAACTTCGCACTGGAGGCAGGAGAAACATCCGCCCAGTCAATGTCATCTTCCGGAGGGCCAGCAAAAGCCATGGTTAGTCGAACCGCATCCACGCCGTGCTCGTCCAATTGCTCGGAAAGGCGAACTAGGTTTCCACGCGATTTACTCATCGCAGATCCATTCATCAAGACCATGCCCTGGTTCAATAATCTTGTGAAGGGCTCTTCAAACTCAACGTGACCAAGATCATGTAGCACTTTGGTGAAAAAGCGCGCATAAAGAAGGTGCAGAATCGCATGCGTTACCCCACCGACATACTGATCAACCGGCGCCCACTTCTTGGCCTCATCCTTGGGGAATGCTTCGGTGTCCGAGTTTGGAGAAAGGAATCTCAAGAAATACCAAGATGAGTCCACAAACGTGTCCATAGTGTCGGTATCGCGTTTGGCGGGCTGACCACACTTAGGACAGGAAACGTTCACCCAGTCGCTTGCTCCCCCAAGAGGAGAAGTGCCCTTTGGGGAAAGATCAAGTCCTTTGGCGTCGGGAAGACGAATTGGAAGTTCGCTTGCTGGAACTGGAACTTCGCCACAAGATTCGCAGAGCACGATTGGAATCGGAGTGCCCCAGTAGCGCTGACGAGAGATCAACCAGTCACGAAGCCTAAAGTTCTTTGCTTTTTTGCCAAGTCTCTTTGATGCCAAAACCTCGGTGATCTTGGCGATAGCTTCAGTTTTCTTCAGACCGTTGAGCTCAGCAGAATTTATAATGACGCCATCGCCAGTTGTTGCAACGCCCGAAATAGACGGATCTTCTTCGCCAGTATCGACAACCACCTGCACAGGCAAGTTGTTCTGTTTAGCAAAATCCAAATCTCGTTGGTCGTGAGCTGGAACAGCCATGATTGCACCGGTTCCATAGTCAGCAAGAACATAATCTGCAGCCCAGATCGGCAGCTTCTCACCGTTGACCGGGTTGATAGCAAATCTGCCAAGATCGATGCCACACTTGGGTCTATCGGTTGCAAGCCGCTCGATGTCGTTGGTCTTTTTGGTTTCTTCCAAAAAGTCTTGGAACTTCATGCGAACTTCAGGCGAGGCCTCGGAGGCAAGCTCTGCGGCCAGATCAGAATCGGCTGCAACCACCATAAATGTTGCACCATACAAAGTATCGGGACGTGTGGTGTAAACCTCTATTGGTTTTTTTCTTCCTTCAATTTCAAACTTGACCTCTGCACCGTAGGATCTTCCAATCCAATTACGCTGCATGGATAGCACCTTTGCAGGCCAAGCGCCTTCAAGAGTGTCTAGATCATCTAGCAACCGGTCGGCATAGTCGGTGACCTTGAAATACCACTGGGTCAGTGCCTTCTTGGTGACGGCCGTATCGCATCTTTCACAAAGACCTTGAACAACCTGCTCGTTGGCAAGCACCGTCTGACAGGAAGGGCACCAGTTTACGTTTGAATTTTTTCGGTACGCCAAACCCTTGTTGTAAAACTCAAGGAATAACCACTGGTTCCATTTGTAATACTCAGGGTCAGAAGTAATCAATACTCGGTCCCAGTCAAAGCTGCAGGCGTAGCGCCTCATTGAAGCTTTTTGCTGAGAAATGTTGTCGTAGGTCCAGCCCCTTGGGTCAAGCCCGCGCTTAATGGCTGCGTTCTCAGCAGGTAAACCGAAGGAGTCCCAGCCGATTGGGTGCATGACGTTGAAACCTTTTTGAATCCAGTACCTGGCAATTACATCGCCCAGTGCGTAAGCCTCGGCGTGACCCATGTGCAGATCGCCTGATGGATACGGAAACATATCCAATACGTACTTCTTAGGTCGCTTATCCTCTGGCTTGCCAGAATCAAAAGGCTTTAGTTCATCCCAAACCGGAAGCCATTTATCCGTTAACGCCTTGGCGTCGAACTGAACTGGCTCGGTAGACAAAGTAAAACTCCTAAAGATTGCAGGCTTTCCTTTGGCAAGGTTACCAAGGCTATGGCTTTGGGTTTACTTCTTTGAAGCAGGCCATAGCGTGATGGCCGTTGTCAGTAGTGCCCATCCAAGTGTCATCATGCCAAAGCGGTCAGATCCTTGCCAGGCCACAATGGCCAGCACGCTCAGTGCAACTGCGGCACCTAAGGGCCAGTAGCGAGAGATTTTGTTCTTGCGAGCAAGTACGGCAAGAACAACCGAACCTGCACCTATCAAGATCAAGCCAAGCAGAATTCCCGTGACAAGCAGCGCTAGATCTTCCATTTTCACTAACCTCCTAGCGCCTCAAGTAGCGCCTTTGATTTGAGCATAGTTTCTTCAAACTCGCTCTCAGGGTCAGAATCTATTGTGATTCCTCCACCAACTCCTAGAGTTGCCGAAGTTCCCTCAAAAACCAGGGTTCTAATGGTCATTGCAAAATCCGCCGATCCATCAAAGCCAAGATATCCAAAAGCTCCTGAGTAGATTTCGCGCGGTCCACTCTCAAGCGATTGCAAAATCTCTACCGCTCTTATCTTTGGCGCACCAGTCATAGACCCTCCAGGAAAACATGCTGCCAGAGCGCTGGTTGCACTCTGTCCAGCCTTGAGTGTTCCTGTCACGTGGCTTACAAGCTGATGAACAGTTGCGTAGCTTTCAATATCAAAGAGTTTTTCAACAGTCACCGAATCTGCTTCGCATACTCGACCCAGATCGTTTCTCATTAGATCCACAATCATCAGGTTCTCGGCGCGTTCTTTTTCGTTGTTTGCTAATTCGTTAGCAATCCTGGCATCCTCGGCCAAGTCTTGAGATCTAGGTCTTGTTCCCTTGATGGGTTTTGAAGATGCTTTGCCAGTAGAAGATACTTTCAGGAACTGCTCCGGAGAGGAACTGACAATTTCTACGCCCCCAAGCTTTAGATAGCCTCCGTAAGGTGCTGGGTTTGATTCCCGGAGCGTCATAAAAGTTTTGAGTGCATCGGCTGCGTGCTCGATGTGAATCTGGTTTGTCAGGCATAGCTGAAACACGTCTCCGGTTTTGATATGTTCTTTGGCTTTGTTGATTAGCTCAAGGTAGCTTTGCTTGGAGTGACGCAGTTTGCTAGAAACCAAAGTTGGTGCCTTGGTTTTTTGCATGAAGGATGCTGCCTCCCCTCCAACCAAGGTGAGCCTCAATAAAGCAGCTCTATGCCAATTTACAAATTCTTCCCGGGTTTCAAACAGCCCAATGAAATACATTGTCTTGTGCCTGTGATCGAAGACCATTGCTCGATCAACAATCATGAATTGGGCTTTGGGGTGCAGTCCTGATTTCTCGGCATTTCCTAGTTCGTAGCCAAGATAGCCAATCAGGCCTGGTCTAAAGCTAAATGGGATATCTACTTCGGGGACAGGTCCAATCGAAGCATTGATCGTCTCTAAGTGCTCGCTTGCGAGCGCGAAGGCATCATCGCCCGCGCTGATTATTGATCCTGCAGATCCGATAACTGAAACCGGCTCGTCCTGATTAGTTGACCTATCAAGCCAGAAAGCACTCGGGTCTTTTGAGTGCATGCCTACAAAGACATCGGCTGGATTTACCCAGCCCCGAAGCTTTTCTATC
>Ga0315908_10002500_pt1 | contig 13411 bp, 8 predicted proteins | sample LakEriMetagenome_12_FD_203520 | JGI IMG/M metagenome (GOLD analysis project Ga0315908, IMG submission 203520) | Freshwater fungal communities from buoy surface, Lake Erie, Ohio, United States - Buoy 4 MA124 | ecosystem: Environmental > Aquatic > Freshwater > Lake > Lake biofilm | place: USA...
CTTCCAAATGCTTTGGCAACAATACACCGAAGACTCACTCATCGGTGCCAAAGTACCTCCTCCACAAACGGGTATTAATGCTTTTGGTAATCTATTTTACACCTATGGCAACTTCACCGCTGGTGTTCGTTTCGAATCATACTTTAATGCCATTCAAGGTTATAGCGCACAAAATCGATATAAAGGAACCGGTATAGGCAATCGTTTTGCTCGCTACAAGAATGACAATCTCGACATCACAGTGGGTAATTTCTACGAACAATTTGGCTCTGGACTTACCCTTCGTACCTATTGGGAACCCAACCTCGGTATCGATAATGCTCTCGATGGCGCGCGTGTTGTTTTCACCCCACTGAATGGCGTAACACTAAAAGCTATTTATGGTCAACAACGATTAGAATTCGATTCTAAGTTGATTAACTCTAGCTCCATTGTTCGTGGCGCAGATGCCGAAGTTTTCATCAACGATTTATTCCCATCATTGGCTGACAAAAAATTGAAAATCACCGCTGGTGGTAGTTTTGTTAGCCGATTCCAAACAGGTGGTATTCTAGAAAAAGACACGCTACTTCTTGAAATCCCTGAAAACGTGGCCTCTTACGCTGGCCGCACTCAAATCAATTATGGTCCTTTCGCTCTAACAGCTGAATATGTGACCAAAATCAACGACCCGAGTGATGACAACGGATATATCTATAAAAAAGGTCACGGTATTTTCATCAACGGTAGTTATTCGGTAAAAGGGCTGGGCATCAATGTGGCAGCAAAATCCATTGACAATATGAGTTTCCGTAGCGATCGCAATTTGAAACTTTTTGATGTACCGATCAACTTTGTTCCTCCTATTACAAAACAACATACCTATAACTTGGCGGCCACCCTTTATCCATACGCCACACCTCTTACAGGAGAATCGAGCTACATGGCTGAAGTGTTTTATAACTTCAAAAAAGAAACATTGCTCGGTGGAAAGTATGGAACCCTTCTTTCTGTCAACTTCGCTGCCGCAAATGGCCTTGATACCACGCAACTAAAAGGCGTTGATGGCGCTGTTTATGGTTACGAAGTTTCTTCGTTGGGCTTTGGTCCTTCAAAGTACGTGCGCGATTTCAACATCGAAATCAAAAAGAAAATTTCGAAAAAACTCTCTCTCGCTTTCACGTATTTCTACCTCGAATTCAACACCAAAGTAACGCCTGTTACCAACGACTTCAAAGGCATTGTTTATGCAGATATTCAAGTGGTTGAAATGAACTACAAATTCAACTCGAAAAACAACTTACACGTAGAGCTTCAAGCCCTTCAAACTCAACAAGACAAAGGCGACTGGGCTACCATTCTAGCAGAGTACACCTACTCACCACATTGGACTTGCGCCATTATTGATCAGTACAATTATGGCAATCCGAATAGCGATAAACGTATTCACTATTTGTTTGGTACCATTGGTTATATCAACGGGGCCAACCGCGTAACACTCGGGTATGGTAAACGCCGCGAGGGGGTATTTTGCATTGGCGGTGTATGTCGTGCAGTACCCGCCACAAACGGCTTTGAAGTTACAATCACCAGCAGTTTCTAATCTTGAATTCATCAACCATGAAAAGATTATTTTCCCTATCACTCCTAGCCGCAAGCTTATTGTTGCTTTCTTCTTGCGATGAAATTGAACAACCGGTAATTACCACACCGAATCCCTATAACGCTGTAAAATATGGCGACGCTCCAACATTTACTCCGGTAGCTTCTCCTACAAAAAATGTGTTCATCGAAGAATTTACTGGGCACCTCTGCGGATTCTGCCCGCCGGCTACTGCCCTCGTAAAAGCCCTTGATGAAGAGTTGGGAGAACGACTGGTTCCCCTATCTGTTCACGCTGGAACGCTCGCGGTAGTAAGTAATCCACCTTTTGAAACAGACTACAATACCGAGATCGGAAATATCTATTGGGGCCAACTAGAAGGTGGCTTCAACCCGGCCGCGCGCATTGATAGACAAGGTGGTATTTCAAACTTCTATGTAGAAAATGCTTGGGAAGCCAACATCAACACGCAGCTTGCCGAAACTCCTAGCACGATGCTTCAAATTCAAGCTGAGGCTATTGACGCTGATGGTGTAGTGAACATTCACGTTCACAATCAATTTCTACAAAATTTGAGCGGTTCGTATAACCTCATTGTTTTGCTAGCAGAATCACACATCATTAGTGCTCAAGAAGATTATGATCAAACTCCATCTGAAATATTGGACTACGAACACAATCATTTGCTACGCATTGGGGCTACCGGGGCTTATGGAGTTCCACTCGCAACTAATCCAACAAGTAATCTAGAAAGCATAAATAGCTTTACTTTGCCCGTGCAATCGAACTGGAATACGGGCAACTGCACCGTAATTGCATTTGTGATAGACAATACAACTCAGGAGGTACTCAATGCGTGTGAATTTGAATTGGATTAAGAATAGCGTCATTCTCGTTTTTATTCTCGGAAGCTTGATCAGTCAAGCTCAGCAAGTTTTTCAACCTTCTATCTATGCTGGTATCTCTGCCACCCAAATGAGTGGTGATGGTCTAGGAGGATGGAATAAAATTGGTGGAATGCTTGGAGCCAATGTGCACCTTGCATCGAAGACTAACTGGAGCGCTTCATTAGGTATTCAGTATATCCAAAAGGGCAGCCGAGCTAAACTTGACTCCATTACCAATTCTAGTTACGCTTTTCATCTGAACTATTTTGAAGTGCCTATTTGCGCCACTTATCATTGGAAAAAGATAAAATTCAACATCGGTATCACCGCTGGCGCTCTTGTTTATCAAAAGCTAATGAGCAACGGTTATGATTACGAAATTGATCCTCCTTTCCTAGCCTATGAAATAGGTGGAATAAGCGGATTAGAATATCAGCTCAATGATCGATTCAGTGTTCTCGCTCGAGTTGGCGCTTCTTTTCTTCCCGTTCGTGAAGCGCCTTCCGCTGAGTTCTACAGTCGTTATTACCAAAAAGGAAATTTCAATCAATCCTTGCAATTTGTTTTGATGTACAATTTCAGTCTTCAAGGCTTAATGCGCGGTGAGAAAAAAGAGTAATTCAACTGCTCTACTTTTTTCTGCCAAACACTGTATTCATTCGTATCGAATAACTGTATTTCATCAGCGATTCGTTTGGTTTTTCCCTCGATCAATTGAAGGGCTGTTTCAGCATTTCCACCGATAAATCCGCGGTATCTCGGCAGATAAGCATACATAAACGTATAAAGCTCAGACACCAGTAAGTCACTGTCGTCTCTGATGCCTTTACTGTCATTGGGCAAAAAGTAGTACGCTTCGAATTGAATGATTTTCTCCATCAATTTGCCCGCTTCCTTCACCAGCGTATCTGCTTCTGCTTTTTTAAGAGCTGGTAATGAAGATTTCACATGTTCTATTTCTTCCTTATACTGTTTGAGCAGTTCATAGCTCGTATCGGCCATTTTCACTGCTGATTTAAATCGATCGTATATTTTTTGGCTCTGCTCTGCCGCATCCGAAGAAAGAGTTGCACGCGTATCAGCTTGCACTAAAACAGTTGATGAATCTTTCGACTGCCCCAACTGGAAAACAACTTTATATAATCCTGGTGCTACTTCCAGACCTCCACCTTGCGGTTCTTTTGGAGTTTCTCTTTTTTCTGTAGTGGGAAAAAGAATCCCGTTTGTGTCAAAATCCCAAAGCACAATGTTTACGGCCGTGTCAGGTTCATGCAAAAACCAACGAACGGTATCACCACGTTCATTGTGTATGCTCACTTTTACTTTCTTCTCTTCCTTTTTCTCACCAACTTCTTTGGCCGGATTGTAGAAATAATTGAGTCGTGCGGCACTGGTGCGATTATCACCCGCAAACTCCGTGTCTGCCGGGAACCGCTCGCCAGGAGCGCGTTTCGAGAACGACTGAATAGCAGTGGGATTTTCTAATGCAATAATGGTTTTCGTGAAAAGTGAATTCGCGTTAGCCGCCCATTTGCGAAGTGGTGTAATGTCGTCCAAAATGTAAAGGGCCCTTCCAAATGTGCCAATAATCAAATCACTTTCTCTCGGATGTATTTTCAAATCTTGAGTGGCCACCGATGGATAGTCGTTCTTCCATTGGTGCCAGTTTTTTCCAAAATCACTGGACACATAAAGTCCATGCTCAGTGCCTAAAAACAAAAGGTTCTTTTCCACTGGATCTTGCACAATGCTCAAGCAGTGTCCTTTTACCTGTTGGTCATTTACCAAGCGCTTCCATGTTTTACCATAATCACTGGTATAGAATAAATAAGAAGACCAGTCATTCTGGCGATAGTTATTGGCCACCACAAAAGCCCCACCTTCCTGATGCGGCGATACCACAATTTGAGGAATCCATGCGTTTTTGGGCAATCCTGTGATCGACGTGCTTACATTTTTCCAAGCATTGCCTCCATCCGTTGTAAGTTGTACTTGTCCGTCATCGGTTCCCACCCAAATCACTCCCGATGTTTTTTCACTAGGAGCGATACAAAGAATTGTACAAAAATTCTCGGCTGCCGTGGCATCAATGGTTAACCCTCCACTTTGAGCTGACTTTTGTCGAGTAGTATCGTTTGTAGTCAAATCAGGGGAAATGATGGACCACGATAATCCTCCATCTATTGTGTGATGCAGGTATTGTGATCCGTAAAATACACCCTCCGGATTTTTTGGATCCTGCGCAATGGCCGCATTCCAATTGAAACGCAATCGCTCTCCTTTCGGGTGAACGGGTTTCGCAAAGCGTTCTTCGCCCGTCTCCGCATTAAGATAAGTCAAATACCCTCCTTGCGACATCGACCACACAAAACGATGATCGGCAGGGTTGGGCACCACATCAAATCCATCTCCGAATGTCAATTCTTGCCAATCCGCTTCTACAATTCCGCTTGAATGCCAGACGTAGGCAGGTCCTTTCCAAGATCCATTATCCTGCAATCCACCGTACACGTTATAAGGAGTAGCCATATCATAATTCACATGGTAAAATTGACCAAGCGGCAAGTTGGAAGCATACTGCCACGTGCGGCCACCATCTTCTGAAATATTTAGACCGCCATCGTTTCCATCAATCATAAAATGAGAATTAACGGAACTCCACCAAAAGGCATGATGATCAGGGTGTACGCCGTAATAAGGCAATATGGTTTTCCATGTTTTTCCGCCGTCGATACTTTCAGATACTACACTGTGGAGGTAAATCAAATGATTTTCATTCTTTGGATCCACGTAAATTTCACTGTAATAGAATGGGCGATCATCCACTCCTTTGGTGGTTACTAATTCCCATTTATAACCACCATCCTCACTTTTATACAATCCTGTTTCTGCACATTCCACTAAAGCATACACAACCCTTGAATTAGAAGGAGCAACCGCCACTCCTATTCTACCGATTTCACCTTTCGGAAAACCGTCTTTATCTGTTACTACCGTCCATGTTCTTCCGCCATCAGCAGTGCGATGCAATCCACTATTTTTCCCTCCACTTTTAAAAAACCAAGGATGGCGATTATACTGCCACATGGCTGCAAATAACTTGTTCGGATTATTGGGATCCATCACTAAATCCGCACATCCGACTGAATCATTGATGAATAGAATTTTATGCCATGTTTTGCCCGCATCCATTGTTTTAAAAACGCCTCGATCAGCATTCGGCCCCCAAGCGCTGCCCATCGCCGCGGCATATACCTCTTGCGAATGATGAGGATTCACTAGCACGCGATGAATGGTTTTCGTGTTTTCTAATCCCATCATTTGCCAAGTGCGGCCTGCATCTAATGAACGATAAATACCTTTTCCACTGGTTTGAGAGTTTCGCGGATTACCCTCGCCCGTTCCTACCCAAACCACGTCAGGGTTGGTAGGATCCACCGCAAGACTGCCTATACCTATTACAGCCTCTTTATCGAAAACAGGTTCGAAAGTATATCCATCATTTTCACTTTTCCACACTCCTCCTGAAGCTGTACCCACCCAAACGGTATTTACTGCGCCTTCTACCACATCTACTGCTGTAACGCGTCCACTGGTAGTGGCAGGACCAATAGCACGCATGCGCATGTTCTTAAATTGATCCAGTGGATTTGCTTGAGAAGAAGCCGTAATGGCTAAAACCAATGATATAAAAAGAAGTGAAAAATATTTCATGCGGTTGTTTTCAATGATTTCAAAAATACACCCTTGGGCATTCCACTGGAGAAAATATTGATGAGCGGCAGGCCGAAAGGAATCCAATTTTCACCAATACTAAGTATTCCTTGTTATTTTAGCCGCAAATACCGCTCAACCCTATGTATATACTTGGCTTAAATGCTTTCCATGGTGACTCTTCGGCCTGTTTGATGAAAGATGGAAAAGTATTGGTTGCATTAGAAGAAGAACGTATTCGCCGAATCAAACATTGGGCGGGTCTTCCTGTAGAAGCTATTCGTTATTGTCTACAAGATGCTGGTATTACCATTGACCAAGTTGATCACATTACCATCAGCAGAGACCCGAAGGCCAACGCGATGAAAAAGGTAATTCATACCATTAAAAACCGCGTTTCTCCCAAGGCGATTTTAGATCGACTTACCAACTCTCGTAAAGTAGCATCGATCAAAACTCAACTTGCTCAAGGCCTGGGTGTTTCAGAAAGTTTGATCCGTGCAGAAATTCATAACATAGAGCATCACCGTTCCCATTTGGCGAGCGCCTTTTTTGTTTCTCCTTTCGAGAAAGCGGCCATTGTTTCAATCGACGGATTCGGTGACTTTACCTCTACCATGATTGCGGTTGGTAACGGCAATCAAATGGAGGTGCTCGGTAGTGTGAATTATCCTCACTCCATTGGTGTATTTTACACTGCATTCACTCAATTCCTGGGCTTCCCTCATTATGGCGATGAATACAAAGTGATGGGCTTAGCCCCTTATGGTGAAGCAAAATACATGGACAAAGTGCGCCAAGTGATCCATGCCACACCAGATGGCTTGTTTAAACTCAACCTCGATTTCTTCATGCATCACCGTGAAGGCATCAATATGAGTTGGGAAGGCGGCGAGCCTCATATCGGCTCTGTATTCGGACCAAAGTTCGAAGAAGTTTTTGGTCAAGCACGCCAAAAGCAAGACGAGCTCACCCAATATCACCGCGATTTAGCTGCTTCTGTTCAACGCGTAACAGAAGAGTTGATTTATCACATTCTCACTCACTTGCAAAAACGCACGGGTCTTGATGCTGTGTGCATTGCCGGTGGTGTTGCTCAAAATTCTGTTGCCAACGGGAAGTTACTTCGCAATACTCCTTTCAAAAAAATATATGTTCCCCCTGCGGGACACGACGCGGGTACTTCTATTGGTTCTGCGCTTTATCTGTACAATCAACTGCTCAAAGAAGATCGTCCAGCAGTCATGCGCACAGCGTCTTTGGGAAGCCACTTTTCTTCAGATGAAATAGAGGCTTTTTTAAAAACACAACCAGTCACCTTCAAAAAACTAAACGACCAAGAATTAAACGATACCGTAACCCAATGCATCATTGACGGTGGTGTTGTGGGATGGTTTCAAGGACGCGCGGAATTCGGTCCTCGAGCGTTGGGACATCGTTCTATTCTTGCTGATCCTCGCCGTGCAGACGCGAAAGATATTCTCAATCTGAAAATCAAACGACGCGAATCATTCCGTCCTTTTGCACCAAGTATTCTTGCGGAACAAGCTCCCGTTTTCTTTGAGGGTTCTGACGATGTTCCTTTCATGGAAAAAGTATATCCCATCAAAGAAGAGAAACGAGCATTGATACCTGCGGTTACTCACGTAGATGGTAGCGGCCGCTTGCAAACGGTAGACGCGAAAAATGAACCGAAATATCACGCGCTCATTTCCACCTTTCATCAAAAAACTGGTGTGCCTATTTTGCTCAATACTTCTTTCAACGAAAACGAGCCCATAGTCAACTCTCCGGCGAATGCATTGGATTGTTTCCTCCGCACGAAAATGGATATGTTGGTCTTGGAAAATTTTGTGGTTTCACGATGAAAGTTTCGATCATCACCATTACGTATAATAGCGCAGAAACGGTCGAAGACACGATCAAGTCTGTTGCTTCACAATCGTATCAAAATATTGAATACATCATGGTCGATGGTCTTTCGAAAGATCATACGCTCGATATCGCAAAAAAATATTCTTCTTCCATCGCACAACTTGTTTCAGAAAAAGACAAGGGTATCTATGATGCCATGAATAAAGGGGTGCATTTGGCAACTGGTGATATCATAGGCATTCTGAATAGTGATGATTTTTATGCAGACCATGATGTGGTAAAAGATATCGTTGCTGTTTTTGAAAAAACGGGCGCTGACGCTGTTTATGCCGACCTTATCTATGTGCACCGCGACGATACTTCTAAGGTATTGCGCAGATGGCAAGCAGGTAAATATAAACCAGGGCAATTCCTCAGCGGATGGATGCCCCCGCATCCCACTTTTTTTGTTAAGCGTTCCGCTTATGAAAAATGGGGGACTTACAATTTGAGCTTAAGATCTGCAGCAGACTATGAATTGATGCTGCGTTTTATCCATAAGCATCGCATCCAAGTAGCCTACTTGCCCCGTGTGATCACGCACATGCGGGCTGGTGGTCAAAGTAATGTTAGTCTTCGCAACAGAATAAAAGCGAACTTGGAAGACCGCGCAGCATGGAAGATGAATGGGCTGAAGCCTGGGTTGCTAACGCTCTATCGTAAGCCTTTGTCTAAAATTTTCCAGTACTTAAAATAGAACAGTTCATTACAGAAACTGCAGGCGAACCTGAGTGCTCGCCCATTTGCTTGCGAACTTGACTTTTTTAAACCCACTCCTTGTTTTGAGTGGTTGCCAACAAGCCAAATATATCGCTAAAAAAAGGGCATCTAAGCTAAGCCGAGATGCCCTTTTATATGGTTTGAATGTAATAATTCGATTAGAACTTCGCACGACCGGTACGCATACCAGCGCGGTTTCTTAAATAGCCGTATTTAGAACGGTAGAAATTACTTCTTCCACGGATAACGCGACCGATGGTTACCTGTGCAGTGAGGTAACTATCATTGTGAGTTGGGTCTCCGCGTTTAGTCAATTTTCCTTCTTGATATTGGAAGTCATTAATAGACATCCATTGTTCTTCTGGTAAATTTTGATTGATGCCATCAACCAATTCAGCATAGGTTTGGTTGACAAACTCTAAAGCAAGAGGATCATCGGTATTTGGCAATTGATAGGTAGTTGAAATGTCGTCGAGGTAATCTGTGAACGTTGTTCTCCAGCTTACTTCAAAACCATATCTCCACGTTTTCTTTTGAGTAAAATAAAATCCGATACCTGCAGGAATCGCTACTCCAAATGCAGAATAAGGTTTGTCTTGCCCTTCGGTCATCCAGTCACGGAGAGCGAACCATTCGCCACCATATTGCAATTCACCTTCTTTGAATATTTGGCCTTTGGGGTTTGAGTAATAACCAGAAACACCGCCAAAAACGTACATTTTAAAATCAGGGTTGTAGAAACCTTTGTTTCCAACGTCGTTATCGTACCAAATGGTCAATTCTGCGCGAACACCTACTTCGAACATATCGTTTTGGAAATTCATATTACGTCCGCGACGACCAGGGTTCGTGGTGTAGATATCCGAGTCGGAGATGCGCAAATAATCAATATTTCCGTTTACGGCCAAACGTTTAGAGAACTTATAACGAGCATAAGTACCAGCTGACCAACGAGTAGTATTCAAGTGCATGTCCACCACGAAATCGCGACGGGTCAATTCCTTACCACCAATGTCTCCAAGGTAGTTGGCTCCACCGAACTTTGTTCCGTAGTCCCATTTGTATTGGGCACCGGCTTGAAGGCTCAGAAATACCAGTAAAAAGAGTACAACTTTTTTCATCAATTTGCGCAATTGTCCAGTTAACAATCAGTGTGCTAATATAGTGGGACTTATCCGAACTCCCAAATGGAATTTTTGAGCCTATATTCGGGGACCCATTATCGTTTATGTATGCAGTCTTTAGAAGATCTTTTACACATTAAATACCCTATTATTCAAGCCGGTATGATTTGGTGTTCTGGCTGGGAATTAGCCTCTGCTGTGAGCAATGCGGGAGGTTTGGGTGTGATCGGCGCCGGATCTATGTATCCGGAAATACTAGATGAACAACTTGCTCGATGCAAAGAAGCTACCTCCCGACCATTTGCCATTAATCTGCCTCTTTTGTATCCGCAAATCCAAGATCACCTGGCCATTATTACCAAACATAAGGTGCCTATTGTAATCACGTCAGCGGGAAATCCCTCTCTTCACACTCCCTTCCTAAAGGAAAATGGTATAACCGTTATTCACGTAGTTTCTAGTTCAAAATTCGCGCTCAAAGCTCAGGAGGCTGGTGTAGATGCAGTAGTGGCTGAAGGCTTTGAAGCAGGCGGGCACAATGGCCGCGAAGAAACAACTACTCTTTGCCTTATTCCCGAAGTGGTAAAAACCGTAAATATTCCCGTGATTGCGGCTGGTGGCATAGCCTCAGGCCGTGCTATGTTCGCATGCATGTCACTTGGAGCTAGCGGGGTTCAAATTGGCAGTCGATTCGTCGCTTCTAAAGAGTCGTCGGCTCACCAAGCTTTCAAAGATGCCGTTATATCCGCCAAAGAAGGTGATACAAAGCTTACGCTAAAAGAACTTGCTCCTGTACGCTTGCTGAACAATCCCTTTTATCAAGAAGTAGTGCATGCCTATTCTAATGGTGCTTCGAAAGAACAACTCGCGCAGCTGCTCGGAAAAGGCCGTTCCAAAAAAGGAATGTTAGAAGGTGATTTGGTCGCTGGTGAACTCGAAATCGGTCAAGTATCCGCCAGTATTCGCGAAATTCTACCCGCCGAAAAAATCATTCATGAAATCCTGACTGAATTCAATTCGGCATTACTGAACATGAAAGACCGGTCAACATTTACCCTCCAATAGCAGCCATGCAACCTTTTCGTATCACAAAGCGTGTAATATGTACAGCAAGTGAGCGTTAGCAATGTATCTTTGCTCCCTGTTTTTATGCGTATTCCTCCCAAATACATAGCACTCTTTTTTACACTGGTCTTTGCTGTTCGCAGCAATGCCCAAATAGTGGATGCTCCTGAATTTTCTTGTGTTCAGGTGGCCAACAATGGTTATGCATTGCTCAGCTGGACACCTCCTGTTGATCCCGGTGCCAATTTCGTTGCTTATCACATTTGGAGAGCCAATAATGCCACAGGTCCTTACATTGAAGTGACTGCGCTCAATACCCTAGCGGATAATGGTTACACTCACGCTACTACAACTCCTCTAACGTCTAATCTATGTTACTATGTGGTGACTGAATCCACAGATGGAGTCATCAACTATTTTTCTGCTACTTCTGATACCTTATGCACCATTAGCTTATCAGCAGTACCATCGGTTTCTCCTTTAGGATACGCAGAGCTCAACTGGTCCCAACCTTATACTACTCCACCCTCAGGAGCCACTTACGACATTCAAATGGAATACCCCGCGGGCATATGGAACACCGTGTCCAACCAACCTTGGGGAGTAAACGCCTTGGACTATGAAATCACCGTCTGTGATGAGTTTCTCAATTTCCGCGTAATTGTTACTGATCCCAATGGCTGCGTATTTAATAGCGATGTAGAAGGTGGTCAATTTGAAGACCACACTCCACCTGCCATTCCTACCATATCATCTGTCAGTATCGACCATACTACTAACGATGCGCTCGTAGATTGGGAACCGAGCCCTTCACTGGATACACAAGGCTATATCCTTTACGCATGCAATGGCACAGCCATCAGTTATAGAGATACCGTTTGGGGCTATAACAATACCCAATGGACGGACTTAACCATCAACACCCTCACTGGACCTGTCTGTTATTTGATTGCCGCATTTGATACTTGTTATACCGGAGTTCCGCCCTCACCAAACACCAGCCCTACTGCTGATATTTGTAATTGTTCCGTCTATTTGGATCCTGTTTCTTACGCTATTTGCAACGATTTCGTCAATCTATCTTGGAGCGCTTATTCCGGGTGGGAAGATGGAGTTGATGTATACAATATTTATCACCAAGTGGACGGCGGTGCAATTGAAATAATTGGCACTGTACCTGGCACTGAGCTCACCTTCGTGCACACATTCAACAACATTGTTTCAGGCAATCACGGCTATTACATAGAAGCGGTTGCTACCAATACTGGGTACACCGCAAAAAGCAATTTGCGCAACGTGGCTATCATTTATCCAGCCGAGCCCGCATATTCCTACTTTGCAGCAGCCAACGTTAATGAAGCAGGTGTATTAGAAGGAAAATTTGCCATCGAAAACACTCCTACAGAGCACTTCATTTATCTTCAACGCCTGCGCTTGAGTGACGCCTCCTGGGATGACATCAATAGTGCTTCAAATTTCGGAACCACCTCCGTTGTTATAGAAGATCCCGCAGCACAGACAGATGTTTTCAGCTACACCTACCGAGCGGTAGTGCGCAATGTTTGCGGTAATGTAGTAGATACCACCAATCTTGGAGTTTCCATGCTCTTACAGGGCGTTGCCTCGGAAGGTATTGCCGAAAACGTTTTGAACTGGACTCCTTATGGCGGTTGGGATAATGGTGTTCAGAGCTATCGCGTCTGGAGAAAAATAGGCCAGAACGGAACATGGGAAGTATTGACAGAAATTGAATCTACTCGTCGTTATTTCAAAGACGAATTGATAGACCTGAATAATACTCCCGGCGAATTTTGCTATCGCATTGAAGCGGTGGAAATTGCCAATGCCGTTCCTGGAAGCCCTTTCAGTGCTTTCTCTAACACCATCTGCTTAGTTCAAGAACCGCGCATTTGGGTTCCCAATGCGTTCGTTGTTGACGGATTTAACAGAACCTTTTTCCCTGTCATTTCCTTCGCCGAGCTCAATCAGTACAGAATGATCATCTACAGTAAATGGGGTGATGTCATTTTTGATACGGATGACATCAACACTCCTTGGGATGGCACCATGCATGGAAAACCTGTGCAAGAAGGCGTTTATGTCTATTACATCTCCATAGAAGATGGAAAAGGAAGACCATATGAAATTAGAGGTAAAGTAACTCTGCTCTCCCAACGAGATCAATAATGGAGCAGGATAATCACCTTATTATCGACCAAGGAAATACCACCACTAAAATTGGTGTTTTCCATAACCGCCAACTTATCCAAAGCGCGCGTGTGAGCGATGATGAATGGCTCCAATACTTTTCGCCGCATTCACTTCCTCAAAAAGGGCTCGTTTCTACGGTACGTGCAAACCTCTTTTTCCCAAAAGAATTTGCTCAACATTTTTCGTTACTCACC
>Ga0315908_10002502_pt1 | contig 13407 bp, 6 predicted proteins | sample LakEriMetagenome_12_FD_203520 | JGI IMG/M metagenome (GOLD analysis project Ga0315908, IMG submission 203520) | Freshwater fungal communities from buoy surface, Lake Erie, Ohio, United States - Buoy 4 MA124 | ecosystem: Environmental > Aquatic > Freshwater > Lake > Lake biofilm | place: USA...
CAGGAGCTCAAAGTGCTTTAAGGGCATTAGCTAGATAAGGAATGAAAATTGGAAGGATTGAAGATGTTACTCCTGTACCCACTGATTCCACTAGAAGAGGAGGAAGAAGAGGAAGAAGGTTATGATCATCAAACTATTATTCATCTTTATATTTCCCAATATTGTTCTATTTTATCATTCAACTATTTATCTTTATTATTCTATTAATATTATATTTTTTATTATTTCATATTATTATTATTATTTATAATATTAAATATTTAAATTTATTATCATTCATTAAAGGTGCATTACGGATTTTGTTATGTAAGTATTAAATATACTTTTTTGCTAAGAGCTTTGCCTAAAGGTTTTGATAAATTTTCTTTTAAATTAAATAATACTTGGACATCAGTCAACATATTTTCTCATAAATTTTCAGAATTGAGTGATTAATAACTTTGAATTAAGTTAGTGATTGTGGAATATTTTTTTACTATTGCAACAGCTTTGCTTTCACTAATTCCAGGAATCGCCATTAATAGATCAACAAAAGTAAGTGAATAAATATTATTATTTAATCCATAATAAATACTTTGCTCAGTATGAACTTATCCTTTACCTGTATACTTTTCATAATCCAAACATTTTCCACTTTTATATTTATTTTTTACTATTTAATAAATTAATTTCTCAATGTAATCACTATAACTTTAGTTCATATTTTCTGTTTCTATTATGTCAAAATTATATGTCATTTAGATTGATATTTCTAAATCTAATATTTCTTAAGAATTACTTTAAAATTATATTTATTATATTAATATTACAATTTCTAAATTAGATTGTTTTAGTATCTATAGTTTTAAAAAACATTTTCGATTATTAATATTTTAGTTTGATTTATATATTTATTATTCAAATAATTTAACTCTTCAATAAAATAATTTAAGCTTTAATAATTGTGAAATATATCTAAATTTATATAATATATGATAAAATTCAATTTAATGTTCTAATAATCAACCTCTTATTGAATTTCATTTTAATTATTTTAAATTTAATTATAACTATCTTCGGTTTAGTATTTTAATAATAAATAGTTAATCTATTTATTTTTTTCTTATTATTATTATTACTGAATTTTTAATTATAAATCTATGACGTTATAACACTCAATTAAATTAATTGGAATATCATTTCAATAAATCACTTGAATTTTTTCTCTATCTGTAATATTTATTAGCTATTTAAATTATTAACAATCTTATTTATAATTAGTATTTAATCCTATTAATATATCATCAGATGATCCTTTTTTTAAACTTTAAAAATTCATTAAAATATAATATTTACTTATATTTTAATCAAATTTATAATTTTATATATTATAATAATCTATGATAAAAAATTTGTCAAGTCTTATTCCAAAATCAATATTAGGATAAGAAAATGGATAAATATTTAAAATGCAAGAAGATAAAAATGAAAAAAATAAAATTTAAGAATTAAATTATGTTATAGACTACACATGTAATTAAAAAAAAATGCAATTTCAATAAGATTTAAAAAAAAAAAAAGAATTGATTAATCATTTATAATAATATATTAAAAATAATATTGGATTAGAAAATATCAATGTTCCATATTTTTTAATAGTTCAGATTTTAAATGAATTAAAAAATTACAAAAAGTTAATATTATAAGAGTAGGAATAAAATTAAAGTCTTAAAAAAACAATTGAGTTAAATAATTATTTATATTCACAAATTGAATAAAATAAATAAATTTAGCTTGAAATAGAATAAAATTATATAAAAAGATTTATTAATATAAAAGAATAACTAGCAGTAATATATATTTAAATTATATTAGTAAGAATAATAGTAAAATAATTTTATTAAAGTAAAATATCAAGATTAATTTAAAGATCTAACCACCTTAAACGAATAATAATAAAAAAATATAAATGATTTAAAAAATTAACTAACTGAAGTAATTAAAGATAGAGATGAAAAAAATGAAAAATTAAATTAAGTTTATGAATAATATGTCTAAAAAGAGAAATAATTAAATAATTTTAATTAGATTAAGAAAAATTATAATAAAACAAAATTAGAATTTAACAATGATATGTTTTTTAATTTAAAAATTTTATTAACTCAATCTTTATTAAAAAATAAAATATTTGAATATTTAAATTTTTAAGAATTATTAAAAATTAAATAAATTTCCAAATTTTTTTATTTTTCAATGAATTCAGATCAATAATTTTTAAACAATATAATAGAATAATTTAAAAAAAAGCAGAAATCAGAATTAATAAAATTTTAATAGGAAAATGGTAAATAAATTAAATAATATTTTAGATTACTTCAAAAATAAAGTAAATATTATTCCAGAAGAATTTTTAAAAGCACCTATTTTAAAATATATTGTATTAAAAATAAGGTACGGGGAATTTATGAATCGTATTCTTAATAATTGTAGAATTATAATTTATGAAGATAATTTTAATAAAATAGAATTCGATGATAATTCCTTTGAATTTTTTCAATAAGGAAATATTTTTTAAAATTTATAACCTTTAAAAGATTAAGGGATGTTCTAATTATTTGCCTCTAAATTTTCTAAAAAATAATAAATAGAATAAGAAAATGTTAATATTTAAAAAGTTTAAGATTATTTATTTGATATAAATAATTTGATAAATGATTTAAATTAAGACTTTAAATTTATTGTAAATTTATAAGAGTGTAAATATTAGCAAAAAAGTTTATAGAATATATACAAACAAGTAAATTAAAAAATTATAATAAAAGTGTAATTTATAAGTTTCTACAATATTTGAATAAATTTTAAAACAGTTAGCAAATATTTAAAAAAACGAAAAGTAAATAAATTTATTTTATGATAAATTTAATAAAGTTTTTGCTTAATTGTTTACTTACTCTTCTGTTATTTTTTAAGAAGGAAAAGTATTTAATTAAATATATTAATATAGGAATTAGAAAATTTAAAAGATTATCTAGTCAATTCTATTTAATAAAAAAATTAATAAATAAAATAATTGTAGAGTAATCTTGATACTAGTCAAGAAAAATAATAATCATAACAAAGAATCATTGATTATCTAGTTGCAAAAATAAAAGATAATGATATAAAATGTAATTAAATGGATAAATTCAAAATGAATTTTATTGAAAAAGAATAAGTAAATAATAAAAATATATGAAATTAAGTAACTTAATAACTAGATTAAATAAATTCAACATAACAACCAAATATTAAATGAGAAGAACAAAGAATTAGAATAATAGTCATTATTATTGATAGGTGAAATAAAACAATTGCGATAGAAAAATAAAAATGTGAACTAAGAATTATAATATTGGTTAGAATAATGTGAAAACGTAAGTTATATAATTGATAACATAAAACAAGATTGATATTTTTTGTAAATATAAAATTTGTTAATAAATAAAATGAAGAAAGAATATTTTTTTTCTACAATAAAGAAATAATATTTTTCTTTCAAGATGATAATATATAAAATTTAGTTATAATATTGATAAATGTGGAGTTAGTATATAATTTAGATCATGACTTGATATAGTTAAGCTGAACAATAAAGAGATCATTAAAAGTCATTTTATGCCTATCTCCTCCAAAAATAAGGAGATAATTATGATACTTGACTAAAGTATGTCCATCCCTAGGACAGGGTTATCTGGAATAATCAACCAATTGTTCCTCTTAATTCATCTATGACACACAAACTTGGTCCATACTGCCTTTCCTCATCCTTTTTTTCATATTTTCATGCTTGTGTTAAATTATTTCAATAGAGTTCTTCATAGCTTCAGTCATAGGAGTCTATAATCTAAGTCCATCTTTTTTCTCCTCTGTTATTTCAAATTAGTTTAATAGATTCTATTTGTTTTGGTTCTTTTGTTTGCTCTTTTATTCTGCTATTGCATTAATTTATAAATTATTTTTTTCAGTTTTTTTAAGATCTTCTTTTTGCTTTTTGTGGTAATCTTTTACGTATTTCTGACTTATTTAAAATTGACTCATTTACAATCTACATTTATTATGATTATAAAATATATAATAAATATTAATATAATATAAATATAGAATATAATATAATAATACGGATTGTATTTCTTGATAGTTTTATACTAATTTGCCTAATTAATATCCTATTCAGTATTCTTACTATACTTATCAGCATTAAGACTAGCATACAACTCCTAATGCTTATCAACATCAAAATGATAATGCTAATTATAAATAATTTTCCATTTCATGGATGTAAAATTGTACTAATAAAGATCATTTTTCTCTTTAGTGAGATCTTATATGCCTCCAAACAGCAACATTTTATCCTAATAAACAATTACAGTATGTCCACTTCTCTCACATGGACTTTATCTATCATTTCCACTCAATCTTTTAAACTAATTAGTTACTAACGAGTATTCCCAAAAATCATCCAGTTTCTTTATACCATTCATCCCTCCAAACATGTAAAGTTTATTTTTGAAGATTGTTAAAGATGAGTTGCAACGACCTATTGGAACTGCATCATTCTTTTATTTTTGTTTGAAGATTGTTTCCCATTTGTATTCAGCTTACGTAAGGTCTAGTTTATAAATGCTATTTTCATAACTGCCTTTTTATTTATTGAATCCACCAAATATTATCATTTCATTGTTTTCTGAAAGACAAACTGAGTGAGAGTCTATACCATCAATATTACTAATTTAATATTATTATTATTATTATTATTATTATTAATTTATAATCATAAATTAAAAAAAATAAAATGAATATTTTAATGATAATAAATTTATAAGTAAATGAAATATATTCATAAATATAGTAGATAATACTTTAAAGGAAGAATGGTGGTCCACTGATTATTAACAAAATGATAAATATAAATATGAGAATTAGTGACACCTGCGTGATCTAATCCCCCACAAATAATCCATTAATCTTTATAAACAACTCCAGAATGTCTCTTCAATCTTGGTCCATCTTCATTTACACTCTCCCATCTTGGAAATTGATTATCATTATCTAAACAAATTTTATAAAGATCACCATAACTATTTTATTAACTGCTTTTACCTCCATGCACATAAAAACAATCTTGGAATACACAACTTATATGATAACTTCTATTTTCTATTATTTTACCTTATACTCTCAACTCACCCCATAAATAGTTGTCATCATCCATGTTGTTTGTTCCACTTTTACCTTGTTTTCGCTCGCTTTTACCTGCTTTTCTTAATTTACCATCTTTCTAATTATTAGAATCTATTGATAATGTTGATTGGATATGGGTTTAACGCTTATTTGATATTAATTTAGAATCGAACATTGATATTGCAATTTTTATTATTTTATTATTTGATGAGAGTTATATTTTATATTTATCATTATTTTTATATCTATTAATATATTTATTATATTTTAAATTTAAAATATTTTATATTTATTTATTATAATATTTATTACAAGCATATTTATTATTTATTTATTTTTATAAGATTTGTTTAGACAATGGAGATTAGTTTGTTGGATAGTTATAATATTTATATGGAATAAATTTAAGATCAAATTAAAAACTTACAAAACATAAATAATAAATTAGAAAAATAATATTTCCAGACTGAAATATAATTAGATACGAAAATTAATGAGGAGTATAATTACCTATAAAATCAATTCATTAAATAATTAAGTGAAATAAAATAAAAAATGTCAGAAATATAATTTGATTTAGATAAAGAAAAAAGAAGATAAATATAACAATTGAAAAAAAAAGTTTAATTAGAATCTTAGAAATTTGAAAAATAGACAAGAAATTATATATAATAAATATAAAAATAATTATAAAATAACTAAGAATAGAATGAAGAATAAGTAGATTAATAAATACAAATAATAAATTAATATGAATTTAATAAAACAATAGAAGAATAAGTTTTTCTTAATTAAAGATAACTAGAACTTGAATAATGTAATAACTTGATAATAGAAATAAAAGAGTTATTTGGATAAGGAATAGAGTTAGTAAATCTTCAATAAAGTAACATAAATTTAGTTAGTAAAAATGCAGAAGAAACAACTAAAAATACATTTAAATCTAGTAAATAAATGTTGTAAGCAGGAATTTACAGCTAAAGTTCATAATTTCAACTTAAATGTATTTTATGTGTCACATTATTATTATTTATAATCCTATTGATTCTTTACTATACTTTAGATCTCAAGTGAATTATTTTTATAGTATAATATTTTTATTATTATTTCATCTATTTTTAAAGTTTTATTTTTACTATTACTATACCAATTATATTATAATCATTAAAATAAATTTTAACTTGATGTTAATTTATATGACAAAAATCCTTTATAAAACAAATTAAAGTATACCAAAAAATAATTAAAATGCTTGATAGATGAGTCTTACCCTTTGTTGAAATTTTAATTAATCCAATTCTATTTATAATTATTAATAATAAAATGATGACAATTTGATATAATGATGATAAAAATAAAGATATATACTTTTTAACTAAAGATGAGTAACCAGATGAAATCCAAGATGATGGAAAACAAAATAATCAAAAGATAAATTTTATATTTAGCGATATCAACTTTATCTGTAGCTATGACATAAATAAAATAGACAGCTAGTCCAGCCTAAATATCTTAAAAATAAATACATCTAGATATTAACTCTTCTAAAAACTAATAATTTAAATAGCCAACCATACTACAATATACTTTAGAAGATAAATTTCAGTATTAACTTATTATCCTAAACTAATATTCTCCTAATTAAAATTTTATTTATAATTATGCTAATAATTATTGGAAGTATAATGTTCCAGACCTCTCAAAGGCAAAAGCAGAATTTAGATATCTCAATTAGTTTAAGACATAAGTTATTCCTATTCAGTTATTTTATGATCCCATTTGAGCATCGCATCTTCATAGAATCTGGACTTCGAGTAAAGATATTAAACTTTTATCTTCAATTATATTCCAGTATCTAAATTCAGTTTGCTTTTTAGTTTTAATGTCAGACTTTTCCAATTCTGGTTTTCTAATTATTATTGAGTTATTATTGCACTGCCTATGAAGTTATCTACTAGAGAATTTTGGTATAATTCAAATAAAATTATCAACTCAGTTTTATTATTTTTTATGCTAAAATTGAAATCTTAATTGAAAATCATTTATTGACCTGTATAATATTTTATCAATGTTTTATAAATCATGTTGCTATTCACTTCTATTTTAATGTAATAGTTGTTATCCAACAAAGAACGATCTAATATATTATCGACACTTTCTACTTTGACTTGCAATTTACCTATTTGTTATTAATCATTTGATTAACTGTCTATATATTTTTATCTGATTTCCTCTTTTTATTTTATAAGCTCATTCATTTACATTATATTTTATTGTAGTTTTTATGTTAAGACTTTTTCAGCTTCGAAATATATTACTAGAAATTATTCTAAAAATATTTGATTGCCATTTATCTTTTGGATCTGGTCCCATAATTCATTTAATATTTGTCTATCAAATTCCTATCCACTCTATTAATAAGTTAAATGCAAATACCAATTAATCTAAAATATTTAGTAAATCAGTATATAATAAAGGTTGTTTTATCTGTTTATAAATAATATACTCTTCAAATTTCTAACATATTAGTTATTTATCCTTTTACATTATTTAAATTTGTTACTAATTATATTAATAATGATATGAAATTAAATCAATATAATTATCATAATTATTAGATAATTAGTTACATTTTAATGGCATTATATGGAGTGGAGTTAGACTATAAAGTTAAATAGTTATAATTAGAATTAAAATTGCATTTAGCATATAATGAAAACATTAATTATAGAAAGCTTAAAGAATATTTTATAACTATGGACTAAAATAATAATTGTTTTTTAAATTGTCTCTAATTCTAAAAAGCTTTATCATATATTGGATTTATACCTTCTTAATAAGATATTCAAGCTTTATTCATCTAATATGATAAAAATAAGGACGGAAAAATATATTATTAATAATTTCTTTCTTAAATTAGGTAAATTAATATTAATAATTATTAATAGAACTCCTATGAATGAAAAGAGATAAAAAATAATAGAAACTGTTTTTAACAAAATAGATTAAGAAAATAAAGGAAAAATATCAAGTTAATAAATCTAAGAGCATCTTAATATTGATAATAATATTGATTTTGAGAAGGGTAGAAAATCAAAGGACTAAATAGTTCAAGAATTATTGAATAATTTTAAAAATTAAGTTATAACTAGAGAAGACTTCTTTAACTATTATGATGAAATGAGTATGATATTAGCTAATGATGATAACTTTTTTAATTTGGTCTAAAAATAATGGGGAATCAAACCTGAAATAAATTTAAAGGATTTTGATTAATAAATCAAAAATAATTTATATTAAATCAAACTCCGAATTCTAACTACTTCTAAAAGTATAACTGAAGAAAATAGTCTCAAAAAAATATTCATGAAATATAATCTTGATAAATCAGCATAACTAAAATATTCTGAATTTAGAAGTAATTTTATTTATTTATTCTACTTAGCTATGATTTCAGATCTTAATATTTAAATCCCAAATTATATTTATGATTAAATAATACTATTACTTGATTAAAATTAACTTTAATATATTGAATTTAAGTCATTCTGTTAACATTTGTTAAGTTAAAATCTTTAATGATTTTATTTATTTTAAAATATTTAATTAATAAATGCTTTTTATTTTAAATTATTATTAAATTTTTAATTCTTGCTTTTAATTTTATATTATAAATATATTTTTTATTTAAATAATGAAAAATTCAAAAGAAGATTCTGAATTATCAATTCAAGATGATAATAATAATGTTTATAAAAGTATTATAAGTTTATAATAATCATCATAAAATAAATAAGAAACTATTGATTAATAAAATAATAGCAATGATTTACAAAAATAATCTGTAATTTTTATAATTTATTATTTAGCAATTTGACATAAATAATTAAATAATTTAATAGAGTAATGTTAATACTTATGAAAATTCAAAAGAAAATTTTTAATCTTATAATGATTCATTTGAAAATATAGATTAAAATGAAGTTTAAAACTTTTCTTATTAAAATCATACTATTTCTAAAATCAATATTATTAATTAAATATAAAAATAATCTTAACTTGATAACCTAAATATATCAGTATTTTATAATTTTTACTGATTTTTAAATATTTCAATTTTTAAATATATTATTATATTTTAGATAGCTGAAAATTTGATTGATTTGGTTGATTAAAAGGTTACATAAAATCTTTAAAAAGGAAATTTACATATTTCTTAAGTAAATTAATAATTATTTAACTATAATAAATAATAATTTTATCATTGATTTTTAGTAAATATAAATTAAAAAAAAAAAAGCAAATGATAAAGAATAAGAAAAATAAATTATAAAAAAAGAATTGACTGAAGAAGAAAAAGAAAAAATTAAACAAAAAATATTAAAATTAGAAAAAGAAAGAAAAATTATCGAAAAGAATAGAGAAAAATAATTAGAAGAATTATAAAGGTAAATTTAATAATAACAGTTGGAATAAAAAGAAAAATAGAAAGAATTGTTATAGAAATAAATTGAAGAAAAAAAAATAAAATCTTAACAAAAAATATTATAAATTTAATAAAGAGCTAAAGATAGAGAGAATGATTTGAAAAAATTTAAAAAGAAAAATTTATAAATAAATTACAGTTAACTAGAACTACATAAATAAAAATTATCTTAAGTTCGGGACATGAAAGGTTAAAGAGTTACTATAGAAGAAATTCATTTGCATTAAGATTTATTAGAAGAAAAATAAAAAGAATGTATATAAATAAATAATTATTTAAGATTTTGAAAAGAGAAAACAAAAAAATTTAGAATAAAAATAAAAAGAAGGAAAGCTTAATGTTTTTGAAAGCTAATAATATAAAAAATAAATGGAAGATTATCTATAAAATTTGCATAATATAAATAAAGATAAACAGACAAAAGAAAAAAAAATAAATGAATTAATGATAGAAATAAAAGAAAAATATTAACCATAATTAGATTTAAAGAAATAATTGGAATCATAACAAAAAATAGATGATTAAGAATTAGAGAAAAGAAAAAAAAGAAGACTGAAAGTTATTTGAGATAAAAAAACTAATGAAATAATTGATTAGTATTATGTTTTTCCTAAAAAAATAAATGATTTATTCTATTAATAAAACCTCTATAAACAAGGAGTAGAATATTTAAAATAAGCAAGATAATTAAAAAAATAAGAAATTGCGAATACTGAAATTTCATAAGATGATCTTAATACAAATTAGTACCTTTAAATTAAAAAATAAAAGCACAATCTTACAGACACTTCAAATATAAAAAGTGAATCAATAATAACATCTAATTAAGTTAAAGAAAAGCCTCATAATTATTTGAAAGATTCATCCGTAAAAAAAAATTATGCTTATTAAAATCAGCAACAAAAAATGATAAAGATATTGAATGAAGAAAGTATTGACACAGATAAGAAAATATAAGTGATTAAAGAATCAGTAAAAATGATAGATGAAAAGGCAGAAAGAATGGAGAAAGTCAACTATAGTTTAAATAAATAACAATTCCATAGCAAACATCAATCTAAACCGATTTTACCTTATATTAACAATAGTCCTCCTAATATTTTCAACAAATTAAACCCTGATTAGCTTTATCTTGAAAGTATTAAGGCTAAATTGGCTTTTTTTTAACAAGTAAAAACTTAAATTTGAAATTTAATTTTTGCAGTTTGCTTATAAATACTTTATTTTATATTTAAAATTATAAACATATAAATCATTATTAATAGTATGCATTCTATTTTTTAGAGTTAAAAAATCTTGGAGGTCCATTACTAAATGCTTGTCCCTATATTTAATTATTATCACTTTCTATAAAAAATTATTTTTATTATAATACAATTATTATTCTATTGACATTCATCAATATTCTTGTTGAATACTTAGTTGTTGTTTTCTAATAATATAAAAAATATTTAATTACTATTAACATAGTTATTTTGCCTTACTTTATTTTAATAATTATTATAAGCAGTATTTTATTTAAAATTATTATTATTTCTATTGGATTATTATTAATAATCGTTATTTAAAATCTTTTATACATTTTAATCTATATTTTAATTTGATTCATTAATATTATAATTATTGTTAGTAGTAAAGAATTTTTTTTATTGATTTTAATTATTTTTCTAATCAATATTATTAATATTAGTATTATAATTATTCGATTTATAATTTGAATTTAATTCTTATTTTTAATAAATATTATTTTAATTATTAAGATTCTAAAATTGATTATTAGATTAATTCTAGGAATTTTTAATGAATGACTATTAATTTTATTGATAATTATTGTAATTATCCTAATTATTAAAATTTTAATGCTTTTGTTAATAATTTTGAAATTATTTGTTATTGTTATTGAAATTTTTATTATCATTATATTAATAATTATTTTAATTATTATTTTGATAATTTTGATAATTATTATCTTAATGATAATTTTAATTATTTTTATAATTTGATTATTTATTATTATCTCTAAACTAAAATTGCGATTTATCTTAGTTATATCTATTATAGTCATTTTAATTAGGTCTTGGACAATTTTAAATTAGACTTTCATTAATTGATTCATAATTATTAAGATGCTAATAATTTTTATCAATAAAATAATGTAAATCATTTTGTTACATTAATGTTTAAATGAGTTTAATATTTTCTTTAGGTTAATTACTCTATTACAATACTTTATAAATTTTCATAAGTAATCCTGCATCATTTTCTCCAATAAAAGAAATACTCACTCCTTTATTACCAGCTCTTCCTGTTCTACCAATTCTATGAACATAACTATCTATGTTTGTTGGCAAATCCAAATTTATTACTATTTAAATGTCTAAATATATATTAAATAATTTAATCATAATAATATTAAAATATAAAAATATTATTTTAACGATACCTTTAATATCAATTCCTCTAGCACAAACATCACTTGCAATAAGAATTCCAACAGACCTTCTTTTAAATTAATTAAGAATCCTATCCCTATCCTTCTAAGGCTTATCTCCATGAATGCACTCATTCCTAATATTTTGACACATCAACCAATCAGACAATTCATCACACTTTTTCTTTGTCTAACAGAAAATAAGAGTTTTATATTCCTTAATAGAAACCCAGTTAAACAATTCCAACATAATATTTTCTTTATCCCTTTCTAAAGCATTGATAAAATGCTAAATAATATCCTAATTAATAGTCTATTGCTATTCTCCAATTTAAATATGAACAGGATTCCTCATGAAACTATTAGCTAATCTCTAAATTTCTCTTGGCCATGTTGCACTGAACATGCTCAGTTGTCTATTGCTGTCAATGTGTTGAATTATTTATCTTATTTGAGGTTCGAAACCCATATCCAACATCCTATCAGCTTCATCTAGCACTAAATTACATACTCTGCTAAGATCTATTTTTCTATCGTTCAATAAGTCTATTAGTCTACCTGGAGTCGCAATTAATATGTCTGTTTAGTAGCAGTCAAGGCTATAAATTTGCTATTATATTTATTATTATATTTTATTTTTTTATTATTATATTTTACTTTTATTTTACTTTTATAAAATTATGTTTATTTTTATTAATATATTTTATTTCAATTTTTATTGATTTATTTTTATTTATTGATAAATATTATAGTATAAATAATATTAAATACCTATTGTTTATTAGTACCTCCATAGACAGCAATAGAATTGAATAAATCTTTAGTGTATTTCTAACTTTCAATTTAAATTTACTGAACCAATTCTCTAGTTGGACCTAAGACCAAAGCTAATGGCTGATTAATATTCCTTTTGATTTTCTAGCTTTATAGATTTTTGATTTAAATAAATATAGGCAATAAATATCCAAGTGTTTTTCCACTTCCTGTTTTTGCAATTCCGATTAAATCTCTACCCTCTAAAAGAATGGGCCATGCTTGAGCTTGAATTGCTGTTGGTTCTTAAAACCTGCTTATAATTCTCGCTTTTATACTTTCATCCACTATCTGACTGAAATCCATATATAAACTCACATTTTAATCATTCAGTACTTATATCTTGTTTTATAATCTGTATTCATCGTATTTTGCACGCATCTCATTTGTTAATGTTTCTTTCTATATTTTATACATGTCCAAATCCCTATTTATATTACTACTCATCTACTCACTTTTTGTATTTTAATTGCTATTT
>Ga0315908_10002505_pt1 | contig 13398 bp, 7 predicted proteins | sample LakEriMetagenome_12_FD_203520 | JGI IMG/M metagenome (GOLD analysis project Ga0315908, IMG submission 203520) | Freshwater fungal communities from buoy surface, Lake Erie, Ohio, United States - Buoy 4 MA124 | ecosystem: Environmental > Aquatic > Freshwater > Lake > Lake biofilm | place: USA...
ATATTGGGGTTGTGGTGTAGTTGGTATCACGTTTGATTCGCATTCAAAAGGCCTCGAGTTCAAATCTCGACTGCTCCATAATTTTTATATAAAATATATTTAGTATATTTTATAAATTAATCATTTTTAATCATCTAAATATAGACTAATTATTTCCTCTTCTGATTTGTCTTAATAGTTATTTTTCATAATAAATTAATCAATATTTTCAAAAATTTTTTAAAGTTTTTTTATTTTTTTATCCAATTCATTTTAAAATATAAAAAATTATGCTTCTTATCCAAAATATTATAAACTATTATTATCATAGTATAATTTCCATATACTTGTTTCTTTTTCTTAAATATTTTATTTTAATTTAAGATTAAATGTAAATTAATAGCAAGTATTTTTTTCAACTTTTTAGTTTAATTTAATCTGATGACCTTTAAATTGACCTTAAGTACATGTTAAAACTAAATATTAAATAATAAAAATAAATATAATTTTTAAATTTAATAAATTATATTCAATATAAAATAATTATTATTTATTATAATTATTATTACCGACTTTTTCTTAGTCCCAACTAGAACTTCCGTTATTTTATACCAAGAATTAGAATTTTACATAATTATCTTCAATCTAAATTTATTAATTGATAGATTAAATAAAAGAATCTAATGATAAATCATCATATTATTAGTAATATTAATTATTTTTTTTTAAATCATTCTCATAAACCAATTATTAATTTGATTATCCATAAAATATTGCATCAGATTTTTTATAAATTTATTCCTAATAATTGCCTAAATCATTAAACTTTTAACTATTCATTACAGGTTCATTCACTTCAATTTATTTGAATTTTTTTAATTCTTCTTAATTATTATAATAATAATTTTTATTTGGAACATTATTTATAATTATTTAATTTTAATTGTTATCTTAATGTAAAATATTCATATTTTTACTTTTATCTACCAATTCAATATTATTTGAACAGAAGTTTTTATTGGATAATTTATTATTTTTATTTTATTTTTCACAAAGATCTTCTTCATTTGAAAACTCAAAAACTTTTCTTTAATTTTGATAAACATCAGTGTTATTCTAATTAATATTTTATTTTAAATAGTCAAATTTATTCTCTTCTTTCTGAAATTTTATAATAAAATATTAATAATAAAATATTTTTATAAATTACATATATAATTATATTTGGCCATTATTATTTTTCCTATGACTATTATTACGATATTTCATTCAAATTTGGTTACAAACCTAATAATTTATTAATTCCTGTTACCATTATTCTTTTAGCTATTAATATTTAATCGTCATTAAATTATCTTTAATTATTATTTTTATTAAACATAATAGAATAATCTAAATTTATAAGTTTTTGTGAAAACTAATGATTTTATTAATATAATTCATTTTTTAATTATTGAATTTCTAAATTTTTCTAATTAATTTAATTTTTTAATTCTTCATTTTCATTTTAGAATTTATTAATAATTTATTCATATTGAGTTAATTCTTACTAAATTTATTAATTTTATTACTATTTTATTAATTATTCTTGAATTTATTCGGATTCTTTTTAATACTGTTATTAAAATAAGTTTTTTTATTATTAATTATTCATTTAAATTATTTCATTATTTTTAATATTTTTATTATTTAATCCTAAAATATATTTTTCTAGATTTTATTACTATGGAATTTATTCAGGAATTAATTCTTATTAATTTTAATCAATTTAAATTTTGTATTGATTATTATCCTCTATTTCTACAATTAAATATACTTTTTAATTTTATTAATTTAATTTTCTATTTTCCTCTATCATTACTTCATAATCAAAAGTATTAATTATAAAAATTTTTTCGTTTTTTTAAGAATTATAATGAAAAATAATTTAATCTTAAATAAAGTTTTCATCAAAACTATTATTCATCTTTTAAATAATCTTATTAACAAATTCTTAAAATGAACTCTAAATAGTTATTTAAAATACTTTATTCTTTATTTACACTTTTATGTTTTGACCTTCTTAGCGTAAAGATGATTAATTCATCTAGATACTTTAGTTTTTATTATAAAATTTATATCAAGAGTTTTATAGCTTATTATATATCTAAAATTCTGATCTATTTTATAATATTTCTAATATATATATTTATATTAAATTTTATAATATTTTATATCTTAAGTATAATGCATATTGGAAATTAAGCATTAGCATAAGCTTCTTCAGTATTATTTATAGGATTATCTGTTTTAACTTTTACTAGAGTAGGATCCATTAATTTCAAAAAATATTATAGATTTTCTGAAAAAGTTAAAGTTTGATTTGTATTATTTATATTTTTATTATTATTTAATTTTATCATTATTTTATAATTTAAATATTTATCTTAAAATCATTTAAATAGAAAATTAGTTAAAATAGAATATTTTAAAATTAATCAAACTATTTAAAGATTAAATATATCATTAATAAAAGATGAAATATATTTATTATAAATTATATTTAATAAAATAATTATAAAAATTCAAAGAATTAATTATAAAAATTATAAATTTAAATAAGATTTAAAAATATATAAAAATCAGAGATCAGTTTTTTAAATGTATAGTGAATCCTTTAAACTAATTTTCATTTTATTAAACTATTAATTTCCTAAAAGAACATCTTAGATAAAATTGATTATTTTTTTAGCGCTAAAATCATTGCTTTTATAAAGGATAAATTTATTCTGTTTATTTTTTGTCAAAACTATAGCTGGAATCGCCTAAATTTAAAATAACTAATCAAGTTTAATATCCTTATTTTTAACATAGAAAAACTTGATTTTATCTTTAAATTTTAAATTTACTTCATTTAAAATTTCAATTTACTGCTAACATTAATAATCATTCTGACAAATTAATAAAAACTCAAGTCCTTTTTCACTTTCATATTAATCAACAAGTAAAATTTTTTAAGTCAATTCCTTAAACCCGTAGTTCTCCTTATCTTTATTGAATTATTTAATATAATTATCAATAAATTATGCGATATTTGCAATATTTAATTCTTCTTTAAATTCCTCACAATTTAATGAATAAATATCTTTTATTATTTTAAGTGTTGGTATTTTAGTCACGTTAAATAACCTTATTATATCATGGCTTTTTTCGTTTACTTCTCCAAATTATACTTCATTTTAGTATTTTTTCTAAAGAGCTTTAAGTAAAGCTGGAGTCTACTTTTTTGCAGTAAATACTAATATTTTTATTTTTTCTTATTTGTTTTTCAAAAACTCAACATAATCTAATAATATATTATAATATAATTGAGTATATATATTAATTATTATTGTATTTATTTTACTTTAGTTTTATACTAATATAACATTATTTTCCATTTGTTAGGAAGCAAATCCTGCTATTTGATTTACTTCAATATCTCCAGTATATTTATGAAAAATTAAATCATTAGTAGATTTAAATATTAATATTTCTAAAGATTACTTTATTTTATTTTTGAAAATCTAGTCACAAATTTAGTATTGTCTTTCACAATCTAAAGTAGCGATCTAAAATATTCCTTTATATTTTTAAGCTAGAATATTCCATATTTAAAAAGCTTATTTGAAAATTTTCGATTAATTGTTATAATATTTTAAAACTATCCAAACTTGTTGCCTTTTTTGAAAGCTAGAAAAATTAATTTTGTTAAGAATTAAGATATTAGGATCTTAATAATTTGAATTTTTTTATTATTACTATTCTTATTATTTTTGATGTTATTTTTATTGCTATTGTTATTATTTATTTTATTTTTTTTTACTATTACCATTTTATTTATTTTTTTGATTTTGGTTACCAAAAAATAGATCATACATTTCATCGCCCATGAAATTCTTAATGAATTCTTCAGATTAAAAAAAACTAGAAAAATCATGGAATTCAAAATTGTCTTTTTGTTATTAATGATATTTTTTCTATTTTTTGTTTTTATAAGTTCTTTCTTAATCAAAACTGTCTTCTTCTCTTTCTAAATCATATATTTTCCTTTTTTATTCATCCTTTAAAGTTTCATAAGCATTTATAATTTTTGTGTACATATTTTTAGTGCTTTCATTATTAGAAGGATTTTTATCGGGATGATATTAAAGTGATAATTTTTTAAATTATTTTTTTATGGTTGCCTAATCCGCATTTTTTGGTACACCCAAAATCTTATAATAATCCTCCACACATATAAAATTTGGTATGAAAATTAACAAAAATATAAAAATTTTAGCAAGATCTAACATAAGTATATATTATTTTTATAAATAATTTGTTATTATATCCATTTTAATTAAAAAGCTTAATTTCTAGTTCTAAATAACCGATATTATATATTCTTAATTAAATAAATTATATTAAAATAATTAAAATTATATTTTAATAAATAAAATTGTTAAAAAAAATAAAATATTTATAAATAGTAAAAAAATTAAAGATTTATAAATGTAAAATTAATAAATCAAAGCTTCAAAAAGTTTTAGACTAAAACATTTGGATTTCCTTTCATAATAAAATCTAGATCGGTAATGGTTTTGTTCCTTAAAGTCCTTAACATTAAGTTCTCCTTATATTAATATTAAGATTCAGTCCTAAGATAATATCCATAAATTGAGTCTTCCTCATTTTCATATTGTTACTCACTCTTTTCTAGTATTTGTTTAGTTGTTTATACAAAAAAATCTTCAACCAATATCAACTATTGTTTTTCAGGTCTTATATTTTATAATTATTTCTTAACAATTCCGTCATTTTAATTATTTAAATGTTCTAAAGGATTCTCTTATTTGTATTCTTTATTGAAAAATGAGTAAACTTTTCCAATTAATTTTTCAACTTATCCCTGTTTTTTAGATTTTTTTAATTCATTGAAAATTTCATTTGAATTCCTTTATTTTGGTTTCATTTATTATTCTTATTATTATAATTATTCAAGTTCAATATATTTGTCTTTAATTTTGTATATTATTTCATCACCCTTTTTTGTTATTGTATATTAATGTATAAACTTATTATTCTCCCTTAATATATCAACTCCATTTACATATATTTCTCCTAATTTGTATATCTATATTTCATTAGAGTATTAAAATTCATTCAGTTTTATTTATTATTTGTAATTTTTTTTTAAAACTAAATCTAATGTTTTCTTGAAGTTATTTTCAATATTTATATTTGTTTATATATTTTCATTGTTTAATTTTATTATAAAATTAAATAAATCTAATACTAATTATTTCATTTATTATTATTCTTTTTAACCTAATTTTATTTATTGTTTATTTGATTAGAATAAATGATCAATTTCTTTTTTTACTCAATCTTGCTTTAAATTTAATGGTAGAAATACATTTTGAAATCTTTGTTCCATTGTTTTAAAATTGCAGAAATATTTTAGTATTTTTATGTTCATTTTTAATTATATTTATATTATATAATTTATATATTATTATATTTGGATATGGGAAAATTTACAAAAATAGATAAAAATGATATGGAAGTTGAATAAATAATGCATATAAATAAAGATTTAAAAAATTAAAAAGTAGAAAAAACCAAGAAAAAAATTCAAAAATAAGTTATTAAAAAAACAGATGATATAAAAAAAACATCATCTTTAAAATAATTAAATAAATAAGTAAAATTTAATTTTTATTAAAGAAAAAATTAGAAAATATATAAATATAAAAATCTTCAGATTCGGAACATTTTAAAAAATTTTAAGAAATATTTAGTTAAAAAGCAAAAGAAAATAAAAATTAAACTAAAAGTTTTTTAAAAAGAAATATTATAAAAAATAAATTAATTAGAAAAAAAGTAATAAAATATTATAAGTATTTTTAGCAATTTGAATAATACTTGATTGAATAAAAAAGTTTAAAGAAAAATAAAAATAACTTAAATCTGGATTAAATGAAGTAAGACTTAGAAAATATAGAGTAATAAAATCAAAAATAAATTATTTAGAAACAAAAATTATCTTAGAAATTTAAAAACTAATTAAAGTATTTAAAAATTATTTAAGTATAAGTTAATAAGATGCTTAAAGAATGAAATAAATATTTTAACTTCCTGTTTTTATAAATAATCCTCTGGAAACAATAGAAACACATATAAAAAATAGTATTGCATTTAAAAAAAATTGATTTTTATAATATAATTTAAATTAATTAATATTTTAATAACGGTTCATATTATAAAAATGGAAAAACTTGAAATGAAAAAAAGGTTATTTAAAATACACCAATAAAAATCATTAAGTCAAAATAAAATAAAATAAAATTTAGAAAATATCAGTGAAAATAATGATGAAGATATAAATAAACTTGAAACTAAAAAAGATATTGACAAAAAATATAAATAAATCAGGAAAGAAATAAATGATGAAGAGGATTTTTAATTAGAGTTTCTTAAAAACAGTTAGATTTAATAATAACATGATATAAAAATGGATTTGAAAAAAGCTACATTTAAATTGTTGAAAAATCAAAAAAACTAAAGTGATTAAATGTTAAATGTAATTCATTTATTAAGTGTTGAAAAAAACATAAAAAAGGCAGAGTAAAATCAAGGTAAAAACATAAAAATAATAAAAAGTAATATAGTATTTGTAGAATCTTTGTAATCCCTAAATAGTAAACAACCAAATGAAATAAGACAAAGATTACAAAATATTACAAATGTAAATTAAATATAAAACTGATTAGAATTTGTAATGAATTTGGAATACAAATGCACAGTATATTGAATATTTAATCTCAATATTAAAGGCAAAAATAAGTGCAATAATAGCTTGACATTTTTTTGAAAGAGGAAACTTAGAGTTTCGATAGAAAAATTGAAAAAAAGAGAGGTGAAATAGAATCGATTGATAAAATATAAAAAGACAATTATTTCTGATTAATAAAAGACAAAAAAGATATTTTCAAATGGCTAAATGTGAAAAGCAAATATGATCATTTGAAATACAAGTTCAAATTAGAATTAGTATTGAATGTGGAATAAGATAGTATTAATAAGGTACAAGAATAAATCAATGCTTCTTTTGATTAAATGATAGAGTAAAACATCACCAGTTCTAAAAACTTATCCCCTAAAAATTACAATAAGAGTAATCATAATCTCATTAGAAATAATTCTTCTGTTTTTTCTATTACTGATAATACAACTGATGTACATACTCATCATCTTTCTTATAATTCTTATCATATCAAGAAATAATAGTTAACATAAAAATAGAATTATACAGGAGATATTATTTAAAAGATATAATAATAATAATAATAGTAATAATAGTAATAATTATAATAAAATTTCTAATAATAATCAAGAAAATCATTGTTAAATACAAAACCGTAATCAGTAAAAAAATAAGTAGAAATATTAAGAAGTTAAAGTCAAAAGATACTAAAATACTAAAAATAATAAGAGAAACTAGATGAAGAATATAATTAAATTATAAAAGGAAAAGACTACAAAGAATAGAAAAATTAGTATGATAGATCTCTAAAAAAAATAATAAACATAAAAGACTACAAATAAACGAAAGAAAATGAAAGTAAATATATATGGAATGAATAATTCGAATAAGAATATAAAAATACTCGTTAAAAATGCAAATCAGATATGATCCAAATGAATGAATCGAGTTGCGATTGGAACACAATAGCATTAGGCGGTTTCATTTAGCGAATCCAATTATAAATAAAAAGTCAAAATAAAAGAGACTAATTATTAGATAAATATTAATTTGGGATTGGATTAGATAGCAAAGAGTTAAAGTTTATAGTGAGTACTAGCAGATTACTGAATTTCTGTATCGACAGAAAATATATTTAAAGCTCTATTGATTAATTGGATCATTAGATAATTGATAATATAGAATTAAATTTAGCTGAAAAAATAATTAATGAATATTATGATATTCAAGAATAAATCATTTAAGCTAGAAAATAATGGCTTAAATAAAACTTAAAGACATCTATTTAATATAAAAAACCTAAAATAGAAGTTCATTAGGCTGACTCTTATGTGAATTAGCTCAAAATTTATTTCAAATAATACTAGTAATTAAAATATCAACAGTATTTGACATAAAGATTAAATTAATCGGTTGATACATATTCTCCTTACGTTAAGTATGTCAAAGTTATTTTGCAAAGACTCAAGATTATTTTGCAAAAAAAACAATAAGAAAAAAAAGCTAAATAATCTCGGTTATACTCTAGCAAATTATAAAAAAGGTATTTGTACAACGATCAATAAATCACTATTGAAGAATCTAGAAAAAATTTTCATCCTTGTTCTAAAGTATTATTCCAGAAATGTAATTTAATTTACAACAATAACAAGGAAATTAAGGAAGTCAATATAACCCATCAGCATAAAATAAATGAAGATATCAAAAAATTCAAATAAAGAGTGAGTAATGTAAGTAGCGAGAAAAATAAATTAAAATTAGCTTGTTATTATGCAGGTGGGCCATTAAAACCAAGAACTGATGATGATGATTTCCAATGTCCTAATGCTTAAGAAAATATCAACCAAAAATGGATCACTAGATCTATCGAGTATTAAGCGGCGACTAAAATAAGTGCAGCCATTAAAGGCTTTTTAATCAGACTTAAAATTAAAAGGGATCCATAGATTAAGAAAGAGTTTAAGGATAAATTTGATACTATTTCAAGGTCCATTAATCATTTTTTTAGGTATGTTAAAAATAAAAAAGATGGTTTTAATAAGATGGAGTATTAATTAGATAATTAAAATAGTAAATATTTTGCTAAATAAAATTTTATAAAGGGAAAAGATCATGAGAATTAAATCGTAAATAAAATAATTAAGAGAAGTTAGAGGTATGATATTGTTGATATTTTGAATAAAAATGCCAATAGATATGATTAGTCTGTTATTAATAAAATCAAAGATTTGGATTATGAAAATAAGTTAATTGATTAAAGTGATTAGAAACTTAATAAGTTAATTTAAGTAGTTAAACGATAAAATATTAATGATTTTCAAAAAATTATAGGAACATTTAATGAATATGAAATTAATTAATAAGGTAATATTAAATCAATAAAAATAATATAAATCTTATATTTTTAAATTAAATATATGCATAAAATAATTTATAGACAAAAAGAAGAACACAGCTTTGTTTTATGCTTGTTAAATAGGAGAAATATGTATGACAAAAACTTTGTTAAAACGTGGATCTAACCCGAACATAAAGTGTATGAATGGGGATACTCCAACTCACATTGCCTTTAAACAAGACAATCAATAAATTATAGAATAATTAATAAAAGCAGGGGCAGATTTAAAAATATTAAATAATTAAGGTCATAATCCTGTAAAATATGCTACTTAAATTATTATGTAAAATTTAGGATTTATATAAGATAAAAATAATATGCCTAATAAATGAAATAGAAATTAGTAATTTTTATATAATATTTATTATATTTTTAAATAGTTATTTTATTATCATTTTTTTTGAATTTAGTTTTCAATAATAAACTCAAATATTTTTTCAAAAATTATCTAATTGTTATCATTTTCCTAAATAATTATTTTTAAATCTCTAGATTCTTTTAATTCTTCTATATCATAATAAATACCTATATATTTATTTTGCAATATATAAAACTAAATTTTATTTATTATATCTATAAACTTATTCTCAAAAGTAAATATTTTATATTATTATTATAAACATTCTTCAAAAAAAATTTAAGTAAGATTTTAAAATACTTAACAATTTTAATACGAATTATTAGTTAAAGTAAAGTTCTAAAATAAATATATATATATTACTTCTTAAGAAACATTTTCCAATGTTTATTGAATTTTTTCCTCTATATCATTTTCAATTTAAAAATCTAATATTTCTTCCAATTAAAGTTAATCAATTAATTAATTTATTTTTTTCTAAATAAATTAACTCTCTATTTCTATAATTATTTAATCTTTTTATTAAATTATCTCTTATTCAAATAATTTTTAGATATTTGAAGAGAAATGAATATATTTTAAAATTGAAAATAATTATTTGCATCAAAAATCATCATCACTTTAATTTGATTTAAATTTTTCTTTATTTACTAGTTTTTACATAAATACTAAGATTATTTACTATAATATAAATGATTAGATATTTTAGTTTATAAAAAATAATTATTTCATTATTTTATTTAATTCTAAAATAATAGAATAAAATAAATAATTAACATATTTATTTTAAGCTAAAAATTAATAAAAATAAATCTTAATTAAATTATATTCTTTGTTGTTAATATATTAATTATTAATATTAGAAGAAAATAAATATTTAAACTTACTTGTAATTTCATTTATTTATTTTTTATGTTAATTGTTTTTATTAATTTATAGCTTATTTTTAATAATTTCATAATCTTTAAATTATATTTAATTTTCTGTAGTTATTTTTATTTATTTACTAATTGCATCTACCCATAATTTATAATCTTATGATGTTCTTGCTTTCAAAATATAATTTTTTTCTTCTGTTTATAAAAATATAATATAATTTTTGCATTATTAAGAATCTAATTTAGCATTATCTAATAAGATAAATCTAAAATTTTCATTATCTTTTGCACTTTTGTAAATTAATATTCTGTCTTTTTCTAGAACAAAAAAATGATCTTAGAATTTACAGTGCTTATTTTACTTTTGTAAGATTCCTGTTCTTATATTTTAAGAACTATCGGATTTTTTTTAAATTTCTTATATTCTATTAGACTCTTTATTTACAATAATATTTTTTATTTATTTGTTAACAAAAATTAAATTTATTTTTTAATTTTTATCAGTAAAATTCTCAAAATAACTCAATGGAAATTCAAATTCATACAACAATTTTTAAAATAAAATATTTTTCTATTTGTCTTTTTTATTAGTAATTGCTAAAACTAATTAGAAATTTTAAATATCTTAATCTTAATTATTTAATAAATTTTCAAACATAAACTTTAATACATCTGAAACTTAAGTATCATTATTAAGTGAAAATTTTAAAAATTCTTTTAAATTATAATCTTGATAAATTTTTTTCTTATTAAATTCTTTAACTTTTCTTCCTATCGAGGTTCCAATAGAAGTAATCATATTAATTATTTGAGCCATTTATTTATTTTTATAAATAATTTTATATTTTTAAATAATATAATAAGTGACCAATTAACTTATTAATATATAAATGACTTAAATTAAGTAACAATATATTTGATTAAAATAAATTGAAAATGTAGTTAATAATAATATAATTTAGAATAATATATGGAGATTCCTAAATTTGAATTTAAAAGATTAATTGGAAGTGGAAGTTTTGGTCACGTATTTGAAGTAGTAAAATAAAATGATATTAAGGATGTGAATAATAAATATGCTTTAAAAAGAATTATGAAAGTCGGAAACATTATGAGCAGAGAATGCTAAATATTAGAATAACTGAAAAATTGTGAAAATATAATTTAAATTAGAGTAAAATTTATTTTATATTTTAGGATTTATTTTACTCCTATTAGTAAACTGGAGAATTGGTATAGAATATTTTATTAGATTTAATGGAAGATAATTTAGAATCATAAATCAGTATTAAAAAAAATAAATTTAGTCAAATTAATATCAAAGTATGTTATTATATTTTAACAAAATTAAAATAAAATTTATTAAATAATTAATTTTATAATAATATAATATAAATTTTATAAAAAATAAAATATCACTAATAATAAAATAATAAAATAATAATATAATTAAAATTATATTAATTAGAAAATATTCTACTAAATATTAAATGGATTAGCTAATGCCCATGAAAAAAATATATCTCATTGAGATTTAAAACCAGAGAATATATTAATATCAGGAGTAGGAGTTAATTCAAATATGGATCCAATAATAAAGTTATGTGATTTTGGTTCAGCTAAACAATTAAGTGATAAAGGAATGAACACACCTTATGTAGTTTCAAGATACTATAGAGCCCCAGAACTGATATTAGCAATCAGAAATTATAATTGTAAAATAGACATTTGGTCAGCTGGTTGCATTTTAGCTGAACTTATTCTCATGAGACCCATATTTGTTGGAGATTCAGAAGGAGAAACCATGTTCAAAATCTTTGAAATTTTAGGAAGTCCTAATGATACTATTATTGAATTCTATAAGAAGTATATTCAATTTTCACCTGAAGTCTTTAAATAATTTCCTCAATATTAACCTAAAGGAGTTTAACCTATTAGAAATTTATTTACAAATTCACTTTTTAATGATAAGGATAATCTTGTAGATTTACTAACAAAAATGTTTGATTATAACTTTGAAACTAGAATAAGTGCTTAAGAGGCCCTTTAACATCCTTTTTTTAATGAAATTAAATACAACTGATTTTTATTCTTAATATTTAATATTATTTGATAATATTTTATTCATATATTTTAATAAACTCATTATTATATTATTAAAATATTTATCGTTTTTATATTAATAATTATTATGATATAAAACTTATTTTTATTTTAATAAAAATTAGTATTATTTTATTATTATAAAGAAATTAATAATCATAATTATCTTAATTATTACAATAGCTAAATTTAGAAAAATAAGATGGAATAATCTTAAGATAAAAATAAAAACTTGATGCAAACTTTAATAGAATTCGGATTCAAAGAAAGCCATATATAAAAAGCTATTTAATTAACATAAAACGAAGATCAAGCTATAGAGTTAATTGTATAATTTATCGAAGATGAAGAATAAGAAGAGAAAATATTTGAAAAAATAGAATTTAAAGAAGATAAAGTAAAGATGGTAATAGTGGTGAGGAACGACCTGAAAATGAAGACGGGGAAAATTGCAGCCCAGGTGGGTCATGGAGTATTAGGGGCATACAAATAAGTAATTTAAAGTAATAAGAGTAGATGGATGCAATGCATGAATAGCTGGGAAGATTAAGGTTAAATGAAGATAGTTGTTTAGATTTCTAATGAATAGAGTCTTGTTGAACTTGTTGATCTTGCTATTAGTAAGGATGTAAATGCTTGTCTTATACGTGATGCTGGTCATACTTAAGTTGCACCTGGAAGTATTACCGTTGCTGCTTTTGGTCCTGATGTTTCTTCAGTTCTTGATTAATTAACTGGCTAGCTCAAGTTATTATGAACTATATATTTTATATTCTACTTATAAGATTATATTATAAATAATAAAATATAATAATTATAAAAATGAAGGAATAACTATTTAAAGCAATTATAATAATCACGATATTAATTTAAAGATTTATTAACTAGATTTTGACTTTTAGAAATTGTGTTAATG
>Ga0315908_10002506_pt1 | contig 13396 bp, 15 predicted proteins | sample LakEriMetagenome_12_FD_203520 | JGI IMG/M metagenome (GOLD analysis project Ga0315908, IMG submission 203520) | Freshwater fungal communities from buoy surface, Lake Erie, Ohio, United States - Buoy 4 MA124 | ecosystem: Environmental > Aquatic > Freshwater > Lake > Lake biofilm | place: USA...
CGGCTCTGGCGCGGCCCAAGCCCGCTCCCAGCCCAGATGATGGGTCATCGCCTGTTTTGCGATGGCAAAGACCGAATAACGTTTCATGGCAGGCCCCTTTGCGTCTTGGTTGCTTGTCCAACGGATGACCGCAAGAACCCGTCCTACCAGCGGCACAATCGGGAAAATTGCGACATGATGGCGCCGATGTGATGCGGTGACGGATGCTGCGGCGGAGTGGCCCCTTTTGCCACGGCTGTGAAAGGGTTACATGGGCGGGGCAACTCTGTGGGGATGACGATGGATCTGTGGCTGTTTTGGGCGATTGCTGCGGTGCTCACCGCCATGGTGGCGCTGGTCATGGTGCAGGCCCTGCGGCGGGGTGGCGACAGTGATGGCGAACACCCCGATCTGAAGGTTTACCGCGACCAACTGGCCGAAGTGGATCGTGATCTGGCGCGCGGCACCCTGTCGGAGGAGGAAGGTCAGCGCCTGCGCGTCGAGGTTTCGCGGCGGCTTCTGGAGGCGGATCGCAGCTTGGCAAGCCAAGCCGCCCCCACGGCGCGCGGCAGCCTGATCTGGGCGGGCGTGCTGGTGATTGCTGTGTTGGGCGGGGCTTTGTGGGTCTATGACCGCATGGGTGCCCCGGGCTATGCTGATCTGCCCTTAGCAAGCCGCCTTGCCACCGCAGATCAGGCCCTGCAATCGCGCCCCTCGCAAGCCGAGACCTTGGCGATCTTGCCCGCGGCCTCCCCCATCGATCCGGGTGCGGAGTTCTCGGCCTTGATGGACAAACTACGCGCCGCTGTGACTGAGCGGCCTGATGACGCCATGGGGCTGGAGCTGTTGGCGCGCAACGAAAGTTCGCTTGGCAATTATCAGGCCGCCTATGAGGCGCAAACCAAGCTTCTGACCCTGTTGGAACAGAGCGCCAGCCCTGACCAGCACCTCTTTGCGGCCCAAATCCTGATCACCCAAGCCCAAGGCTATGTCTCGCCCGAGGCCGAGGCGCATCTGATCGACGTGCTGCGCCGCGCGCCTGATAACGGAATGGCGCGCTACCTGACGGGGTTGATGTTTGCCCAGAACGGCCGCCCGGATCGCGCGTTTGAGTTGTGGCAGCCCTTGATCCTAGAAGGCCCCGAAGACGCCCCTTGGGTCGAGGCCGCCCGCGCTGACATCGAGACCGCCGCCGCATTGGCCGGAATTCCCTTCCAAATGCCCGATCTGCCTGGCCCCAGTGCCGAGGACATGGCCGCAGCCGGAGACATGACCGCCGAGGACCAGCAGGCGATGATCGAAGGCATGGTGGGCCAGCTTGAGGCGCGGCTTTTGGCCGAAGGCGGATCGGTTGAGGAATGGCTGCGGCTGATCAACGCGTTCCAGGTTCTGAACCAGCCCGACCGCGGCACCGCCGCCCTGCGCGCCGCCGAAGCCGCATTGGCCGCCGATCCGGCCGGGCTCCAATCGGTGCGCGACGCGGCCACCGCTGCGGGCTTTGGCCCATGATCCTGACCGATATCATCGAGTTTCACGGGCTTTTGCCGCCCTACCGAGCGATCTTGGGCCTTGATCTGGGCGATAAGACCATTGGGGTTGCCGTGTCCGATCTGTCGCGGTCCATTGCCACGCCGATCGAGGTGATCCGGCGCGAGAAGTTTACGCTGGATGCCCAGCGGCTTTTGGCGATTGTCGCCAACCGCAATGCCGCAGGGTTGATCCTTGGCCTGCCCCTGAACATGGACGGCAGCGAGGGCCCACGCGTGCAATCGACCCGCGCTTTTGCGCGCAATCTGGAAAAGCTGACCGCGTTGCCCATCACCTTTTGGGATGAGCGGTTGTCAACCGTGGCGGCCGAACGCGCGCTGTTAGAGGCGGATACGTCGCGAAAGCGTCGCCGTGAGGTGATCGATCAGGTGGCGGCAGGGTATATTCTGCAAGGCGCGTTGGACCGTATGCGCGTTTTGGGGGGATCATGACCGACGAGATCTGGAAGCGTGCCGAGATTGAAAGCCCCTGCGTCAAGATCTGCGTCGTTCATCCCGAGGCGAAGATCTGCATCGGCTGCTACCGCACGATTGCCGAAATCGGCGGCTGGTCGCGGATGAGCGCGGACGAGCGTCGCCTTCTGATGGCCGAATTGCCCGCCCGCGCCAAAACCATGACCAAGCGGCGCGGCGGCCGCATGGGGCGCGGCACGGCCTGACGGTCTTAGTCCTGCAACAGCCAGTCCTGCACGCTGTCCATCACCGGACGGAAATAGGCGATGACGCGGCCCTCTGGCGGCGCAGTCGCCCCCTCAGCCCAGGGCGCGACCCCGTGCACAAGATGGCGATGCAGCAGCACTGCCTCACCCGGAACCCCCGGCACTTCGCGGCGCGGACAGACACGAAACACCTCGGCCCGTGCGGCCTGATAGGCGGCCGTGATGTCCACATCGCCCCAGCTTTTAGGTGGATGCGGCGCGAGCGCAGTTTGCAATGCAGCCTGCATGATCGTATGGCTGCCCTCCCACACCACCAAAGGCGCGGCATCCGAGCCGCTCAGCGGCAGGCCCACAATCCACGCATGCGGCTCTTTGATCATGCGAAGACGATCCGGCCCTACTGGCAACAGCCCATCCAGATGCGCTGCATCGCGGTTCAGGCGAAAGCGGAAGGCCGCTTCGGTTTCCTCATCCGACGGGCGCGGATAGCCGGGGTGAATGGTAGAGAGTTGCGCAGGATGCAGCGCCACTGGCGGAAGACCTAGGACATCCCACGGGAGTGGAACGCCTGCAATCTCGCCATTCTCCGCATTCGGCAAAAGGTCCAAGCCCACGGCCCAAGTGCCCCCACAGCGCAACGGCTGATCGGTGTCGCGCAACGCCGCAACTGCCACAGGATGCGCCGCCTTGGCCCAAGCCAAAAGTGCGGGATGCGGGCCGATCTTGTGCCAACCGGTCATCCTGCGACCCCGCAGGTGCAGGTCTGGCAAGGCAGCGACAGGGAAGCGAGAAACTGCATGGAAAACTCCGGGTGTTCAGACCGTTATTCTGGGGTGGGTTGCGCCAAGGTCAAGCCATGCGCATCACTGTACATCCGTACACATGAGCCGAGCCTCTATCCGGCGGCGACACTCACCTCGGCCAAGGCCTGATCCAGCAAGGCCAAACCTGCCCCCGGCTTGTTGGCCCCTTCAGACAGCACCCGCCGCCAGCCCCGCGCGCCGGGGCGGCCGGTGAAGAGGCCCAGCATGTGCCGCGTGATCTGATGCACCCGCCCGCCCGCCTCCAGATGCGCCGTGATATAGGGCTTCATCGCCTCAACCACCGTATGGGGGTTGGGTGCATAATCCTCACCCCAAAGCGCATCGGCCCCGATCAGCACAGAGGCCGGATCATGATAGGCCGCACGCCCGATCATCACCCCGTCAAGCCCTTGGTCCAGCAGGCCCTTCGCCTGTGCCAGCGTGGTGACACCGCCATTGATGCAAATCGTCAGATGCGGAAACTCTGCCTTCATCCGCAGCACCAGATCATAGTCCAACGGCGGGATTTCGCGGTTTTCTTTCGGGCTTAACCCCTGAAGCCACGCCTTACGGGCATGGATGATGAAATGGCGCACGCCCGCGGCGGCAACCGTTTCCAAAAAGCCGGGCAGCACGGTGGCGGGGTCTTGGTCATCCACCCCGATCCGGCATTTGACTGTCACCGGCACATCGGCCTGATCCTGCATCGCCTTGACGCAATCGGCCACCAGCGCCGGGCGCTCCATCAGCACCGCCCCGAAACATCCCGATTGCACCCGGTCCGACGGGCAGCCGCAGTTGAGGTTGATCTCATCATAGCCCCAAGGCCGCGCAATCTGCACCGCCTGCGCCAGCTCAGCCGGATCCGACCCGCCAAGCTGCAACGCCACAGGGTGTTCGACCTCGGAATAATCCAAGAGCCGCGCCTTTGGCCCATGCACGATAGCGGGGGCGGTCACCATTTCGGTGTAGAGCATCGCCCGGCGCGTCATCAGCCGGTGAAACACCCGGCAGTGACGGTCGGTCCAGTCCATCATCGGCGCAACCGAGAGGCGGTGGGCGGTCTGGGTGGCGGTCTGGGGATCAGCGGTCATCGGTGTCATCCTGTGGCGCGCCAGATAGCGCGAAATGCGCGGGCCGTCCACCGCGCCCTGCTGGGAGCTGACCCGCATTGCGTCACCCGCGCCACACCGGGCGTGACAACCACATTCCCTTGCGGCCAAGCCTTGCGAGACCCCTAAGGCTGGTCTATTCAGAAGGTCAACGAAAGGCCCCTCCCCCATGCGCATTCTCATCACCAATGACGACGGCATCAATGCACCCGGCTTGGCCGTGCTGCAGGCCATCGCAACCGAGATCGCTGGTCCGGAAGGCGAGGTTTGGACGGTGGCCCCGGCCTTTGAGCAATCGGGCGTGGGGCATTGCATCAGCTACACGCACCCCACCATGATCGCCGAGCTTGGCCCCCGCCGCTTTGCCGCCGAGGGCAGCCCGGCCGATTGCGTGTTGGCGGGCATCTATCATGTCATGAAAGACGCCCCGCCCGATTTGGTGCTGTCTGGCGTCAACCGGGGCAACAATGCGGGCGAGAATGTGCTTTATTCCGGCACCATCGGCGGCGCGATGGAGGCAGCCCTGCATGGCATCAAGGCCATCGCCCTGTCGCAATTCTACGGCCCGGCCAATGTGAACATCGACAACCCCTTTGACGCTGCTGCCAAGCTGGGCGTCGGTGTCGTGCGCGCCCTTTTGGACAAGGGCCTGTGGGACGAGGCGGATTACCGGCTATTTTACAACGTCAACTTCCCCCCCCTGCCCGCCGAGGCGGTCAAAGGCACGCGCGTGGCCTCCCAAGGGTTCCGGCGCTATGCGGGGTTTCGGATTGAACCGCATATCTCGCCCACCGGGCGGCAGTTCATGTGGATCAAGGGCGGCGAACAGGGCCGCCCCACGCTCCCCGGCACCGATGTGACGGCCAATGTGGAAGGTTACATCTCGGTCACGCCTCTCCGCTGCGATTTGACAGCCCATGACAGGCTGCGCGAGCTTGAGGCGCGGTTGGCATGATGGACCACGGCCTGCCTGACGATGACGGGACGGCCGCTGAACGCAAGATGCGCTTTTTGTTTGCCCTTCGGACCAAAGGCGTCACCGACGCCCGTGTGTTGACCGCGATGGAGCGGATCGACCGCGGCCAATTCGTGCGCGGCCTCTTTGCCGAGCGCGCCTATGAAGACATGCCGCTGCCGATTGCCTGTGGCCAGACGATCAGCCAGCCCTCGGTCGTTGGGCTGATGACGCAGGCGCTGGCGGTGCAGCCGCGCGACACCGTGCTCGAGGTGGGCACAGGGTCGGGCTATCAGGCGGCCATTCTTAGCCAGTTGGCGCGGCGGGTCTATACCGTGGACCGGCACAAGCGGTTGGTGCGCGAGGCTCAGGAGTTGTTCCGCGAGCTTGGGCTGGTCAATGTGGTTGCGATGACGTCTGACGGCAGCTTTGGCCTGCCCGATGTTGCGCCCTTTGATCGCATTATCGTGACAGCCGCGGCCGAAGACCCTCCCGGCCCCCTGTTGTCGCAATTGAAGATCGGCGGTATCATGGTCGTGCCGGTCGGCCAGTCGGATGCGGTGCAAAGCCTGATCAAGGTGACGCGCCATGAGACGGGTTATGACTATGAGGAATTGCGGGCGGTCCGTTTCGTGCCGCTTGTCGAGGGTCTTGGCAATGAATGATGGCACAAGCCGGGAACAAACCTGGGGTCAACAAGGATGAGGCGGTAATGGGCGGTTCTCGTAACGCGGTGTTAAGCTTGACTGCGATGCTTCTGGTGTCTGCCTGCACTGGCGGCAACAATTTTGACTGGGACCTGCGCAGCGGTGCCGGGGGGTTGGACACCTCGGGTGCCGCCTTGCAGGCAACCGGGGCTCGGCCGGGGGCCGACGGGCGCGGGGTGATCTCCTATCCCGGCTATCAGGTGGCCGTGGCGCGCAAGGGCGATACGGTCGGGTCGGTTGCGGCCCGCGTGGGTTTGCCTGCGGCGGAACTCGCCAGCTTTAACGCCCTGCAACCAGGTGACAGCCTGCGCGAAGGCGAGGTTCTGTCGCTGCCGACCCGCGTCGCCGGTGCGCCGGCTTCGGCGGGTGGCTTGATCGGGTCTGGCGCAACGCCCGGCTCGGTCGATGTCTCGACCATCGCCACCACGGCGCTGGACCGCGTGGACAGCACCGCCCCGGCCACAACCGCGGCAACCCCAACCGCCGCCAAAACCATCGGCGGCGCCAGCGGTATGGAACCGACACGCCACCGTGTGGCGCGCGGCGAAACCGCGTTTTCCATTGCCCGCAGCTACAACGTTTCCGCCAAGGCCTTGGCCGACTGGAACGGGCTTGATGCGGAACTGTCGGTGCGCGAGGGCCAGTATCTTCTGATCCCCACCCCGTCCGGTGCTCCTCAAGAGGAAGAAGCGGTCGCTGAGGTCGCGCCCGGAAGCGGTACGCCCACCCCGACCCCGCCGTCGGCCAAGGAACCGCTGCCAGATGAAGAGGTGGCCACAGCCGCCGAAGTGGAAAAGGCCAAGCCTGCCGAAGAGGATATGGCCAGCCAGCGCACCACGGAAGCCAAGTTCGCCATGCCCGTGCAGGGCAAAATCATTCGCGGCTATGCCAAGGGCAAGAATGACGGCATCGACATCGCCGCCGCCGCCGGAACCGCGGTTCAAGCGGCCGCCGATGGCACGGTCGCAGCTGTGACGAAAGACACCACTGGCACGCCCATCGTGGTGATCCGCCATGCCGATGGGCTTTTGACGGTTTATGCGGGCGTGGACGGTCTGAAGGTCGGCAAAGGCGATAAGGTCAAGAAAGGCCAGACCATCGCCGCCGTGCGCAATGCCAACCCGTCCTTCGTGCATTTCGAGGTCCGCAAGGGCGTCGACAGCCTCGATCCGCTGCCTTACGTGCAGTAAAGGGGCGGCCCAAACGAGCCGTCTCAAACTGCTGAAACCAGAACCTTGTCGATCCGCAACCCGTCAAGGTCGATCACTTCGAACCGGTGACCTTGGGCGACCACGTGTTCGCCCAAGGCAGGCAAGTGGCGAAACTGATGCAGAACCAGCCCCGCGACCGTATCATAGCCCCCGGACATCTCTCGCGGCAGGCCCATATGATCGCAAAACTCATCCGCTGGCATCCACCCTGCCACCAAAAAGCTGCCATCGGCGCGCGTCACCATGGCGGGTTCGCTGTCATCTTGGGTGGCCAAAGCCCCGGTGATTGCCTCAAGCACATCGCCCGAGGTGATGATGCCTTCGAAATGGCCATACTCATCGTAAACCAACGCCAGATGATGCGTCGCCTCGCGCAGAACGGCCAGCACATCCAACGCATCGGCGCGGTCTGACACCACCGGCACCTCATGCATTAAGGCGCGCAGATCCAGCGTCTCGCGGCGGGATACCGCGTCAAACGCCTCGGCCAGCGTGACGATACCCAAGACATCCCCGGTGTCGCGGTCTTGCACCGGCACACGCGGCCGCCCAATGCGGCGCAGCGCGGACACCGCTTCGACACTGGTCATGTCGATGCTCAGCATCTCGACATCCCGGCGCGGGGTCATCAATGCGCTGGCTGATCGGTCCGACAGCCGCATGACGCCTGCCATCATCTCACGCTCTTCGGGTTCCAGCACGCCACTGTCATGGGCCTCGGCCAAAAGGCTGTGCACCTCTTCTTCGGTCACCCGATTGGCGCTGGCCCCGCGCTGGCCCAAGAGCCACAAGATCCCCCGACCTGACCGGTCCAAAAGCCAGACCAAAGGGGCGGCCACGCGCGACAGCATCAACATCGCGGGGGCCATGGTGATCGCCAGCTTTTCGGGATTGCGCAGCGCCAGTTGCTTCGGCACCAGCTCGCCCACGATCAGCGAGACATAGGTGATGACCACCACCACCACCCCAACCCCCAGATTGGCGGCCCAGTCCGGATCGACCCCACGGTCCACCAGCGTTTGTGTCAGCCGCGCGCCCAAGGTCGCCCCGGACAAGGCACCCGACAAAATGCCGACCAAAGTGATGCCGATCTGAACCGTCGATAAGAAACGCCCCGGATGTTCGCCCAATCGCAGGGCAGCCGCGGCACCGCGGCTCTTGGCTTCCAGAGGGCGAAGGCGGGCGGGACGCGCGGATACAATGGCCAGTTCCGACATGGCCAGCACGCCATTCAGGCAGATCAGGCCAAGGATGATGCAAAGTTCTAGGATCATGATCGGGCCTAGATGGCCCCGGCCCAAGGCATCTACAAGATCGGCCACGAAAAATGGGCGGGCGTCAGATCCGCACGCCCTCACGCGCGGCCAGATCGCAGAAGAATTGCCAAGCCACCCGGCCCGAGCGACCGCCCCGCGTGGCCTGCCATTCAATCGCTTCGGCCCGCAGACGGTCAGGCGGCACCTGCACGCCGTGCGCGCTGCAATAGCCAGCGATCATCTCCAGATACTGGTCCTGATCGCAAGGATGAAAGCCCAGCCACAGGCCAAAGCGATCGGACAGGGACACCTTTTCCTCCACCGCTTCGGTGGAGTGAATGGCGGCCTGTGTTTCATTCTCGATCATGTCACGCGGCATCAGGTGGCGGCGGTTTGAGGTGGCGTAGAAAAGCACATTCTCAGGCCGCCCCTCGATCCCACCATCCAAAACCGCCTTGAGCGACTTGTAATGCTGGTCGTCATGGCTGAACGACAGATCATCGCAAAACAGGATAAACCGGAAGGGCGCGGCGCGCAGATGGGCCAAAAGGCGGGCCACCGAAGGCAGATCCTCGCGGCTGAGTTCCACGATTTTCAGCGGCAGACCTTCTAAGACAACTTTGGCATGGATCGCCTTGACAAGGCTGGATTTTCCCATGCCCCGCGCGCCCCACAACAGCGCGTTGTTGGCGGGAAGCCCGGCGGCAAAATGCCGGGTGTTTTCCAAAAGCGTATCGCGCGAGCGGTTGATGCCGATGAGCAAGCCAATATCCACCCGCGACACCCGCACGACCGGCTCCAACCGATCGGGTGCTGTGTGCCACGCAAAGGCCTCAGCGGCGGCAAAGTCTGGCGCGGGCATAGGGGCCGGAGCGAGGCGCTCCAGCGCCTCGGCGATGCGGGTCAATGCGTCGGTCATGCCTTGCCTTCGGTCTCGTCCGCCGGATCATCCTCGTCCCACAGCCCTTCGGCGCGCAGCTCGGCCTCACGGCGCTTTTCGATGCGACGGATCAGGAAAATCGAGATTTCGTAAAGGGGGTAAACGGCGAAGAACAGGATCAACTGGCTCATCACATCGGGCGGCGTGACAAGGGCTGCCACGATCAGGATCAACACCACCGCATATTTCCGCATGGCACCAAGCCCAGCGGCGGATACAAGCCCTGCCTTGCCCATCAATGTAAGCAGCACCGGCAGTTGAAAGCACATCCCAAAGGCAATGATGAGCTTGAGCGAGATATCGAGCGTCTCGTTCACCTTGCCCTGAAACACGATGTCGATTCCGGTATCAGAGCCGGTGTCAGCCGCAGGCACGTCACCGGGGATATCTGTCAGCGTCGGAATGATTGCCGCCACGATCGAGGAGGCATCGGCAAAGCCAAGGAAGAAGTCCATGGCAATCGGTGTCACGACGTAATGCGAAAATGCCGCGCCGGTCAAAAAGAGCGCAGGCGAAGCAATCAGGAAGGGCAAAAACGCGTTCTTCTCGGACTTATAGAGACCCGGCGCGATGAACCGCCACAGCTGATAGCCGATCACCGGGAAGGCCACGGCAAAGCCTGCCACCATCGCAATCCGCACAAGGGTAAAGAAATACTCTTGCGGCGAGGTGTATTGCATCACCGGGTTCGGATCGCCGAGCGCGCGCATCGACAGCTCGATCGGATGCAGCATGAAGTTCAAGATCGGTTCGGCCACGACAAAGCAGGCCAGAATCGCGATGATATAGGACATCACCGCCCAGATCAGACGGTTGCGCAGCTCGGCCAGATGTTCGATCAGCGGGGCGGCGGAATTGTCGATGTCGTCGTTCTGGGTCATTCTTCCGCAGCTTTCTTCTTGCGCGGAGCCTTGGGCGCGGCGGTTTTGGGGGCGGCCGCAGCCGGGGCCGTCGCGACGGCTGACTTGGAGGCGCGTGCAGGTTTGGCAGGTGCGGGATCGGCCGCCGGGGTGGCGGCCACAGGGGTTGCATCCAAGGCCTTCAGCCTAGCCGCCGCCTCTTTGACAATCGCCTCTTTCGCAGCCTTCTTTTCGTAAAGCGCGGCTGTATTGGGGCCAGGCGCAGGGGCGGGCGTCACCGGTTCAGGAACCGCAGCGGCCGGTTCGGCCACGGCCACAACCTCGGCGGGCTTGGCCATCGGCGGCATCGGCGGCGGCACGAGAGGGCCAGAGCGCATGGGCTCGGTCGGGCGGGCGGCATTCTTGATCGGGTCCCAGCGTTCGAACTTGTCGACCGCATCCTTGACCGCGTTCAGGCCCGCTGCCTTGGGGTTTGCTACCGACTTCAAATCTTTGGCCACATCCGCCACGCCAGTTTCTTTCGCCGCCTGCTCCATGGCACGCGAAAAATCGCGCGCCATCGCGCGCATCTTGGCGGTAAACCGGCCAAGCTGGCGGAACATTTCCGGCAGGTCTTTCGGGCCGATGACGATCAACGCCACGATCCCGATGACCAAAAGTTCAGACATGCCTAAGTCCATGCGCCCCTCCGCAGATTGCGTTTCGCGAAATGGACGGGTGTCAGACCTTGTCCTTCTCGGCCGGGGTCACATCCTTGGCCGTCTCAGCGGTCTCGGTCTCAATTTCCTTGGTGCCGTCGTTCACGCCCTTTTTGAAGGCGGTGATGCCTTTGCCGACTTCGCCCATCAGCGCCGAGACCTTGCCCTTGCCAAAAAGCACAAGCACGACGACTGCGATTAGAAGAATGCCGGGAAGGCCGATGTTGTTCAGCATGATGATCTCTCCGATGTGGCCAACCAAGTGGCCAGATTGCAGCTTGACCCCATGCTAGGGGCAGAACTGGGCCGGGTGTAAGGGGCAAAGGGCTGGACATTTTGGGTAACTGACAATTAATTGTCAGTTGATAATCTAGAAAAGGGCCCCCATGCGCCGCTCTGACCGCCTGTTTGACCTTGTGCAGATCCTGCGCGATGGCCGGTTGCACCGCGCCGCCGATCTGGCACAGGCTTTGGGCGGCGTCTCGGTGCGCACGATCTGGCGCGACATGGGCACCTTGATGGCCAGCGGCATGCCGATCGAGGGCGAACGTGGCGTGGGCTATATCCTTCGCGCGCCCACCACCTTGCCGCCCTTGATGCTGGGGGCGAGTGAATTGGAGGCGTTGCGGACGGGCCTGCGATTGGTCGCGGCAGGCGAAGACGCGGCGCTGGCCCGCGCGGCGCGCAGTCTTGCCTCCAAGATCGGGGCCGTGGCCCCTGCCCCGGTTGACCCAGACCGCGAAGACATCTTTGCCTTCACCGGCACCACAACCACCCGCGCCGAGCCGCACCTGCCGATCTTGCGCGCCGCGATTGCCGAGCACGAACGGCTGAGCATCGCCTATCTTGACTTGAACGAACTGGAGAGCCACCGCGACATCCGCCCGCTGGCGCTGGATCTGGAAGGCCAGATCTGGGTGCTGGCCGCGTGGTGCGAGGCGCGTGGCGGCTTTCGGGCGTTCCGGCTGGACCGGATCATGGCCATCACCCCAACGGGCGAGGTCTTTGCCGAAGTGCCGGGGCAAGGGCTGGCCGACTATCGGGCGCTGGCAGCTGAGGTGTCAGCCTAGAATTTGGCTCAGGCATTGGCGGGAAACACAAAACAGCGGTCGCGGCGGATCATCAGCCACAGCACTGTGCCGGGTTTTGGCAAAAATACCCCCGGAACCGCGGCGGTCAGGGTCAAGGGGCCTTCGTCCATGGCAAAATCGACCAGACTCTCGCGGCCCAGATAGCGCGCCCGCGTCACTGTGCCGCGCGCAGGCGTGCCGTCTTGCACCGTGGGATTGGGCCCACGGCCAGCGCGGTCAAAGTCGATCTTGAGATGCTGCGGGCGGATGATGATGTCGACTGGCGCGCCATCGGCGTGGCCGGGTGTGAGAAAGGCGCCAAAGGGGGTTTCGGTCAACGCCCCTTTCGAGACACCATGAATCACATTGATATCGCTGAAAAATCCCGCTGCGGCCCGATCCACAGGGGAGTTATAGATGTTATAAGGCGCGCCGCGTTGCACGATGACACCGGCGCGCATTAGCGCAATCTCATCGGCCATCCGCATGGTCTCATCCGGCTCATGCGTGACCAACAAAACCGCCGCGCCTTCTTCTTTCAGAAGCGCCAAGGTGGCATCGCGGACCCCGTCGCGCAGGCGATTGTCGAGGCCCGAAAAGGGCTCATCCATCAGCATGATGCGCGGGCGCGGGGCCAAGGCGCGGGCCAAGGCCACGCGCTGCTGCTCACCGCCCGACAGCTCATGCGGGTGCTTGTCCGCAAAGCCGGGCAGATTGACCTTGTCCAACAACTCCGCCACCCGCCGGGCCTTTTGGGCCGCATCGCCCTTCAGGCCAAAGGCGATGTTGCCCGCCACGGTCAGATGCGGAAACAGCGCGAAATCCTGAAACATCAGCCCAACGCCGCGGGCTTCGGGCGGCAGGTTGACGGTGGGGCCAAAGACTTCGACGCCATCAATCCAAATGCGGCCTGCATCAGGCCGATCCACCCCAGCAATCATCCGCAGCGTGGTGGATTTTCCGCAGCCCGAAGGGCCAAGAAGGCACATCACCTTGCCCGCCTCAACCGACAGCGACACCTCTGACACCACCAGCTGACCGCCAAACCGGCGGCTGAGCTGTTCGACGACAAGGCGAGGCGTGGATGCGGTCACGTGCGGTATCCGACAGATTTTATCGGGCGTTACCTAACAGGCCCGCCCGAACCCGGCAAGTGCGGCGCGTTACAGCGTTGTGTTCACTGATCCGCCATCCAACAGGATGTTTTGGCCCACAATGAACCCGGCATGTTGGCTGCACAAAAAGGCGCAAGCCGCGCCAAATTCTTCTGAGGTGCCATAGCGGCGCGCGGGGATGGTGGCCATACGTTCAGCCCGCGCCTCTTCCATGCTGATCCCGCGCGCCTTGACCACCCCACCATCCAACGCAACGGCGCGGTCGGTGTCGTGAATGCCAGGCAAAAGGTTGTTGATCGTCACCCCATGGGGTGCGACCTGCCGCGAGGTGCCGGCCACAAAACCCGTCAACCCCGCCCGCGCCGCATTGGACAGGCCAAGCTGCGGAATGGGCGATTTCACCGATTGTGAGGTAATGTTCACCACCCGGCCCCAGCCGCGTTCGATCATTCCCGGCAGGCAGCCCTGCATCAGCGCGATGGGG
>Ga0315908_10002509_pt1 | contig 13391 bp, 6 predicted proteins | sample LakEriMetagenome_12_FD_203520 | JGI IMG/M metagenome (GOLD analysis project Ga0315908, IMG submission 203520) | Freshwater fungal communities from buoy surface, Lake Erie, Ohio, United States - Buoy 4 MA124 | ecosystem: Environmental > Aquatic > Freshwater > Lake > Lake biofilm | place: USA...
CTGTGCCCATGCCGTGTCCTGAGGCGGAGCTAAAGCGAGCGAGCACGGGGTTCCCAGAGCTGGTGGCGGATTGCAGCACGGCTGTCATGCGGCGGCTGTGCGCGGGGTTGACTCGTCCGTCGGTTTTGCCAGCGAGGAAAAAGACCGCTGGATAGGGCGTGCCGTTTTTCACCTGATGAAAGGGCGAGTAGGCGTGCAGCGCATGGAACTGCGCGGGGTCTTTCACGGTGCCAAACTCGGTGACGTTGAAGGCTCCGTTTGGATCAAGCTCGACCCGCAGCATGTCGTAGAGTCCCACATGCGCGACGACGGCACGCGCGAGCTGCGGATTCTGTGTGAGAAAGGCTCCCATGAGCAAGCCGCCGTTGCTGCCGCCTTCGACGGCGAGTTTTTCAGCGCTTGTGTAGCCGCGCTGGATGAGGTGCTCGGCACAGGCGGCGAAGTCATCAAAGACGTTTTGCTTCTTCGTCAGATTGCCCGCGAGATGCCATTCCTCACCGTATTCACCACCGCCGCGAATGTTGGCGACGACGTAGATGCCGCCGCGATCAAACCACAGGCGACGCTCAAAGTTGAACACCGGTCTCATGCAATGGCCGTAGCCACCGTAGGCATAGAGCAGGGCAGGATTGCTGCCATCAAGCGGCGTGCCTTTGCGGCGGAGAATATTGATCGGCACCTTGGTTCCGTCTTTGCTGATGGCGAACTCACGCACGGCCTCGATGTCGCCAAAATCGACGGGAGACGTGTTGAAGAGGGCGGTCTTCTCCACGCTCGTCTTAGCAGGGTCGTAAAGCATCCATGCGGCAGGTGCGACGAAGCTGGTTTGGCGAAAGAGAAGGCGCTCATCCATCACGAGCAGCCCGCCGAGTCCGGTCGCGACCGGCATGGGAACGATGCTCTCACGGCTGCCATCCTGATCCAACTGCCGAATGCGTGAAGGACCACCGATCATGTCGGCGATGAAAAGATGTTTGGCCGTGAGCAGGAAGCCCTCGATCACCGCGTCACTCTCCGGCACGATCACCTCTGCGGCGCTTAGCATGCCGGTGGTGGACATCCGCAGCAGTTTGCCGCGTGGCGAGTCCTTTACGGAGCGCAGATACAGCGCGGCTCCATCATGGCTGAAGTCGATCTCCTTGATGCCGTCCTCATGGCGTGTGATCTGACGCCAAGGCGAGCCTGCCTTGGTTTCGCGGAGGTGATGAGAGAACTCGCCGCCATCGCCATTCGCCACGGTGGCGAGCAACCAGCGGCCATCATCTGAGGGGTGCAGCTCGATCTCGGCGATGCGTGGGAAGTCTTTTCCGGCAGAGTATTCATCGCTGCTCACGGGTGAGCCGAGCTGGTGAAAATAGATCTGCTGGTAGAAGTTCAGGTCTGCCTCGGGTCGCTCTCCTGCGTGCGGATAGCGCGTGTAGAAGATGCCTTTGCTGTCCGGCGTCCATGCAGCGCTGCCGCCGCCAGTCGGGTATTGCACGCGTTTGATCTGATCCGGCAGAGGGTTGCCCGTGTCCGTCCGGTAAAAATGCAGCGTGCCATCCTCGCTGCCATGCTCAGAGAGACATACAGCGATGAGTTTGCCATCTGGCGACGGCACGAACCAATCCATCGCCACCTGGCCTTTGGGTTCGATCTCATTCGGATCGAGCACGACTTTTTCCGACGCCAGGTCATTCGGCGACGTGAGCGTGACGAGCAGGCGCTGCTGCTTCGGCGGCTGAAACTTCAGCGCAAAGAGAAGTCCAGGGCGTGCGACGAGGCCAGTATGCGAAGGCGTGTCTTTTGCATACAGCGCCTTCAACTTTGACTCGATGCCTGATCGATCTACCCGCGAATCCAGCCAGGTGCGCGAGTATTGATTCTGTGCGGCCGTCCACGCTTTCACCGCCGCTGAGTCCCCTTCTTCAAGCCAGCGATATTCATCCACCACCTTCACACCGTGATATTCGTCCGTGACGGGTTTCTTTTCCGTCGGAGGCACAGCAGCGGAGATGGACATGGCGATGGTGAGTAGGGGAAAGAGGATGAGCTTCATGTTAGTGGAGCTTGATGAGGGCTGGTGTGTCCGTGCTGGCTTCGATGGCGCGGATCGTCTCGCGGAGGGAGTTCGCTTTTTGCAGTCCGAGGTTCTTGGGGAAGTCCGGCTCTTCCTTTTCAAAGTAGTGGGCGATCTTCTCCAGCTCGGGGATGGTGGCTTTGGCTTGGCTGCCATAGCCGAGCAGGATCTTCATGATTTCCGGTGTGCGCTTTTGGCTGGCCCACGGGTTTTGTTCGCGGGTGTATTTCACGCAGGCGGCCATGCCTTCTTCGATGTGATGCTGGGCCAGGACGCGCAGGCCCTCCACGCGAATGCCGTCGGCGAACATCTCGCCACTGGGCGCAGGCTGCACGATGGCCTCGTGGATGGCTGGCAGCAGCGGTTTGATCTCCTCAAGCGAGAGATTCCGATACACGGAACCGATGCTGCCACGGGCGCGACCATCTTGATTCTTCAATCCGGCTCTCACCGCCGTGTAGAGCGCCTCGCGATCCACGCCGTCCAACGAGCGACTGAGCATGCCATCGCGATCAAACAGCGCAAACGTGAGATAGCGCTGCTGCATGCCACGCGGGTCGTTTTTCGTGTCCACCTGCGCCAGCAGTTCGAGCAGTTTAGGCACGGTCTTCGTGGCGGGTTTGCCGATGGCGGCGAGTGCCTCAGCAGCCTTGATTCGCAGCCAGAGATCGGGATCTGCGAGTGTCTTTTGCAAGGCATCGACAGCCGGTGCTGCACGTCCGCGGAGGAAGATCAGGCCCTGACAGGCTCCGTAGCGGGCGTCGAGGCTCGGAGACGTGAGCATGTTGATCAAAGCAGTGACGGGAGCACTCTTGCGACGACCGAGAGCCATCGCGGCTCGCTCTCGAACGATGGGTGACCAGTTGCGCAGGCGTTCGAGCAATTGTTCGTCGCTCAAGGCATCGTAGAAGCTGTTGCGGTCTTTGTTGTTCCAGCCACGACCGTCGTTGACGATTGCTTGGGCGGTGGCGGCATCGAGTTGAGGCACTGCACTGGGCCTCTTGCCGGTGAGATGGATTTTTTTCAGCGGCATCGCGTAGGCCAGCAAGTAAGCGCCTGTGCAATCCCAGCCAGCATAGCTGTCGTTGCCTCGTTCCGGCGGACCTTGATGCAAGAAGCTGCCGTCCGAACGTCGAGCCAGATCATAATACCACGCGCCAAACTCCTGCATCCATGCGCCCGTGGCCTGAGGGCCGGAGTGAGCCACGCCGGGCATGGCCCAGAGCATGTTGAAGAAGTTTCCCGTGTGACCGGTGTCACGCTCAGGGCCGTGCGAGGCGAGGCTCATGCGCGAGAAGAACTCCGCGCCGTTGGATTCGCCAAGCAGGCTGAAGAGCACCGAAACCATGCCGCACTTGCCATTGTCCTCATGATTCTCGATCCACGGATGATGATCGCCGTAAGGGATGGCTCCTTTGCCAATGTAGAAGCGCAGCAGTCGAGCGCTGCGTTCGATGGCGAGATCCACTGCTGGATCTTTGACACCCGCTTCACGCGCCATGATGAGACCGATGGTGAGCGGAATACCCGGTGAGTTCATCATGCCATAGCCGCGCAAACGGCCATCGGGCCTGGCAAACGCATGTCCCCAGGAGCCAACGGCGCTCTGGCCGTTCGCGGTTTCCAGCGCGAGGCGTTTCAGACCGGACAACACGGAGGCATCGCCCGTGGTGATCGCATACTCGGAGATGAGCATCATGACGTAACCGTAGAGCCAGGATGGATAACTATCGGTGGAGAAGTTCGCGGCCCACTCGGCTTCGCGTTTGATCAGTGGAAGATAACTCGCCTCACCACTGGCCAGCAGCGCGAGCGCATTCAGCGAGCGCGTGATGGGCTCGTGTTGGTAATCGGGGGACGCCATGCGTGCCGCGAGTGCCTTGCAGCCCTGCTCGAGAATGCGCTTCGACTTCGCGCAATCAAACGGAGCCGTGGGCGAGTAGCTGCCGAGCACCGGCAGCTTCAAAACAACCTCCTCCGTCTTGCCCGCACGCCAGCGGGTGAGCATGAGCTTGCCACCGCCAACTTCCGACTCCGCCACTGTCAACGCCTTGCCCATTTCCGTTCGCGGATCGTGTGAGAAAGCTTTGCCGCCAACACCAAGCAGCACATCACCCGTGGCGAGCACGCTCTCGGCCGGAGAGCCTTTTTCCACCTTCGTGATGGCGATCTGCCGTGCCTCGGTGGTCACCATTTGATTGCAAAACATCCAGCCGCGAGCGCCGGTGGCACCGAGGTTCCAGTCATGCTTCGCTTTGTCAGGAATCGCGTCACCTTGGGTAAAGTCGGGCATCTTCACCGTTTGGTCATTGCCTGCGGCAAAGACTGGAAATGGCCCAGCGGCAATGGCGAGCGAGAGAAGTAGGCAAATGGGTTTTGGGGTTGGTTTCATGGAATGGAAAAGGTTCGGGTGTTTGGGTGACTTCTTGGTTACTCAGCCTTGATGTTGTTCGCCTTGAGCAGCGCTTTGGCGTTTTCAATCTGTCGTTTGCGATCCTCAACCTTCAAGGCTGCGGTCAGCTCCCTCTGCTCTGCTGCATCGAGGACATTGGCGGTCTTGGGTTTCTTGCCGGTGTAGATTTCAAACATGTCGGCGAGTGAGAAGGTGTCATTGCGTTGGGTATCGAATGGCAGGCCTGTCAGGTCGGCGGACTTGAGGCTCTCCATCGGGTTCCTGGCCCAGGCGTAGCGAAAATAGAGCGGCTCCGGCACCCATGGACTGCTGAGCACCACGATGCTGCGCTCCCAATTTGGACCACCGCTCTTGCCGGCGTTCTTGTCGAGCCATTCGGCCTTGGCTGGTTGGAATCGCCCGTCCTTGCCAGCAATGGCGAAGCCTTGGATCGGTCCGTCGTGGAAAGGGATGACCCAGGAATCGAGCTGCAGGATGAGCTTCCCATCGGCGGCTTTCACTTCTTTGAGCTGTGGCGGCAGCCAGCGAATCGACTTCCCATATTGCGTCGCCAAGGCCCAACTAGCGATGCGTTCGCCCACTTGGATCTTGAGTTGCGGATGATACCAGGCGCGGTGCTGATCGAAGCTGCTCGCGTAGCCGATGGTTTTGTCGCCTGCTTTTTGGAGGTTGAGAAAGGTCTGGTAGTGCGCCTCACGGATGTAGTTTCCTTCATCGACCATGTGCGGCAAAAAGTCCTCCAGGGTCTGCGGCTGACCTTGTGTCTCTTGAGTGATGATTCCGAAGGGCATGCTCGGATCATGGAAGGCGCTGCGCCATGCCTTGATCATCTCGGGGAACACCTGCGCATACAGTATGTGACCATTGGGCATCAGAGCCTCGTTGTAGCCCTGATGCCAGATGGTGCCCTTGACGCCAATGCCAGCGATGGGCGAAAGCATGCTGGCGTAGAGATTGCCAGGGCGGTTCATGTCCATGGCCGGACCCGGTTGCAAATCGGTCGGCACTTGGCGATCAGCCGGGATGGACTTGCCATCGGCCTTCATGCGGGCTGCCCAGTCATTGTATTGTTTGACTCGTTTATCGAGGTCTGCCTGCGGATTGAACTCAGCGACCTTCTGGTCCCACTCGGCCAGCGTGTCTTTGACTTCCGGCGTGTCGATGCCCTTCAAGACCTCCGTGGGCGTCCAGCTCACGAGACTGGAGCCGCCACGCGATACATCAATGATGCCGATCGGAATCTGCGTGGCCATGTGGAGCCTACGCGCAAAGATGTAACCGATCCCCGACATCTCGCGCACCGACTCAGGCGTGCAGATATCCCAGTAGCCCTGCCGGAAGTGCTGGCTGAAAAAGGCGATCCACTGGTCCTGGCGAGGGAAGGAGTTCTTGATGTCCGGGCCGTTTTGCTGAGGGACTGAAAAGAGGCGGATGTTGTTAAAGTTGGCCGAGATCATCTCGAGCGGCCCGCCTTCCGTTTTATAAATCTCAAACTCCATGTTGCTCTGGCCGCCGAGAATCCAGAGGTCGCCGATGAGAATGTTCGTCAGCTCGATCTTCTCGCTCTTACCCTGAACCAGCATGGTTTGCGGCTCTGCATTGCTGGGCAGCGCAGGCAGCTCCACTTTCCACAACCTGTCAGCGGCAGCGATGCTGGACTGCGATTTGCCTCCGAAGGACACCGTGACATTCTCCCCCGGCTGCGCCCAACCCCACAGCCGGATCGGCTTGTCACGCTGGACGATCATGTTGGACTGAAACAGATTGTGAACACACAAACCGCTGCCAATGGCGGGCGTCTCAACGCGGTCTTTGCCGCGCTCCAGTTTCTCCACAGCTCTGACCTGCGTGGTCAGGATGGGCGCGGTCAAAGCGACCAGCAGGATGGTTAGATAGTGCATTTTCATGTCTGTGTTCTGTAGGTCAGTGATCTTGGAGAGGTTCGAGCAAGGGTTGAAGTGCTTTCGATAGCTTCGCGGCGATTTTCGAGCTGTCAGAGTCCCCCTCCATTTCAGCAAACACGACGGGTTGCCGGGCTTACGCAGCAGTGTGGGCGAGTTGGGACAGTTTTTGTTTCAGCAGGACGAATGTCTCTTCCTTGCCTCGGAGTGGCAGCGGCTTCGCGATCACGATTTTCACTTGGTCGTTTTTGGAACGAAGCGCTTGGATCACCCGGTCGATGTTACGGACGATTCCGTCTGTGAGAGCTTCATCTGGTTTCTGGCTTGCTGCGATGTCTTCGGCTCCGAGATGGATCACCGCCACGTCGGGCACGTTATGTTCCAACAGACGTGGCATGTTTCCCGCGATCCAGGCGGAGTCTTTGCCCGAGTGTCCTTCGTGATCCGGGTCGAATTGGTAGCTGTCCGGCTCCGTGCCATCATGGTTGTGCTTCTTGCGGCTCCCCACGAAGTCGATCAAGTGCCCGCTCCTGCGCAGCATGCCATCCAAATGCCGCCTGTAGGAAGTGCTGGAGTCGATTCCCTCCGTGTCGGCACCGCCGATGAGCATGATTTTCACCGGCGCGAGCGGAGCTGCTTTCATGAATTGATCTATGAGAGGTTTGATGCCTTTCGCCCATGCCTGATAGCCTTCCCGGCTGAGGTGGATGCCGTCGGTGAACAACGTTCGGTTGAGGTTGCCATCGGGCAGGAGAAAACTGTCCTGCAAGTCGAGATAGGCCACTTGGTTGGGATCCAAAGCGAGACTGGCGTTGATTGCGTTCACACGTTGGCACTTTTCCCATTTGGCTTTATCCGCCACAGGCAGGATGGCCATCATGATCACGCGAGTGTGCGGCAGTTTGCGGCGGAAGACCTGAGCGATCGCTCTTTGCCCCTGGGCAATGTCCTCCGGCGGGCAGTTGGCTCCCAAGTCCCACTTTTCCTTACCGCCGTCGCTTTTCGTGACGATGAAGTTGTTGATGCCGCACAGCACCACCGCGACTTTTGGATGCTGCCCCGCTGGGAAATCCAAGTTCCCACGCGTGACACGGTGAAGCATCACCGGCGTGATGTCGCCGGAGTTTCCCATGTTGATGGGTTTATAGGCAGCAAATTGGTCTGCCCATACCTCACGTCCGGTGGCGGGCCCAAGCGACCATGACCAGGTGATCGAATCGCCAAAGAAAACCAACTGAGTGTCCTGTGCAGCAGCCACCTCGCGGTTCACCCTGAGAAATTGACTGTTCCAGTAATCATCCTGAACTTTCGCTGGCAGCGTGGTGCTCGGAGAGAGCGGAATCTCATCCCAGAAATGGTCTGCCGCTTGAGCTGGGGACATCAGGAGGATGCCTGACAGAATGCAGATCCATCGTGATTTCATGGGTTCGGGACGATCCAGATGTTGCGGAAGGCGACTGGATTGCCGTGTTCCTGGAGAAAGAGCGGACCCTCGGGCGTGCTGAGTGGTTTGGAGAGCGGCGCGGAGGTGGTGAAGTCCTTCGCAAGCTCCACATCCTCGTGAATGAGCACGCCGTTGAGGCGCACGGTGATACGCGGCCAGGCGGTGCGTTTGCCGGTTTCATCAAACTTCGCGGCGGTGAACTCCACATCATACGTCTGCCAGCTCAGCGGCGGCAGGCACATGTTCAGCTTGGGTTTCGCGATCGAATAAAGGCCGCCGCATTCGTTGTCGCGGCCATCGAGGCCGAAGGAATCGAGGATCTGCGTCTCCCAGCGTCCGCTGTGATACACGCCGCTGTTACCGCGTTTCTGCCCACGCGCATCCGGCTTGTAAGGCGTGCGAAATTCCAGATGCAGCGTGTAGCTGCCAAAGCGCTGCTTGGTGGTGCTGGCATTGGCCATCAGCAGCCCGTTCTCCATTTTGGCATTGTCCCAGGCATCCGTAGAAGTGCCATCAAATAGCACGACAGATCTTACAGCCGGTTTGGCATTCAAAGTGGGGCTTTGGCGTTCGATGCGCGTGAGTGCCTGTTTCGTGCCATCGGCCTTCGTGACGGACAAAACAGCGTTTTCGAGCGTGGCCGATGTTTTGGAGGCTACATCGCTAAAGTGGCCCTTTTCGCCTTTGAGCTGAATACGCAACTTGCCCGGTTCCCATCCCGCGCCGGGCAACCCACCTTCGAGAACGTAAACATCAAACTTTCCGCCTCCCAAAGCCACGATCTGGGCACCCATCGTCTCGTTGCGATACTCACCTTGAATCGCGAAATCTGGAACTTCGCGCCGTGCGGTCTCGGGATTGGTCCATGTTGGGGATTCATCGGGTGCTGCGACGACGAGCGATGATGCGGCAAGTGCGATCAGGAAGAAAAAAAGAGAGCGTTTCATGCGGGTGATGGTTTCAGAGGCTCGCCCCGTAGCTCCAGCCCTCGCGGACGGGTTCTTTGACGAAGGCGTTGAGTTCCGGGTGGTTCGTGATGCGCATGTTTGCGGCGTCCCACTCGATGCGAGTATTGAAGCGCTGGGCGAGCACGCCGAGCTGGATGATCTCGGTGAGCTTGGCGGAGTAAGTGAAGTTCGAGCCGGGCTCCGGACCTTCTCCTTTAATGGCACGCATCCACTCGCGGAACGGGCCGCCTGGCACACGCGGGATGCTTTGCGGCGGCGGATTGGCCTTCCAGGCTTGGCGCAAAGCCTCATCAATGATCGCCGGAGGTCCGGCGTGCGTGCCACAGCCGAGCATGCCCTTCGTGCCGACCATCCAACAGGCGCGGCCGAGATGCGCGGCATGCTCCGCGCCGTGTTTTTCGATGCGACCGACCTTTTTCCAATCCTGCGGCCCGTCGAACCACTCCAGCGTCACCGGCCCTCGCGAGCCTTTCGCGGCGAAATGGAACTTGATGTGGCTTTTCGCGGTGATGAGGCCTTTGAGTGAATCCTGGCGCTCCACGCACTCGACGACCGTCGGAGCATCGAGATCCAAGACCCACACGGGTGTGTCGAGCGTGTGACAGCCCCAATCGCCGAGCATGCCGGAGCCGAAGTCATAAAACGCACGCCAGCGCTGCGGCAGGTAGTCGGCGCAGTAGTCGCGTTTCGCCGCGGGGCCGAGCCACAGGTCCCAATTCAGCCCCGCAGGCACCGGCGATGATGGCGGTGGCATCACGGACGGATTCGCGAAATGAGGTCCACCCATCTGCGGTCCGCCGTTGTGACAAAAGACCTGCGAAACATCGCCAATGACGCCCGCCCGCACCGCCTCGACGGATTCGCGGATGCCATCGCCAGTGTGACCTTGATTGCCCATCTGCGTGACAACCTTGTAGCGTTCACGCGCCTTCAGCAGCGTGCGTGTTTGCCAGATATTGTGCGTGAGCGGCTTCTGCGTGTAAACGTGGATGCCGCGCTCCATGGCCGCGAGCGTGGCGGGAAAGTGCGTGTGATCCGGTGTGGAGACGACCACGGCGTCGATCTCCTTGTGCATCTTGTCGAGCATCACGCGGAAATCCTCGAAGAAGGGCTGATTCGTGCGCCAGGCCTTCATGTTCTCCGCGCATTGACGCTGATCGACGTCGCAAAACGCCACGAGGTTTTCCTCGCTGCACCCTTGGTTGTAAGGCTGCTGCGCAATCCATCCACCCGAGCCGATGAAAGCGATGTTGAGCTTGCCATTTGCGGACTTGCCGGGCTTTCCGATGGCAAAAGCAGGAAACGCAGTGGCGGCGGTGGTCGTGAGGAAAGTTCTTCGTTTCATGGCTTGGATTGCAAAAGCGCCTCCGCGAAGGCCTTGCCCATCAGCGCAAAGGTCTTCGCGCAGCCAAGGTAATGATAGCCGGCATTTGAGGCACCACGTTTCCACAGAGCTTCCTCCGCGGGCGAGATGAGCTTGGCTTCGTAGTCTTTGAGATACTCGCGCTTCTGCTGGTCGGTCATGTGACCGTCGGCGTTGGCGTGGTCTTTGTGCTTGGAGTTGAGGAAATGGCCCATCTGGCGGACCTGGGCGCGCTTTTCGTCGATGACGGCGAGTTCCTCGGACCAAAACGGCGCGGTGGGCACGGCGAAGACGTTGCCTTTGAATTCGGGCATCAAGGCGGGCGCGGTCATGGCCTCGCGGAAGGCGACGGTGTCCGGCGGAGCCTTCAAGCCATCCACACCCATCACGCCGATGACGAAGGGCATCTTCGGTGCGTTGAGGTCCGTGCGCACATCGCGAATGAAGTGCGCGAGCAGGTCACTGTAAACCGCAAAGCGTCCTGGCTTGCCACGATCCGGATACGTGTGGCCATCCACCATGTCATTGAAGCCCTGGAGCCAAACGAAGCCCGCGATCTCGTAGCCCTCTTTGGCATCGTAGGCCGGGCAAACGCATTTTGGATCTGCGAGCACGTGTTTCACATGCTCGACCATGTAGCGGTAGAAGCGGCCCGTTTCCCGTTTCTTCTCCGCGAGCCATTCATTCATGTCCTTGGGCACGCCGTGGCCGGGCGGGCCGTAGTAGAGCTTCTTTTGGTAGTCGTTGAGTTCATACGGCCCCGCGCTCGGCGGGCGGAACTCCGTGTGCAGGCTCCGGCCGCCCCACGCGGTCTTGATGATCAAAACGGGCTCTTGGAGCGCCGCGTCCATCGTGAGGCCAAAAGTGAACTCCGGGCCGATTTTGCCATTCGACTTCGTCGCATCATCCCGAGCCCCAAAACCCGCTGTGAGCATTCCCGTGCCCTCGCCATTCGCGCTGCCGTCGTATTTGCCCGTGTAGTAGGAGATCCAGGTGTGATCGCACACAAGTGGCTCGCCCTTGTCGTCGCGCATCATCTTCAAAAGCGGTGCCGTCGCCGGATCATCGCCGATGTAATCAAATGTCTCGATCTTCGCATGACCCTCCATGTTCGACTGCCCGGCGAGGATGAAGACCTTCAGCGGCGCGGCCTGGAGCGATGCCGCGATGAGGAGTAAAGCGAGTATGTGTTTCATGGGTTGGAGAGTTGGTGAATGGTTCCGTGCAGAATGCGGTCGCCGATTTTTAGTTCGTAGCACCACGTCGGAGCCAGGTCCGGAATGTCGAGGGTGATCGTCTTCTTGTCCTCGCTCAGCTTCACACTGCGAATCGTTAGTTCGTGCTCGTCGTGGTGCTTGGAGCCGTAGTTCTTTGTGCGCTTAAGGGACCATAACTTGATGCTGCTCTTCGTGTCGGTGATGGGATCGCTGAACGTGATGCTCATGGCTCCTTTCGTGGCATGAACGGCCAGCGGCACCTGCGCAGGCTGCGGGCCGCGACGGATGCGGTGAAAGCCGCCGGGTGAGGTGGCATTACCGGCCCAGGCGAACATGCCGCAGGTGTAGAGCGATCCATCGCTGCCGAAACGACCGCGCATGATGCCGGTGGCGAAGGCGGGCATCGGCAGCTCGCACACCGCGCCTTGCCATTGGCCGTTCACCTCCTCGTGTGGGATGATGAACGCACGGCCGGTGCCGTAACTGAGGTTGAGCAACGAGCCGCCGAGATTGCCCCAGGCGTTTTTCGGCACCCAGATGAGTTCGGCGGGGCTGCGGTCTTTGTCATTCGTTACCCAGACGAGGGGCTGCTCCATCGCGGAGTCGGATTCGTCGGTGACACTGGTGTAGCCATACATGTTCCCGTAGAAGCCGCCGACCTTCACGCGGTTGATGCGATTCTTCGGCGTCCAGAAGCCTTCTTGATCGGTGACGAAGAAAGTGCCGTCGTCGTTGAGGCACACGCCGTTCGCGGCGCGGAAGCCGGTGGCAAGGATTTCGGTCGTTGTGCCATCGGCGCTTACCTTGAGTAGCGTGCCGTGCTGCGGAATGACGCTATCGAGCGCGTGGCGGCCGGACTTGGCATAGTAGAAGTTGCCCGCGGTATCGGTTTGCAGGCCCATGGCGAACTCGTGGAAGTGCTCGGTGACCTGTGCGTCGTCGTTGAAGCACTCGATGAAGTCGGTTTCGCCGTCTGCGTTCATATCGACAAGCTTGGCGAGTTGATCGCGGCAAAGCACAAACAGCTCGCCCTCGCGAAACTTCACGCCAAGCGGCTGAAACAGCCCGCTGGCGATCCGACGCCACGTCAGTGTGGCAGGCGCTTTCGCCATCAAGCCATCGACCTGCCACACATCGCCATTCCACATCGCGACGATGGCCGCTTTGCCATCCGGCGTGAAATCGAAGCCACCGGGACGCATCCAGCTTTGAAATGGATTCTCGACTGGCAGCGAAAAGTCATCGGCGACGAACGCGGCATCGTCTTTGCCTGCCACCGAGGTCGTGGTGACGGTTTGCGGCCATTGCGCCGGAGCGCCTTTCGTCAGCGGAGCCAGATCGAGTGGCGAGGCAAAGTTTTTCGCCATCGTGTCGAGCGATGCCGGATCGACGCGGGAGATGAAAAAGCGCGTCTGAGCCCCCGAAGCCAGCTTGGCGACCCAAAAGCCGTTTTCGCGCTTCAACTCGCCTTCACCCTTCAAAACGACATTCACGCTGTCGGGTGCCACACGCACAAAAAGCGGTTGTTTGGCCTCGGCAACGCTCACCGTGCGCACGAGGATCGGTGTGGATCCGTAATCCATCCATGCGGGCGATTCGAGCACACGCGTGCCGTGGATGTTCGCGGCGATGACGCTTTGGTTTTGATGCTTGTAGAGACCGAGGAAGCGCAAACCAGCCACGGTGCCGTATTTTTTGCCGTCTTTGGCCGCGGTGCGTGTGTCTTCAAAACTACCGCTGATGCTCCAGCCGGGCTCGACGGGCAAAACGAACTGTTTTTCGCCGATGAGACTCGTGTGCGTGCCATGGCTGCCGTCGAAGGCGATGCCTTTCCAATCGACAAACGCGCCGGTGCTCGCAGCGGCGATGCGCATCGTGTCATGATCATAAACCATCCACGCGCGGCCTTTGGTCACGCCGCCGGGGCCGTCATCGAGCCGGATGGCGATGCCTTTTTGCGCGATGTTGTCCGCGGCGACCTCCAGCGTCCAAAATAGCGCGTTGCCGAGTTCCATGCGTTGATATG
>Ga0315908_10002511_pt1 | contig 13380 bp, 4 predicted proteins | sample LakEriMetagenome_12_FD_203520 | JGI IMG/M metagenome (GOLD analysis project Ga0315908, IMG submission 203520) | Freshwater fungal communities from buoy surface, Lake Erie, Ohio, United States - Buoy 4 MA124 | ecosystem: Environmental > Aquatic > Freshwater > Lake > Lake biofilm | place: USA...
AAAATATATTTCTTTATTAACTCTTTAAAAATTTTATTGCTGTAATATTATTTGTTCTTTAAGATATGTATTTTATTGCTTTTATTGGATAATATATTTTCTAATTATTATTTAATTTATATAACATTTTATTTTATTTTATATTTTATATTATTTAAATTTATTTTATAAAATTCATTATAATTAGTAATATATATTTTATTTTAATTTTTAATCCTTCCCTATTTGATTCTCTAAAAATTTTATTATTTCTTAATTTTTATCTTCATAGCTTTAAATTTCTTAATTGTATTACTAAAAATAATTGTTTAATTCTAATAAATAATTTTCATATATTTAATTTTTATCTTAAATAATATTTTATTTTAAATTATGAATAAATGTTAATTTATCTAAATATTAATTATTTTATTATTAAAAAATACATTTTTATTTGTTAAATTTTTGTTGAAATAATAAAATAAAATATTTATCTTAATAATTTAGGCTGACTATTTCTACATTTTAATTTTAGTATTCATTTAAAATTTTATAGTTTTGTATTTAATTTAATATTTAATTGATATTCATTTAAACTGTAAATAAATTTTAATTAAAATATTCTTCTTTGAATTCTTTATATTTTTTTATTTTATATTTTTGTTAATTTAATATCAAAATAAACTATTCATCTTAAAATTAAACTATATAATTACAATATTATAGAAAATAATTTTTATCTAATGAAAAATCAAAATCTAAAATTTAAATGAATTAAATAGATTAACAATATCCTTTTTCATTTTCAAAGTCTAAAAAATTATCCATAAAATAAATTAAAATTAAATAATGATTAACTAAATTAGCTTAAAAATAATAATATATTTTTATAAAAAAGCTTTTTTATATTTTATATAAACATTAACATCATTTTTATTTTTAAATATACTAAACTCCTCTATCAATTTTATTACAGCAGAAATTCAAAGATACCAATGCAGCATTTGTTTCTTTTTATTTTTTTACTGGATATTACAAAAAGTTTAAGTATTTATCAGTATATGGTTAATTTTTATCATCAAGTAAATCCTTACATTAGTCTAATATAATTTATTATGTAATTACCTTGTTTAAAAAGAGAGGATTAGCTTAATATACCTTTATAATCTTCTTCGATTGTTAAAATACTCATTTGACTTTTACCGCATCTAAATTATTATTTATTTATTATTATTTTTCATTAAATATTCTTAATTTTAATAATCAAATAATAGTAATTTATAAGTAATTGAATAATTATTTAAGAATATTTTGAAAATACGTTAAACATAATTAACACATTGGTTTTTTTTCTTAAAATTCATGACAACACATATTATATCCTCTGGATTCTTCAGCTTTTAAAGTTCCTGAAGGGTTAGAATCTATCATTTATCCTTCTGCAGTTTCAAAACAATTTTTATAATTATCTCCAGGAAGTGATTCTTTTTTAACAACTATGAAATCTTTTAATGTAAAAAACTTTCTTAATCCGATTCTTCCAGCAAAAATCATATTTTCAGGGCAAGTTTCTTTTAAATTTAAATTTATATAGGAATTTTTAAAACAATCTGCTTTATTTTTATTGCAATTAGCATTGAATACTTTAGAGTTGCAAAACACACATTTAGTAACTTAAGCTTTAACGTTATTACTAAAAATTATAATTATTTCTATTTATTTTAATTTTTTTATTTAATTCAAATAATTTACACTTTATCTTCTACTGTTAGAGTATCTTTTGTTTGGTCTTAAATGATATTGAAAGATGATTTAAATTTGTCAGATTTAAAAATATCTGCATTTAAACAACAAATTTTAACACTTTTTTTCTAAATATCAATATCTTTATACACTTTTTCTAAATAAATATTTGAAAATTAATTACTTGAGCATTTCGCATCATAAATTTGAGAAAAATTAGGAAATTTTATCTTACCTGTTACCTAAATTTGAGGTGTAAATTCAATAATTTCTATTTAATTTTCTGCACATCTATAGATGATTAATTAATATTTAATACTATTCTAAGCAAGCTTAACAATATCCCATTCTTAATGGAGTTTATTATTGTGAATATCTTTATATCAATAAAATAAAAAAGATTAAACAAATTTTTAAATATTTTGTATTTATCATCATTATATTAATAAAAAATTATTATAAGATAATAAATTATAATTTATATACAATAAAAATTTAATTAAAAATAAACTAGATTAATTGCTAAAAATTTACTGTTAAATTTTGTAATTATTATAAGGTGGTTATTTATTAAATAAGCATTAATTGAAAAAATGTAAAATTTCAACTATAATAACATAAATTTATAAACAAATGAATTTTAGAAATTTGATGATTATTATTCTTACTATAGGTATAAAATAATAAATATTTTAGTGAAAATGAATTAGATTTAAAAATAAGTAATATTTTTGATAAAATCAGTGATACTGAAGAATAAAAAAATTATTTTAGAAATGATTTTATTGAGGTTCCTTTTTTGGAATTTTAAAGTAAAAATTAATTAAAAACCTATTAAGAAGATTAAGATACAATTTTTTTTTATGATTATAATAATAATAATAATTAATAAAATAATTTAAATTAAAATAACTTTCATGATTACTTAGAAAATTATGTTGATTCTTCAGAATTATTTAATAACAATTTTTAAAATAACACTAATAAGTATAATAACATCAATAAAGAATAAAATAGAAATAATAATAAAAATAGTTATAATTAATAATAAAATTATAATTAATAATAGAATTATAATTAATAATAAAATTATAATTTCTAAAAATATTTAATTAATGATTAACTTTAAAATAATTTCAGAGGTAATAATGAAAATATAAATTAAACAATAAATTTAAACAAAGATTATAATAAAATAGAAATTCATAATTCTAATAAAATTTACTTACAATTAGATAGTCCAGATTATAATGATATATAAAAATAATAATACATCTATCAAAATAAATCTAAAAATAAGGTGAATATAAAAATATAGAAAAAAATAAGTAAAGAATTAAGAAAATAATAAAGACTTAAATTAAGTTTAGCAGAAAGAAATGTGAAGTTAAATTTTGGAACAGGGTTTTTAGGCTTTATATAATTTTTGATAAAATTTAACTAAATGTAATCAAAATTTGACAAAAATAAGATTCAAAGATATTAAGATATTTTAAAATTTTTATAAGACAATTATAAAAATCTAAGAAGTTTTTAAGGATGGTAGGAAATATGGAATAATTAATAATATGGTCATTAAATAAGAAAATTATCTATATTATTTTTCAGTAAAACATTCGCTTAAATTTATTTATAACAAAGCAAAATAAAGAAAAATTATTTATAATTATATTATTAGAAAGTTAAAAGCTTTTATTAAGGAGCTAAATATCCTTACAAATTTACATCATTTAATTTTAGGAATAATAATGTAAACTTAATTAATAATTGATTTTCTATTAATTTTGAACATATACTTAAAATATATTTATCAGTTATTTAGTGTCAAAAATATGTTATCTTAACTTTCATACGAGTAATAATTTTCGTCTTATTTTGAACTATTTTCATTGCTTAAATTGTCAAATTATTCACTATAAGTACTATTATTAGTTTTTTTATTAACATTACTTTTTTCTTTATTTTATATATTTGTTTAATTAATTATCTCTATTTTTTCAGATTTTAATTAATTAACCTCATTTTCTTTTTTGAAACTATCTTTTACTTAATTAGTTTATTATAAAATATCTAGCTTTTTATTTGTTATATTAGATTAATTAGTTTATTCTATTTTGTTAAGTTTAACTTTATTATTCTTAATGACTTTTATATAATTATCTTTTTATTAATTAGTTTAGTGTTGATTTTCTGGCTTTTTATTTTAATCTATAAAAAAATTATATTTTTATTCAACATTTGTAAGAAAATCCTTTTATTTATCTATTTGTTTTTTATTATTATAAAATTCTTTTGTTAAATAATTCATTTCTTCCTTAAATTTCTATTCTAATTACTCAGCTTAAAATTTAAATATTTCAAATATCTATTATTTATTTTAATTTTATTCTGTAATTGATCTTTAACTTATTTATTATGGAGTTTATAATGAAGTTATTTTTTATTAACTGTTACTTATATTGTTTTATTTATGATTTTCTATTGTTTTTTTTATGATTAAAATTTTCTATTCAGTCATAAGATTTTAGCAATGTAAATTAATTTACTATTTTTCAAAAAATCAAATCTATTTATTTAATTATCTTTATTTCTATTTTATTTCTGAAATTTTTTAATTCTTTTGTTGATAGATAGTACTTTAATTTGGATTTTTTTATTCTAAATAATTAAAATTATTTAATGTTTTTATTTCCTTTTTTGTTTCTTGTAATTATAATGTTAAATATTTTAATTCATCTTCCTAACTTATTATATTAGTTTTTTTTAAAAAATTATATATTTTTTATTTTAATTTTTTATTTTTTTCTAATTGCCAGGAAATTTTATTTTTAACTTTACCCTTTATCTATTAAATAATACCTTATTCTTATCTGTTTTACTTCATTAAATTTCTTTTAATAATCATATCTTAAATTAATATCAAATATTTTTTCAATTTTTCTTTTAATTTTTTATTATTTAATATTAAATCTTCTTTTTAATCTATACTTGTTTCATTAATAAATTAACTTTCTTCAATATGTTCTGTAAATTATTTTTGCTATCAACCATTATAAAAATCAATTTATATATCCTAATTATTAGAATCATTAATATCAATATCTTATTCTGAATTAAATTAATTTTAGTGATAAGTGTCCATTGATAAATTTCTCATTTTATTATTTAATTTAGGCAAATTTTAACTATTTTATGAATTGAAATTTTAATTATTTTATTGGATATTAAAATTTTTTGAAATAAATTAAGACTTACCTGATTTTTAAATTTAGTCATTTTAACTTCTTTGATTAATGCTTGGTAATAATTATTCTTTTTTTAATAAATTGAAACTCATTATATATTAAATTATATAAAAATGAAAATATAAATAAAGAATATAACTATAAATATTTTATACACAATTTTGCGTTAAGAAATATATTGGTTATTATGTCAAAGATAATAGAAATCTATGAATATAAATTATGTTGATATATAAGAATTTTGTTATAATCTTATCAAATTCATAGTATATGTTTTAGATATTCAAAATATAATAAATCTATGAATAATAAAATTTAGTAGCTGTATTGTAGTGAAAATAATATAAATTAATAATAATATCAATATTCTTCTAACTACTAAAGATCAGACAATTACGATTTTAATATGGATGATTATTTCAACTAAGATTTTGAAAATGAACCTGAATTTAATAATTCATTATAATTGTTTTCCCCTTTTTTGTAATCAGACAAAAATTCCTATATTACCTAAACAGAAAATCTATCATGAAACATTTACAAATAAAATAATGTTTTTAACTAAAATAATTAATTTTTAACAAATAATTAAAATAATTAAAGCAATTAAAATAATAATATTAATGAGTAAGAATTATAAAAATTTTTTACTAATTAAAAAAAATAAAATCAAATAAAAAAAATAAAAAAAGTTTTTCCTATCAAAAATATCTGGAGGTATTTAATAAATGGTATATTAAAATAAATCTAAAAAACTAAATATGATTTTGAGATCAAATAAGAATGTTCTTTATACGATTTTGATTTCAAAGAGTTTAAAGAGATATTTAATAATATAAATAAGATAATATCTAAAAAAACAAGTATAAAAGAAATAAAATAACTATGGATTTGGAATTAAAATGATAATTAAAAAGAATATTTGTTCAAACTTATTTATTCAAAAATTTGTCTTTAGTTTTTTGAAAAAGATGCATTTGGATATATTATGAAATCAGATAAAATAAAGGATAAATTATAATACATCAAATACAATAACAGAGTTTTGACTCTTGCTGTTAAATATCCTCTTTAGTGGACCTAAAACAAAATCAGTTTGGTTTATGAATAAAATTTGTGATCTATTATAAATAATTTCATAATTGCCATTTATTAATTATATAATATATAAAACAACTCAATTTTTGATTTTCTCTTTGAACTCCATGTTTTTCGGATTAATCTAAATTTCCTTTAAGAAATCAATAGAATCAAAAGTAAGATCAAAACAGTTATTGAGAATTTAAGCATGTTTGATAAGATTTCTCCAAATATTAGAAATCCTTAACCTTTAAATATTTCCAATTACAATCAAACAAATTCTAGCTCTAGACAAAGAAACATTCATTCTCCTTTTATCTCTTAAGAACCCAATAGTCTATTTAAAGTTATTGACTCCTTATTAACTCCTAACTGAAGAATATATAATAATATCTTTTTCCCTGCCTTGAAATCCATCTACAGAATTAACTTCAACTGGACATTTAGCATTTACCAAATTCGAAAGAGCCTTCTTAATGTGTAAAACTTATTAACTATACGGACTTATAATACCTAATTAATTATCTTTAAAAGAATTAAAATTAGCCTTGAGAAACTAATAAATTTAAAGAATAATATCGATTTCTTATTAATTAGTGAAACTAGAATTAATAAATTTCTCTTAACCTTCACAATGATAGAACATGAACTATTAAAAAGCCATATGATTATAAATTGGTTATGGACCGATAATTTTTATCATTTATGAGCAATCTAGTAATTGGGAATTGTAGAAATTTTAGGAAATAAATTAGGATATTATAGGGTGCATTCTGTATTAGATGTTTAGCATATGAACTGGATATTTGCTTATTTAAAACCTCTAAAATATAGATTAGTCATATGAGAAGTCTTGGCATTTTTTACTAAATATTGTTGCAGGTAGTTATTTAGGGTCACCTATTAGGATTAATCTTTTTGCTTAGTATTTAAGCGGAATTAATGATTGGATTTCTACTGCTTAAGCAGCCTATATTTATTTTATAATATATAATAATAATAAAATCATAAAAATATCTTAATAATAATAATTCTAAACTAATATTATAATAAAATATTTATAATATGATAATATATTATTAAATTTTATTTTAATATATGATATGATAAAAATAATACTACAATATGATAATATAATAATTCAATAATATGATATAATAATATAATAATTAAATTTTAATATAATATGATGATACAATAATAATATAATAATAATATAATAATATAAAATAATAATACCTCATCTATGATGACGGTATCAAAAATTAATCCAGATTATATGAGAATCTAGCTTCCAGCTGACGAAAGAGTAGCCAAGACAATTTTGCTCTACTTAAGTATCTAATTTTTAACATTTCCCTACTAATCATCCATTAAATTTTATCTCTACATTTCCTTAACAACAAGATAATCAAGATGCACTTATTCCAAATTCCTATCAATATTAGGTCCAACTCTAATAATAAAACTATCAACCCTATTGCCATATTCATCCAACAATCCCTTCTCCAATATCTTCCTAACTATTTCATCAATAGCTGCGTTAGATGGCGCACAAATAAGTATCTTTTCAGGTTTCTAAACTAATTTCTCTTCCTTCTTCTATATCTTTATCACTTTATCTGTTATTTTTGCGTTATCCAATGTTATATTTTATAAATTCATCTTCTCTTCATCGATTTAGAATTCATCTCTCCAATCCTAATAATTCTATTTATATAGCCAAGGTTTAAGTAACTTAATTTTGTCTTGCAATTCCTTTTCAGAAATACTTTATAATTTGTACTATTATTTTTTAAGAGTTTATTTGAGTTTATTATTATTATTAGAATTGAGTAGAACACTTAATGTTCCTAAGACAGTTGTGGTTTTTCCAGTTCCTGGAGGTCCCTGTATCAAAGTAATGCCTTCCTTCTTTAAAGTCTATTGAATTGCTTGAAATTAAGAATCATTGTATGATTTCTATAGCACTTCTCGAAGTTTATCAGGGATGATAAAATAATCATGGATCTCATTTTTGAATTATTTAGGATTCAAAATTTAATCTTTCAATCGAATATTATTTATACTGTGAATAGCCTATAATTAATATAAAAAATATACTAACATAAAATAAGTAATAAATACAAAAAATATGCATAATATAAGTTATAAGTATAATAATAAATAAATACTTAGTATTCTCTATTTAGTGTCACTAAATTACATAGTTTTTTTATATACCATAAGCTATCTTTTAGTAGCCCTTTTTTTATCTTACTGGTTTTATCAGATGAATTTTGTAAATCTATTTTAATTTTAAGTTTTAAATAACTATCCCATTATTCTACTATTGCTAATAAATGTTCTTCTTAAAGGATTTTCGGATTCTACATTGATATTATGACTAAATCATAGAATTAGTATCTGCATTTTATTTGCTCTTTGCTACTAAAAGTTAAGATATAGAATTAATCATGTTGTTGTCCATTCAATAAATAAAATTGTTCAGAATTTTCTTATTCTTATTAAATAGCTTTTATTATCTAAGCCTTTGCCTCAAATTAAAATAAATTAGTCCATATTCTTATATATTCTTATTCATCTATAAATTGAAGTGGAATCTTAATTAATTATTAATTATTATTCTCCACCGATTATTGACGACTTGTTATTTTCTAATAATTTTCATCTGATTCTATATTGTTGTCTATTATATTTTCATCCTTTAGGTCTTTATAATAATCTAATTCACAAAGAAATTCATGAAAACCTTACAAAATCACATTTTGTTGCATTAAATATCTATATATATAATAAATATTATAATTTATTTAATGTGCAAGTCAATTATTTTGATAATTTTTTATATTCAATTCTAATATCTATTAATTTTGTTATTGTTTTGAATGTTGATTTTCATTAGTCAATAGAATTTAAGAACTGCTTCGTTGTGCCTCTTTGAGTTATAATTAATTAAATTTAGAGTTGGATTAATACTTATCTAGTTTTTGTTCAAAAATATTATTAGATTAATGATGATTTATATCTAATTATTAAAAAGGTTAATTTTGATTTAGATCTTAAATTTTCATAATAATTTAATCATCATTATCAATATTATGTATAGAGTTAATATTAATTTGAACCTGATTAGAAAGCGAGTTTTTTCCAAAAACATGCCTTTACAGATATTATAGATGAACCTTTGAATCCTTCTTATAATTGGGAATATTAGAATTAATTTTAGCTAAATAGATGACCTTATCATAATAATAATACTTAAAAAACTCAATAATAGCACCAATAGTTCTTATCAACAAAACTAAAGTAAAATAATATCCAAGAGATAACAATACATAATTCCTGAACTTATCATTAGCAATAAGTATAGATCCTATAAAAGCAATGAATATATTAGTTAGAAGCCATTTAGCAAGGAAAAATACCTTATAATCCAAAAACATAGCTTCATGTTTATTCTGCTCTTAACCATCAATTCCCTTAGTGCCCCATGATAAATCGTTGACATTACAAAAAGCAAAAATTAACAAAGTATGGAAGTATGCAGGAGAGTAATACACATAATCTTTGGTCTAACATAATATATCTCATAATGATTTTTTGAAGTTTAATGAACATACTATTGCATAAGAACTTACTCCTATTGCTATTAGATATTTCATTTGCAATGCAACCAGTTCTAATGAGGTCATTGGGCTATCGGGATTATCACGGGGTCTAGGGAAAAAGTAGATTATTATTACTATATAAATGAATACTATGAATTGAAATAATAGGTATAATCCCAAGATGCTACTACTAAAAGAAAATAAAAATGCTTTCTTTTCTGGTTTATTGTAAAACAATCTATTATTAATTATTATTAATTTCTATTATTTATTAATAAAATTTTTATTTATTATTTAAGATAAATATTATTATTTTTAATGATATTTTTTTATGAATTTATTGATAATAATTGTAATGAATTATTTATAATAATAATTGTAATGCATTATTAATGATTATTGTAATGGAATATTAAATAATTTTAAATGAAAGATGATTACGAGATAAAGAACAGAGACATTACACATAACATGTAAATGAAGATGAAGACAGTGTCGAGAGTGGCTAATGGGCCCATCAGTGTCCATTGATACTAATTGAACATTGTTTTAAGAATCATCCAAAGAAACACAAAGTAAAAACCAATCAAACAATAAGTATTAAGCGCATTAAGTAAAGCATAAAACATACTCAAAACTAAAAAGAACTTCCTAATAAATGTATGACTAGACTTCTATATTTTTTTTCTATATTAACTATAAACATAGAAAAATGCAAACCAGGTTCCATTAATCCATCTCCTCCTTTACTTCATAAGCTACAAGAAATATTTGACAGAATCAGTCTTACACTCAGCATCAGGAATATATTTTAGAATATAATTCTATTTAGTAAAAATCTCAAGACACAATATTCAATCTTCTGCTAAATACATATTGGCTTTCTTGATATTGTAAGATGGTCTTGACTAAAATTATGGGTCTAATACTGAAACTAAATATTCCTCATCGATAATTGATTTATTATAATTTTCATTCATTTTTTCTTTTATGTTTCTTTTTCGTAATACATCCCAACGATAAGCTGAGTATGCGCCAGGAAGGACATGCACAAAACCGAATAATGATTCAAATGATTTATCAAAAATGTGTGAGGTTGAATATTCAAATTGTTGGGCTTTTTAAATGCAGAAAAACCGAAGCATTATTTTTGTTATTATATCGTAGTCTTTATAATATTCTGCATCTACTCTTTCTTTACGGATTTTCCCTTTTTATATTTCTTAGATACTTTTATCATTATTAATATTTATCTAATTATTATTCTCATTATTTTCATTATTAATTATTATTTGATCCGACTATTTATTCAATTATTGTTATTATAATTATTCAGGTATCTAATATACAGATTCGACATATGGATTCATATATCCACAAACTCCTCCTAACTATGAATCTCCTTCCAAAGCAACAAACATTTAGAAAATGCTATCAGCACTTGGAATTGTTCCACAATCAACAAGACAACAATAAAAAGGTTAAAATAACTCGCAAAAACCTCTGAAAAACCACATATGAGAAGATAATTTACCAGCATTTACTAGTTTCACAGCATAATAAATATTCATGAAATCATAGCTATTTTCATCGCTATTTTCAACATATAGAGTTTACTATTAAAGAAAAATACCATTCGAGTTGTATTGTTAATAATTTTGAGAATTATTAAAAATTTCGATTCTTTATTCTAGTGACATATAATTTTCATGGCTTTTTTTATATTGGTCTTCCTGATTGAACATATTAAGAATTGAAGGATTTACCTATTTTTATTAGCATTAATTAATAATATTATTTATTATTTTTTTATTTTAGATATGATAGAATATTTATATTTAATGTTAATAATATATTGAATAAATAAATATATAAAAATGGTACTAAGATATTGAATATAAATGTAAATGATAATAATATATTGAATAAAAAAATATAAAACGATAAAAATTTATTGAATATGTATTTAAAATCATAACAATAAATCAAATATGTATGTAAAAATGGTTTTTATATTGTGAATATTTATGTAAAAAAAATAATAATATTTTTAAAATAAAATCTAAAAAATAAAGATAAAATTTAATACCTTGGTACATCCATCAAAAATAACAATAACAGCAATATCTTCATTACAAATAAAGACATTATTAAAAGTTTGAATATTCTAATAAATACCAAAAAGAGTATCCATTAATTCATCAAGACTCTCAGAATAAACAGTAACGCATATCAACATTCTAATACTTCTTTTTTTAATCTACATAGAATTACTAGTCTCACCCAAAGCGGGTTTATCAGCTGAATAATAAAACAATCCATCAGAAGGATTTAATGCTCTTTATCGCTTCTCACTCTCAATATTGCCTTTCTATTCTAGCTCTTCTACTAGTAAAGGAGGGTTTAAAAGACTTCCTAAATTATTAAGATTTAGAATTAGTTCTAAATTATATTGGATGTTCTTTCAGCTGTTGTATTTGTAGCTTTTAAGATTATTCTTATATGAAGGTTGTTTATCCATTTCTTAATATATTTCTATTACTGCTACAATTAAACATATTTCATTATTTTTCTTATTTATTTCTATTTTATATTTTATTTATAATTATATATTTTCATCATTATTTTCAGTGACTCTCTTTATAATTATTCTAATAAATTATCAAAAATACTTATAATTTTTAAAAATATTTTGTATTAAATAAAATATGTTTTTAATAAATAATTTGAATATATTTTTAACTTAATAAAAAAATAATAAGTTATTTTAAATCTTTCAATAAATTATAATTATATTTTATTTTATAAAATTTCATTATTTATAATTGTCTATTGAAATATTAGATGAATTATCGCTACTAAATATTTGAGTTTTCATTAGAATATTTTAATTTACAGCAGTATTATCTAAAGATTAGTTTTTTTCCATAAATTCTTACTAAAAAAATCCTAAAATTAATTAGGTTAAATACCTTTTAAATCTTGACCAATTTTAAATCCACTAAAGTTACTACTAAAACTAGAATTATTATCATTTTAAATATTGCTTATTTATTTTATTTTTTTTTCTATATTACTGTAATCTATTTAACTTTTATCAAATGTTTATTACAAAGGATTAGTATTTATATTGCTTATATTTTCATTATTTATTTAATTTTGTGATATCTTTTCTTTTTATATTCAATAAGTATTGTATGCTTCTAAACTTTCCTTGCTTTCTTTTATATTTAATAAGTCATTATTATTCAATTATTAAAATTATTTATTTTTTATTTCTAATTACCATTATTTTTATTATAAAAGCTATAGTTATTATTATTATTCCTTTAATGTATATAACTATTTTTAAGATAAAGTTTATTATATTTAATCTTAATTTTCATATGAATCATCATCAGGACTATTTTACATATTATATTTATATCTTTCATTATTAATTAATTATTAATTATAACTTTAGTCTTAATTTTATAAGTAAGGTTTATTATTTTACATTTATTAATTACTTAATTTAATTTAATTTTTTTCTTAAATTTATAAATGGCTTTAAATATATGGCTTTTGTTATTATTATTATGTCTATTACTGGATTTGAAATTATTATAATTTATTTTCCTTTTCCTTTTATTATTATTATTATTATTACTATTATTATTATTATTATTATTATTATTATTATTATTATTATTATTATTATTATTATTATTATTATTATTATT
>Ga0315908_10002512_pt1 | contig 13377 bp, 21 predicted proteins | sample LakEriMetagenome_12_FD_203520 | JGI IMG/M metagenome (GOLD analysis project Ga0315908, IMG submission 203520) | Freshwater fungal communities from buoy surface, Lake Erie, Ohio, United States - Buoy 4 MA124 | ecosystem: Environmental > Aquatic > Freshwater > Lake > Lake biofilm | place: USA...
GGACACCCTGTGCCCCTTGAGTTCCATCGGATCCTGAAGGACCCATTAGGCCTTGTGCGCCCTGGGCTCCTTGAGCTCCGAAGGAAGCGCTACCAGCTTTTACCCACTGTGATTCGGAGTAGATTATCAGATCATTAAGCGAATACGATACAGTTCCTCCACCGAGATTTCTTTCACCAGCTGCACCGACTATGTAAGTATCACCCGAAGCTCCTGTCGCGTTCGATAACGAAGGTGTATTAGTATCAGCATCCCAGACTCCCTGGAAAGTGAGCACCGTTTCATAGACAGGGGAAGGACCTTGAAAACCTTGAAAACCCCTTCCCGCGTAAGCGCCATCAATACCTTGAAAACCCTGGTAACCCTTATCTCCATTGAATCCGATCGGGCCCCTAAGACCTTGAATACCTTGGGGACCTATACCAGCTGTTGCTCCGTTCAGGGTGAGCAAGGGCTTGCCTGTGCCATCGTAGAAGACACCATTTATCACCTGAACTAGTCTGGGAAAGGACTCGGAAATCTTTTTCCCACGAAGAGAATTACTCATCTATCACAGCTATTTTTTCTATATATCATGAAAATAACTGATAGACTTATCAGGATATGACTCCCTGTGACTTAAGAACTTTCTCAAGAGATTTAATTTCTCTGAGAAACTCATCCCCGAAAAAACTGACATTCTGGGAGAAATCTGCCCTGCTCATCTCATGCTTTTCACAGTACCATCTGATCATCTCCTGAGAAGGCAGGTCAAGCTTTTTTTCCTGGTCATCCTTCTTCTTCGTCTTAGCGTAGATCCACTTAGGAGTATCGCTGAATAGAGAGGATAACGTCCTATGCCAGTAATCCGATACTGCAGATGGGTCCACCCTGTAGTGGGATAGAGCATTTGCTTGAACCGGGAACTTTATGGACACAAATCTATTGAGCATGAAGAAGTTCCTAGCCTTATCCGTGTCCTTGATCTCTTCCCATTTTTGGGATTTTGAGAAGACTAATTTTACATAATCAAAAAGCTGAATCATGTAAGTTTATATGCTAAATCTACAGGAAGTTCACTTCACAAACTTAAGGGCCGAGTGAAAATTGTTATCAGTTACATCCGCCAAGTACTCGCACAGCTCTCTGTAATCCGATGGTTTTAGATAAGTCTTGGCTTCTTCCCTTGAGGAAATTATCCCATCGTGAAATATGTAAGCGAAAGTGATAGCTTCTCCCACCATCCCAGTACCTTCAATCTCCTTCACTTCTACAGTTTTTCCCTCCTTTGAAACGAAAGATACGGTGACATCGGAGCCCATCATAGTTTCCTCAAAGGATTCTCTAATAGCTTTCTTGTACTCATCAGAGACCCTTTTTTCTCCATCAGCACGAGGTATCATACCCTGGGCTTTCAGCGAGGTCTCTACACCGAAGGGAATCTCTTCTCCAGCTTCCCATTTTCTCTTGTACTTTAGGAGAGTGGCCTTTTTATACGGGGATTTTTTCTCGGAGAGAAACTCTGAGAAATTTCTGAGCTTGCTCATTTCATGTAATTTAGGAGAGAGAATGCTAGGGCCATTAGTGCTTGAACTACCAGGAAAACTGTAACAGCTCTAGTCTTAAATTCTTTGAGATCCTTAACTTCCCTGGTGAGCTCAGCTAGCTGTGTCGGTGAAGCAACCTCGCTCACCTTTTCTTTCCAATCCATCAGCTTCTCAACTTTATCCTCCCTATCTTTGACCAGAGCTATCTCCTTCTTCAGATCCTGGATCTCACTATTCAGATTAGCTATCCCGATGGCTAAGGTTTCTAGCTCCTTCAGGACTAGTTTAGAGTACTCATTCCAGCTGTTCTCGGACATCTCAACAGATTTTACTTATGATGATATTGATCTCATCTATGATTTGTTTCTTATCTATCCTCTGTTTCTCTAGAAGCTTACAGACTTTCTGAAGACCACAAACAACATCCTTCTTAGCCTCGCCCTCCGCTATCTCTTTGCTGGATATCTCATCTGATAGTTTTTTCAGTTTTTCAAGATTCTCTGACTTCATGGAATAGATAAAACTTATAGAACTATATATCAAGACAGCAAAAAATTACGCCGCTTGGGCGTAATTGTGACAAAATTTCTTACTTACTGTTCAGGATTGTTTGTATCCTGAAAACGCAGGATAGCATAGTCACAGCAGGATCTATCACATGCACACGTTGCGCTTGGTGAGATGCAATCTCCACTATTATTCCCGGTAGAAGTGAAATCTTCTGAGGGTGCTTTTCCTCAAGCCATTTCGGAAACTCTGATCCTAGGGACCCCAGAACATCATCGACCCTGCTACCGTATTGGTTTATCATGAATGTGTAGTTGTTATAGGGATCCGGCTGTCCAGCGCAAATCTTAAAAATGTCCTCGAATGACCACTCAGTTTTCATGATGGATTCCCTTGTGAGCTCCTTTACACCGCTGATCTGCATGGTTTGTATCCGGTTAAAGAGTTTCCTCATATCAGGTAAGCATCTTTTCACCAGCTCCTCCACAGCTTCAGGTTTGGAATCTATGTTCAGCTTATTGAGAACAATCGTGGCTCTCTTGATCTGCTCCCTAAAAACGAAATCCTCCTCCTCAGAATCCAGGAAATCAAAGTTCACCATGGTGAACCTTGAGTGCATAGCTTCTGGAATCTTATTGAAATAGTTACAAGTGCCGATGAAGCGGGCTTGCTCAGCGAACTTCTCTATCGTTCCTCTCAGAGCTTTGAAAAACTGTTCCGATACACCATCAATCTCATCAAGTATCACCACTTTCAAAGACTCTTCCCCATCGAGCACTGAGATAGTTGAGCACCACTTTGTGATCTTTTCTCTCACTGTATCCACTCCAGTCTCATCGGAGCAGTTGATGTATATGTAAGGATAACTAGAAGCTAGAACTTTCGCTGCGGATGTTTTCCCTAAACCCGGACCACCGTAGAAAAGGTAATTCTGTTTGAGTTTTCCATCACCTATGATTGATCTGATCCTAGGCGGTAGTATGAGTTGATCTATCTTCTTGGGTCGAAGAACTTCAGTTAGTAATCTATTTGACATATTGTTTTTTATTCAGAGAGATGTGTTTGTTTTACCCTATCTTTTTGTAAGTTGAGAGACCCTTTAGGACGTTAGCTACCTCGACAAAGTCCCCCTCATAACCGTTCTTCAGCTTCTCATTTAGGATAGAAAACAGGTCCACTGGCATGCGAACTGAGAAGATTTCAGGATCACGTTGTCCGTTGAATTTTGCTCTTAATTCAAGAGAGCTCATAACTGCCCTGAACTGATCTATCGTATCAGCTAGCATCAGGCTCTCTGCTCCATGACAATCTATGATACCGATGTACATCTTGTGGGATCTAGGATCCGTGAACACAGTTTCCCTTCTTTTTAGCTCTTCCCGAAGCTCATCCGTAGTGTAGTTCTCTAAATTCATACTATGTTTCCTTTGATGTAATCTTCCTCAAACTTTTCCATGTTACCATTCCCCACACCGCATCTCTTGAATATGGTTTCCAGGTGAATTGTTTCACGGTAGTCCTCTAGCCAATAGATCCACCTAAAACCGCTATTGACCAGGAGCTTTGCGCAGCTCTTGCAGGGTGAGTGCGTGATTAGCACTATGTAATTCTCAGGGTCGTACTCCCTGAATTTGGCTAGAGCATTCTGTTCAGCATGTATGAAACCATCCTTTCCTGCCTCCAAAGATTCCTCCTCAGTCCCAGTCTCCTCGTTTATTGGAGCGTTAAAATAATTACCGTTGTATCCGAAAGATGCTATCTTAGTGAAATCCTTCTTTAGAAATATACAGGAAACTTTCAGCCTGGATGATGTGCTAAGGGTTGAAATTTCTTCCAGGATCTTTCTGTAAACTGCTATCTTCTGTTTAGCCCTGTTGATCTTATTCGCTGGAACCGCCATCTGATGAATCTTTGACTATGCTGCTCAGTATCTTGACGAGACCCATAGTCGAGTTAAACCTGTAGTTCTTTTGCCAGGTCCCCTTTCTGGCTATAGCTGCCCATTCCTGCTCATCGGTCTGGGAGGGAGAAAAGATGCTTATAGTGAGATCCCCGAACCCAAAATCGTAAGGACCGGGATTGTTTTGGATAAATTCCAACTCAGCCATCAAAAATGATGTTTGAGCTTTAATGAGCTCCTCTGTTTCCTTCTGAAAATCAGCTGAGATTAGAATCTCTCCATTAGTTCTATAGTAATCAGCTATCTGAGCTAGCCTAAATAGTGATTCAAGATACATAAGCTTCCATCATTTGTTTAGCTTGATCCTTATCCCCTTCCATCCATGACTTCACTATCAACGATGAATCTTTATCCGCGAAGAAAAGGGCGTCAGCTTTCCCTATGCATTTTTGTATACCGTTCTCCCTGTCAGCTAGGTAGAAAGTTTTCAACATCTCCATTGAGATTGTCCTTTTATTAAAGCTCATGTGTCCTTTTTTTAAGAAATATCTTGAACTCATTACCCCTCCCATCGCTGAACACCACAGTCGGCATTTCATGCTTTTCCGGGGATAGGGTGAGACTGAATTCATCTACTGCGTAAGCAAAGCAGATGGGTTCATCTTCCCCGAATTGAAAGTAAGCTTCATGGTATTCCACCCTTTCAGGAGGCAGAAGTTCATCCATCATTTCATCCATGTACTTTATATTGAGGATGTGGTAGTGTTCTGAACTTCAGTTATGAGGTTGAGGACTTCCGAGCACTTCTCGTACTTTTCATGTTTCTCATACCATTTCAATGCAAGGGTGAGAGTTTCCTCCCAATCGGTTATGAAGGAGTTCATTGTTAGAACTGTCATGGATTCCTCTATTCCTACCTCCAGGATCTGAGCTTCCACGCCTTTGGATTTATGAGCTAGCTTTATGGCTTCAAATATCCGATTGTACATCCATTCCTTCTCGTCATCCAAGAAAGTTTGAAAATCAGCCTTAGTCTGAAAATCACGTCTAGGGATTTTTACTTTTCTCTTCGCCATTTACTACCATCAGGATGTTCACAATCCATTTCAACTAACGATGACTTTGCATCCACAAAGCAATCGCAAACTTTACAATTCTTTAACCCAAAAACTTCCCTGAGTTGATCGCAACCGTTGCAAGCCTCCATCCGCATCTTCTTAACTTCCTCATCCACGAAAGCATCGTATGTGCTATTCGTGAAGTGCTTAATCACAGATCTAGTAGCTTTCACCAGTGAGTACTCGGTGAAGGGCTTATTTTTCTTGTCTGGGCAACAGCTCATTTTTTCTGTTATTTTTTACCAAAAAGAAGTATAATCCAAAAAATAGGAGAGACGTGCAATAGAAAATGCCATCTGTTACCCAGTATGATCCTGTATATTTCATCACAAGAGCGAACATCGCGTCGAACCCCAACGGATTGAAAAACGTCGCTAGGATCAGTGCAACTATCTCCAGTTTTTTCAGAATTTTCGGGTTCACTATCCATCTGTGTGTTATTTTTCAGCATCTCCATTTAGAAGCGCCGGAAAGGTTTCAATCTATATATCGATCAGAAACCTATCTTCTTATCCACCAAGTTGTACTCATGAACTAGAATTTCTCTAGTGTAGCTCTGAGAATAGATCTCAGCGAGGGTGGAATCTTTTTCTATAATTTTGGAAGAGTTCAACTTTTCAGCAAGCTTCATAGCATCCTCCTTACGAAGCTTCTTGAATTCTTTCCTAGCTATGAGACGCTCCGGCCTAAGAAGGGCCTCATCTATGTTCCTTAATTCTGTGTTGAAGGTGGCTATCACTTGAACATTCAGCATGTCATTGAGCAAGCCATCTGTAACATTGAGCAGGTTAGTTATACCGTTTGTTCGATTATCATCCTTCCTTGAAATTAACAGGGGTTCCGCATCCTCCAATAAAAGCACACAAGTTTTACCCTCCTCTGCTTTCTCCAAGACAGTTGCGGATAGGAAAGTCATCATTTCAGGGGAAACCATGTGATCCACCATATTAGGTGGAAGGTAGATGATGTACTTTCCCATTTCAAGGAGATCCTTTATCAAGCTTCGTATGTAGTAAGTTTTCCCCGTACCAGGTTCCCCGTGGAATAGGACCAATCCTTTATTATCAACCTTGAATCTACCGAGAAGGCTCTCATGAAACTTAGTGAACCCCTCACCGTAATGAAGATCCCCATCGCTTATGGTGTAATCCTTCTTTATAAAGAAGTCCTTGACGTAATAATCATTATCCTCCACGCATATCATACCGACACGGGGTGTCAGGATGTTCTTTGGCATCACGAAAGATAATAGAGCATCGGAGAATTCTTTCTCAAAAGCGTCATCTTTGAGGGTGCTTTTCTCATTCGGTGTTAGGAAAGTTCCTGTGCAGTACATCGCTAGGTTATCCTTCTTGGAAATAGCTTTCAACAGCTCCCTTGCGGTCATGGGATACTCATCTATTGAATCGTAGCCTATGGACATTTCAAAGAAGTATCCTTTGGATAACTTATACACTGCATGTTCTAGCCCAACCTCAAGTCTTCTGGAATCAAATGAGGACTTCCTGTATATGATCTCATATTTATCTAGGAATTCTATCAGGCTCTTAGGGTTCAGCTGCACTTGATCGTACTCTATCATGAAAGGGTACTCTGACGTATCCTCAAAGTACTTCTGAAGCAAGGGAAAATCGTCGATCTGTCTCGATTTACCCGATGATCCCATGATAGTCACAATATCCTTCAACTGTTCCCAATCTATCATTTTTGCAGCATATCTTTTCATAGATTTTTTATAGACGAGTAAAATTAAAGTTTAGAGACTGAGGGTGTCCTGTGTGAAACCCATGCAATTTTTCCAGTCTTTCAAGTCCAGCATCCCTAAAGCTGTAGCTGCATGGAGCGCAGTTCGGAAGTAAGCGGGTGATCCATTGTACGTCGAGACTGGATGGACACGAAGCTCATTGTTATCGGAGACTTCCACGACCCAAGCGGGTAGCGATACTTTCCAATCCGAGTTAATCACTGATGCTAACCTTCTTGCTTTCATCCTGGATTTCCAGATCTCATACTCCGCTATTGCATCCTCCCTACTGTAAAATTCCCATGGGCTACCACAGTTTGTCCAACCCGGTGGATCCTTCTCCACCAACGAGATATCCAATCTCCACCGAAGACCCGTGTCATATGTTGAGAAGATGTTTTCAATCTTCGGGAATTCCTGGGAAAAAAGCTCTAGTAGGTTAGAATCCTCGGTCATCAGAATCTCGCTTGAGAACTTTCTCATATCTACCAAGCAAATCGTCATACAGTACCTGATAGCGTTCCAATCCAGTTGGACTATTTTCAATGGTACGTTGAGATCGCTCTTGAAACTACAAAGGGCTCCGATAACGAAGCCCTTGTTAGCATGCCTTCTTAGATGAAATTTCTTGTTTTCCTCAACGTCGACTAGTGTGAAGTTTTTAGAGTCCACGCATGTGTGAATCTCCACATCATTCTCATTGTTGATCCATACGCTCCTCTCCACTAGGGAACCTTGGGATCTCACCACCCATCCTAGATTTCCATCGAGGTCCCTAACTACTTCACCCTTTCTAGGAATTCTCCATTCTTTCTCTGCCCATGATTTCATTCACCTCCAAATAGATCAAATGATTTTGGCACAAAATCTGTCTTATCTGATGTCCACCATTCGGTGCCATTTAGGATAGCATCCCTACTAGTGATCGGTGTGCTATCCGGAACCTCCTTATGCAGATCCTTGAAGCCTTGGAATATCTGTGTAGGAATAGTTTTCTCAGAGAGGATCACAAGCTTGCAATTTCTTTGCAAGTTTTTTCTAACAGTTTCTCTATCAACCTCTATCTTCTTTAGAGACTCCATCACAGATGAAATCTCCTCGACGAACTTTCCTGAATAGAGATCCTCCCATGTGAGTTTGAGAAGATCCGGATGCTCAGCGGTTATCTTATTGTAGTTACTCTCTGTCATTGTCCTGATCTTTTCAGGATCTTTCTTGTCCCTCCAGGATACCACCGAGGGCACTGCATCACCTCCATCCCCGAGGATCACCTTCATTGTCATAAGCCTCTCAGTGTCAACGACGTTGACTTCGTGTGTTGAGACTATCTTATCAAGAATATCCCCTGAGCTGCTCCAGGAATCCGGATTGAAAATATCGGCTTCACCTGTACCTTCAGTGTTCCTGAAGTTAAGGGTTTCCGACGTGAGGGAAATCTTCTTCCTATTGAGAACTGGGTCCAACGATACTGTCCATGTACCATTGGGATTGGAACATAATACTTGGAGAAGGTCCCTATCACCCGTTATGAGTACTGCATTTTCACCCATGGAGTTGAGCTTCTTTGACCAGAAGAATAGTAGATCATCAGCCTCAGCTCCAGGAACTTTTGAGACAATGTACCCTCTCTGTGAAAGGATATCTGAGAACTTTTCGACCAGTTCAAAGAAAGCTTTCCAGTTGACCGTGCTCTCGTCCTTTTTCCTATCCGATTTGTAACCTCCATCCTCTATCTCAACACTCTTTCTCCATGAGCTGGAGTCCAAGCATACAATCACCCTAGAGGGTTCATCGATGAACCTAACAAGGGATGAGAAATCCGTGGCTAGCTTTCTCATAAAGATCCCTTGGGATTTTTTAGTGTCCAGGAGCTTCTCACCTTTCTGTGCTCCAAACGAACCGACTGTGAAAAGCGATCTATAAAAGATGCCACTGGCATCCATCACCAAATTTAATTTCATTATTGAAGTGTTACGATTGATCCTTCCTTAAATTCCTTCTTAAGAAATACGGTTCCCAGCGTGTACTGGATAACCAATTTCTTGACCACCCTAGGATGAGGATCACCTCCTAGGCGATTAGCAGCTTTGATGGGTGCTCTCCTGGAGAATAGATCAATAACTTTCTCAGTGACATCCACATTCCTTTCATTCGTTCCATACACTGCGGATATGATGATGATGTCTTCCTCCATTATGGGTTGAGCTGTGATATTAAGCTTATCAAACTTAACATCCTCAAAGGTTTCCACCGTATCATCTTTCATCTTCTGTATGGAAGTTCTCACGATCTGGTTTATCCTTGTAGATGTCAAACCAAAAAGTTCAGCGATCTCGTTGAGCGCCAATGCCTTTTCCATACCAATTCCATACCATGCTTTGATAATGTTGGCATCTCTTTCCTTCAGCTTGGATAAGGCTTTCTCTACACGGTACTTAACGATCAAGTTTTCCTCCTCCGCGAATGGCTTTCTATCTCCGTAATCAGCTATTGATTCAGCCATGCTATCACCATCATCATTCGGTGTGTCTATAGAAATCTCCCTATGGGATGGTCCTTTCCACCTATTGGTTCTCATTAATTCTGAGACGTTCTCAGGTAACCTAACAATGTTCCTTTTATGAAGGCAGTTCCTAGTTATCGACTGCTTTATCCAGAGCTTTGCACAGGTGGAGAATGCTGCACCCTTCTCAAAATCGAATTTTTCCACCGCATTGATGAGGCCAACATTACCCTCAGCTATTAGGTCCTCAAGTGGTACACCCATATTCATATAGTTGCGTGCCACTTTGACCACCAACAGAAGGTAGTTTTTGATTAACTTATCGTATGCTTCGGGATCACCTGATCTAGCCAGCTTAAGTAGCTCTAGGGATTCTTCTTTATTGGAGCAATCGTTCCTTAGCTCCTTCATGTAGATTCTTAGGGTGTCGGACATAGTTATTTTATTGGTAAGTATTGCAAATATAACAAACTAATCCTAGAAAATAAAATGTCCTGCATACAAGAATGACTTATTTTTCCAGACCGTCTGGAAACTCCCTCTCGTAGATCTCGGTAGCTCTTAGCCTACCAGGCTCCACGGAATGATTCCTGCTACCATAATTGAACGAACTTCCGGAAAAGTGCATGATACCATCCATCATCTCTGCTTCAGGCAACATCTCCACCTTCATACCCCAATCGTCAATCGCCTTAAATGTCACCTTGGAAAAAGTGTCAAACACGAGAGGTACGGATTCCGATCCGGGAAACCTTTCCACGCTCTGCTCTATCATGCTAGTATCATAGATCTTCTCAGGGTAGAGCACAGTGGTATCCTTCATTATGTTATCGTACATTCTCCTGGAGAGCACTGTGCACCAAACCGAGCACTTAGGCATCATCTGTATTCTCTCACCCGCCATAGATTCATTCACCGAGGAGGGCTCTCTCTTATCAGCGAAGTAGTGTCCTATAAGATCCGAATCAGGGTACCTTTCCAGCAAAGGGGTAAGAAAATCTTTCTGGATATAAAGATCGTTATCCAAAATCAGCAGATGATCAAAATCGTAGTACTTCACCTGCTTGAGAAGGTTCTCAAGGTTCTTAGCATGCATCAGCGAGTAACGATAAACGTTCTCGTTATGGGCTATCCAATCTATCTCAGGAACCAGGTGAATGTGAGCTATGCTTCGAGTTTCATCAAAGAGACTCAGATCGGTTGTGTAATCACTATAGTTCTCATGCACCCCTATATGTATGTTCAGATCGAACTTGGATCTCATCTCCCTCAGTAGGGAAGCCACGGTTAGTTTAGTGAAAACTGATGGGCTATGGGAAGATATGACTGTGCAAATTTTCATGATTCTTTTTTCCATTTTACGTACTTTGCTAGAGCATGGTCCTTCACCTCCGATGGAATCTCACCCCGGTAGAAGATGCGATCGGAGGCTAGGGCGTACTCACCTAATCCATGCAGATTATCGTACTCCACACCTTCCAACCATTCCTTGGCTAACCTTTTTAGCCTACGAGTTCTAACGTTACTTAGTCCCAAGGGTTGTAGGATCTGTTTCAGATCATCATCTTCCATCTTGAGCAGCGATTCAGGATCAGGCGCTGCTTCAAAAAGGATGGGCCAGACTTTATCAACCTGAGCTCTCTTTGTCAGGTTTAGCATGACACATGCTACGGTGGACTTCCATCGATCCGGCCAGAGTATTTCCTGGAGCAGCATGTGAGGTGATGGGCTCTCAATCATTGGTGAAGAGATCCAGCTGTTGTTGCGGAGGAGTCTCAGGTTTCGGTGCAGGTGCGGCTTTAGCCTTAGTCTTCTTTGGGTAGATGGTCTCAATAGTTTTTGCACCATTCGCATGCTCCTGAGGATGCAGGATCATCGAGATTTTCCATCGATCGATACCGAAGATCTCCATAGTCTCCACCTTCTCGCAGGCTAGCTCCTTCCCCTCTATGGCCCCCAGTATTTTCCAGGATACACCGTTCTCATCCTGAAAAATAGCGTGAAGATCCGTGGGCAGGAGATAAGTAGCTTTAATGAACTTGTTAGTATCGTTGATAAAGTTTCTCTCCCAAACCTTGATCAACGATTCAGCCCTAATTGCAATCTTTCTCATATATGTTTATTTGTTTCATTTCAAACACAACGTAACAGGTAGTCACCGTAGCCACTCTTCTTAAGGGAACGAGCTATAGTATCCAGCTGTTCCTTAGTTATGAAGCCCTTGCGGTAAGCTATCTCCTCAATGCAACCTATCTTGGTTCCCTGTCTGTCCTCTATCACTTGAACGTACTGGCCTGCCTGCATGAGGGAGGTAAATGTTCCCGTGTCCAACCATGCTGTGCCCCTATCCAGCACCTGCACATGAAGTTCCCCTTTCTCCATGTAAACCCTATTGAGATCGGTGATCTCTAGCTCTCCCCTGGACGAGGGTTTCAATGACTTAGCGATCTCCACCACGCTGTTATCGTAGAAGTAGAGACCTGGTACCGCGTAATCGCTCTTTGGGGAGATAGGTTTCTCTTCCAGAGAGATAGCTTTTCCCTCCTCGCTAAACTCCACCACACCGTAACGTTCCGGATCAGAGACCTGGTAAGCGAATATGAGCGCTCCTGATGCGGGTTCCCTTCTCCATTCATTAGTTATTTTTTCTAGTTTTTGAGCCATTCCAGATCCGTAGAAGATATTGTCACCGAGGACCAAGCAAACTGTATCCTCTCCGATGAAGTCTTCTCCGATGAGAAAGGCTTCAGCTAACCCATTCGGTTGCTCCTGGATAGTGTAGCTGAACTTGCAACCCAACTTTGAACCATCTCCCAGTAGATTTTGAAATGCTACGGTATCATGAGGGTTGGTGATTATTAGGATCTCATTTATCCCAGCTTCTATCAGGGTTGAGAGAGGGTAGTAGATCATGGGTTTGTCATACACAGGTACCAGCTGTTTGCTCACAGCTAGTGTTAGAGGGTGCAAACGTGTCCCTGAACCTGCAGCTAGTATTATTCCTTTCATCTCTTGTTGCGTTGGTGTTCTTTGAGTTTCCTACTTATCTGGTGAATCTCCTCACATGTGAGGTTCGCTTTTTTCTGATTGATATTCACTGTGCATGCTACCACATTTCCCTCCACATACCCTCTATTAGGATCCACCCTATCTATGCTTCGGGAATTGTCACCATTTTCCTCAAAAGGTTCACCTGTGTAGTAACACCTTTTAGCATTCAGTAATTTCTTTATAGTGACGAAGGATAGGTCAAACTCTATGTTCCTTGAATCAGCGCTTTGCTTTAGTTGCAACAGTTTTTTAGCTACGATTAGATCATTTTCCACAGTATTTATATGGTTAAGGGTGGTTAGTTCTAAGGCAAAATAACAACACAAGGTTTCCTGATGGAAACCCTTGCATGCAATGTTAAAAAGTCCTAGAGTAAACCCAGCCTAGATGCGGAGATATGAGTTTTTTTGAGATCCAGGATCTCTTCAACCGATGACCAATTCTTAGGGTCCTTCAGCTCTTTCCAGAGCTTTTCATCAACGGTATCCTCCACCGGTGGATATCCCTCATAACTCGAGTGACCACGTCCACCACCGAAGACGCGAAAACTTCCATCAAACTGTGCCTTAAAAGTTTTTTCGCCCTTAGCTCTTGAAGGTTTCGTATCCATGCTCAAGAAGCTTAACATATTCCTATCATCAATTGTAGAACTAATGCTGATACCAGGTTGATTGAGTCTTTCAACTTTTATGATCTCCTCATTCGTCAGCGCTTTGAGGGTCCTGCCCTCCACCGCTCTCCTAGTCAGGAACACACAGATGTAGAGTATGTACGGGGACATAAGCTTATAAGTTTCCGGGTGATCTTTTTCCAGCTCCTTTAATTTACGAATGCTCTCGTGGGTACAGACATTTTTGATCAGATCGGTGTTCAAGCTTGCCGACTGTCTGGGAAGCTTTAAGTACTTATCGGGTGAGATTCTGGAGCATATCCTCTCGATAAGTTTTTTAGAGTTGTACTGTTTGATCCATGCTATCGCGTCCTCTGCTCCAGAGAAAGTACCGAGATCGCTAGCGCTACTATCCACC
>Ga0315908_10002513_pt1 | contig 13375 bp, 7 predicted proteins | sample LakEriMetagenome_12_FD_203520 | JGI IMG/M metagenome (GOLD analysis project Ga0315908, IMG submission 203520) | Freshwater fungal communities from buoy surface, Lake Erie, Ohio, United States - Buoy 4 MA124 | ecosystem: Environmental > Aquatic > Freshwater > Lake > Lake biofilm | place: USA...
GTAAATTTTCTAAATGGTGCTTTTATGGGATTTTTAGTTGGTGGAAGTTTTGGTTTTGTACTTGGAGTTTATTAGGCATTTGTTTCAAGGTTAAAAAACTATAATAATGAAATTTAATAATAATCATTATAATATTGATAATAATGATAATAAAGATAATAATCATTATAATGAAAATAATTAGTAAGGATAATAAAATAATGATATAAATATGTTTATAATAAAATATATTAACAAAATGTTAATAATGATATTTAAATAATAATTAGGAGTATTTGGGTAATCCCTTTGAGTGTATTAATGAGTGGAACAAGTTTCGGATTCATATTGGGAATAGGAGGTATTGTTAGATCTGATGTTTAAGAAGAATAAATGTATTAATAAATGATGAAGTAGACAGTTCACAAAGGCATTATTCATTATCACGCTGAGCCTTTTTGGACTTATAAAATGATCATGCAAGAACAACAAAACACCCAATGAAATATATTGTTATATACATTCATTTATTATATATAATAATATGATAATATGATGATATGATGATATGATAATATAATAATATGATGATAATAATAAATGATAATGAATTTCATTCCTTTTATTCTCTTTATCTTCTCTATTGAACTTATTACTATTAGAGTTAGAGTCCTGGAAGGTTATTCATGTTAATTTTCTCTAACATTTTCATAGTTTCTTCATCAACAACAACATTGTGAATATCAACTTTACTTTTTTCAGGTGCTTTTTCCAATCTTCTTTCTCTTTATTCTTCTTAGATTTTTAATGAAATTCCTCTGACAGGTCCGTGCTAGATTCTCTTCATCAAATGAGTAGCAAATCCTGCAATTTTATTTCTTAATCTCTTAGTTGGAACTACTGATACTTCACTTAATATTTTCTTATTCACATGGAAGTCATTGGTTAATTTAGTATAATATTTTTCTATTAATACCTTTGCTGCTCTTTTTACGGTTTTAGTTCTTACTCTACCCATACTTGATATATAATAATTTAGATATTATTTATTATTTGCTTCTTTATTTATTATATATATTTTCTAATATTTTAGGGCTTGCATAAGATTTAATAATAATAAATAATCAAGATTTAAAAATAAGCTTACTAATAGAAAAAATTAAATAATTGATAACTAAGTAATACTAATATGAGTTAATATATACATCATATTATTCTAAAAAAGATTAAGCAAATGTTCATTTACGAATATTTTCACATTAATTATTGTTAACTTTATAGTTAGTTTGACAGTTTAAATATTTTTATTGTAATAATAGATAATCGCTATTCTTTAATAGTATTTTATTTTTTTAATTTTTTTAATATCATAATAAATTTATTTACAAAGAAAATAATTAAGCATATGATTATATTTATACTATAATGTATAAATAAAATAAATATTTTTCAAATTAAAACGATGAATCATTATCTAAAAAGCATTTAAATTTAAAGATTTAATGATTAGTAATTAAGTTGTTATAAAAAAAAAATTTCTACTTTATTTTTTATTCCTAAAAACTATATTCTATTAGTATTAATAATTAACAAATGTCTTTTATAATTGATTTATTATAAAAAGAGCAATTTTAAAATAATTATCTCACTTCAAATAATTATTGAATAAAGTTTATATAATATATTAAATATATATCAAAATTAGTTATTCAATTTATCAAAACTAAAATAACCAATTTCATATAATTATCAATAATATCAATTCAAAATTTAATTGATCATTAATAATCTTTTTAAGATTATACTTCATCAACTTAATTAATCTTAATATAATTTTAATTAAATATTTTTATACTAATAATAATTTATTTATTATTTTAAAAAATACCTAATATGGATATTAGATTTAATAAAAATAATAAGAATAAAAAGAAGCAGAACTTAATAATTAATATTTATGTATGGAAGAAATAATAATTTATTTATTAATTTCAATAGTATAATATTAAAATACTTATATTAAATAATAACTTGTAACTGATTTTTAAATATAATTGAAAAAGCATAATAAAAAGTATCAAGATAATAAATTTAATAATTAATATAAATAATCTCAAAATAAATAATAATCAAGTATAATAAACTCAAATAGAAAATGATAAAAAATATAACTAATAATGAATTAATATATAATAAAATCAAAAATTAAATTTAAATTAAATATTTTATGTAAAAAAAAATATTTAAATTAAATAATGATAATAACTATTCAGAAAAATGATTAATTAAAGATTTATTTGGAATATAAAATAAACAATATATTTTAATTTAAAAAATATAAAAATTAAATAATTAATAAAGCTAAAAATTATGCTCTTCAAATAAACAAAAATGAATAAAATACAATAATTTAAAATTATAAAAAAATGAAATTTATTTTATGAAATAAATATTAGATATAAAAAAGCTATAATTTATTAAGATTAGAAATAAAAAAATTAATTAATACCTTTTAATAAAAATTAAAAATTAATAAATATGTTAAATAAAAAAAGTTAAACAATATGATTTAAGATGAAATTTCTTATAAATAATACTAATTAAAATTCAAAAAAACCAGTAAAATTTTTAATAAATAAGTTATTTGTAATATTAAGAAAAAATAATTAAAGGCTGATTTAAAATATAAAAAAATATATATTTCATGCAAAAAAATGATTAATTAAAACTTATTAATTTATTATATAATAGTATTATCATTATTAATTTAAATATATTTGATTTTAAAGAAAAAAATTTATTTTTAAGATTTATAAATTTGCAACATATAAATCAAAATTAATTAAAAAAATAAATATTTGATTAATTATATAAATAGTATTTAAATTCATATATTTTAAAAAATATAAAATTCTATTTAATAAAGTTTTTATTTTAAAAATAATAAATTTTATATATTTATTATAAAAATTTTTTAAATAATTTATTTATTATAAAAATATAACTTAATTTAAAAAAATGTATAAATTATTAAAAAATAATAATTTTTATTATTGTAATAAATTAATATATAATTTTAAATCAAACTTTAGGTAATTGATATATATCCATACTACTAAGTAAAGACAAAATAGCAGCAGTATAACATAAACACGTTAAAATAACATTAGCAATAATAAGAAATAAATTATAAGGAGAATTCCATTTCCTATCATTAGTTTTAACATAACAAGCAACTAAAAATAAAATAAAAAATAATAAAATACTAGGAAAAGTAACAGCTATAAGAATAGAACAAGTCCCTCCTAAAAAAGACATTGCAGTGATAATTTATGGCATAAAAATAGCAATGACACTAGGAATAATAAGGAAAATCATAGTAAAAATAACATGATAAATCTTATTCTTAAATTCCGTCCTGAAAATGAAACTACTTAGTGTAGCTCTTCCAGGATTAGTAAGCATTGGAATACTGCAAAACATAGAAAAAGTCATAGCAAGAGCAGCAATAATCATGAAATAATCTTTCTTATCTTTATTATAACTTTCCCTTGTTAACAATACTTAAGGCGTGAAATTAAGAGTAGAAATATATCCAAAAATTCCAATCAAAAGATAAAGCATAGTTTCAATAAAAATACTCCTATTAAGTACCTTAAAAGTTCTTCTTATAGAAGGTTCAGTAAGTTCATCCCTCAACTCAAAGACAATTTATGTACAAGTATAACTCAATAAATTAACAGTAAAACTAATAAGAAGATTAGCATCAGCTTTGAAAAGAGAAATATCATTAGTGGAGATAGATGAAACGGACCAGAAAGTGGTAACATAAAATGGCATTTCAATGATGATGACCATTAGGATATAGAAGATTGCTACGAGACCGAAAAGGGATACATAATTGAGGGAGGAGAGGTTGCGTTTAAGGGAGAGAGGAGTTACCAGGGCCATTGTTATTAGAATTATGTAGGTACGGAGGGAGGAAGAAGTAGAGAAGGAAGAACTGAATTGTTGGATTACTTAACACACCATTGTCGAAATTAATATTTGGTAGGTTGTTACACATCCAATCATAAATACTACCATTATTATCTATAGGGCACGAGCTGCATTCTAATTGCAATTAATATTATACATATTAATTTAATCATAATATTATCATCATAATTAAAATTATTTTAAATCTTAATATTAATACATATCTTTATATGTATATAAATGTATTTATGTTTATTTATATATGTAGGTATATATGTATATAAATGTATATACTTTTCCAAAAGATTTCCTGATAAGGGCTGAATACCTATTAGTATTAGTTTTTGCAGACGCGACAATCAACAACTTCATACAAAATAGACTAATAAGTCCGCTAATAATCGTCATCATAGCTCCAACCAACAATCCACTCTATAAATAAACATAAGGCAATGACAAACAACCACACCCTACTGCTGCCTGAATAAGGTTGAAAATTTATCCTCATAATGATCCTTTATTTACTGGAGCGAAGGTTCTCTCAACCCATGATTTTTTATGGTATTCATTTGAAATTAGTTTTAGTTTCTCATAATTCGATAGGGTCAAATCATCCAGGTCGGAGATATTTGGGGTTACTATGTAGATTTCATTCGAGATTGTTTCGGATTCAATTAGATAATTTTCATTTTATTATTGGTTCAAATGGTTCATCATCAAATAATTAATCTGATTATATTAATTATGTATTTATTTTTAATAATTATTAGTTATTATTTATGTTTTATCATTTAAATGATATTTATAACTTTATTTAATTAAATATTATTGATAACATATAAATTATTTATTTTAATTAATTATATATAATAAATATATATTTTATTGAATATATATAATAATAATAAAAATATTAAAATAAATATGATATAAATAATAATGAATAATATATGAATGATGATCAAATTCATTATTATGATTGACTGATATCAGTGAGACTAATATCAACAATTTAATCCTTTTTAAGCTTATCGATCTAACTGGTATAATTTTTCTTCTTAGTATTAGACTTGGTAATAACCTATTAAACTTTTCTGATACTTTTAGCACTCAACTTCTACTACTAATTAATTTCTCCTGAGACCATAACAACAGCCTATTCATACTAATTATCTTCTTCCTTTTCAGCCTTATCCTTGCTCTTAGCCAATTCCAAATTGAAATCAACAACAGCATCTAAAGCATCATTAATATACTTTTTTATATCATCTACTCTGTTCTCAACATTAGCATGAGCAAACATTCTTCTATAATATCTCTCAGCATTATTAATGAAGTATTATCCCCATTCTTTTTATTACATTATATTTTTGTATTCTTTGTTTTCTTATAATTTCTTCTTGAACTCTTCAGCCTAAATGGTTTGGGTCTGTATAATGGATGTGATTTAGTTGATGGAAAGATTATTTATATCTTGTTGTGAGTCTTCATAAGTGGATTAAGAAGAATGATCATCTCCAACTTATTTATACATAGCATCGATACCTTCTTTTTTGCAATCAACTTTTTTATAATCCATTGATCTCTTGATCATTTTGTTTCTGTATTGCTTTTCGTAAGTGTTACGGAGGAATACATTGATGTTTTATTATCTTTGCTCACTTCTAAATTGGAACACGTTTTATTTGAGACTATCATAATCTTGGCTATTGAGAGTGATGGGATTTCTAAAAATTACATATTAAACACTTTTTTCGCATGGAGGAGTTGTGATAGTTCCTTTATAATAATAAAGTGATTTAGAAGCTACATTTTGAGCGAAAAGACACTTTAATGATCCTGGATAACAATTAACGCTCCATTTATTGGCTTAAGCGGCTTTTGAGTTGGGATCTTATTTAACTTAGTTTCTAGTATTTTGCATTTAAGGTCTTTCAAGATCTTTATTCAATATCTTAATTTTTTATCCATCAAATTTATCGATTTCTTCATCAGAAACTGGTGCAGTTTCGAACCAGTCTTCATTATTCAAATAATGGAAAAAGAAATTCTCATTATCATAAGAGATAGATTATGTAATAGGGATAATAATAACTAGATCTGTCAATTGCTATAGGTCTTTTTCAGCTTCTGCTGCTAATTATTTAGTGAAACCATCGGCATATTATTGGTAAGCATAATTAATTTTGGGGTTAATGGGATCTAATTGGAATTTATTAAATTGTTTAGATTATGCTCCGCAATGGACATGTATTTCTCCTGAATAGGTTTTGTCATTGAATTTGTGTTCTCCTGGTAGCTTGAACTTCATAGCGAAGCAATTAAAACTTTCAACCGAATTTACTGAACTATCTTGTGGTTTATTTTTCAATTATAAATTAGTCCAGCCGAAGTGACCCAAGATCATGTTTTCATGGAATCCTCTAAAAGTATAAGTTGGATGTTAATCATATCCGTAATTTTTTTTATTAAACTCCATTTGTTCTTTAACAATTAAATTATCGGTGTTGAGTTTTATTGTCCAAAGATTATTTATTTTATCATCAGTTTCCTTAGCATCAAACTCATTGATCTGTTTTTACTTCCCATTCTTGAAAGCATCTTAATTAATTTATTTATTAGTATCCTTGATCAATTTATCGAAGATACTGTCCATGATAATAATTGGGGAAGAGATTTATCTACTAGATCCTTATTTGCATTGAATTGGCCATTCTTCTGGTTTATCAAAAGACCAATTTACATAAGACTTAATTTCCTTTGATTCTTAATAGGATGATTTGCTGGTTTCAACAATAGTAAAATCAGTTTTGCCTGATTTAATCATAACGTCCTTGATGACTTTAACAGTAATAGTTTCTTTAAGATCGAAGAGTGAAGAAGGCACGAATGAGCATAAAGCAATATACCTCTGATTTTTTTCACCATATTAGTAATTGAGTTCTATACATTAGGCCATTTGCCATTTTGATATTGATTCAACTTTACTATCTGTAATGATCTTAGTGAATTCAGCACGAAGTTATCTATTGTTATTTAGATTCATTCCTTTTAATAATTAAAAGAATTTGATATTGGAAACACAAGCACAGCAGTCTTTGCTAGTAACTTAACTCTTGACATCTTTGAAATCTTCTAATGATTATAAGGTCACAGATCCTTTGACATCTCTATATCCAATGTTAACATCCTTAGGTTCAGTCCAATAAAGAGCGAATTGATTGAGATAGAAAGAATATTTTCCCACTCTTTTTAAAGGATCAGCGTTGTATGGGTTTAATAAGTAGAAATCTCCAATGTAGGATTATGAGTAAGCATCATTACCTTAAGGATTCTTTAGGTAGTTTTGTTAAACTGGGGATGATTCCTTTTATTTTGTGTAGGCATCTAAGTCGGCTTATTATTTTATGTATTCTACTTTGAAAGGGTCTCCATTTGGGTTTTCCAGTCTTTGGTCATCGATTATTTTTCTTTTTAGACGATGGAAATCTGATTCGTTATTCTAGTCGGTTGATTAATCTTCTGTTTCGTCTATTTATTTCACGAATTTAGTTCTGTGTTTTAATTTCCGGAAACTATTTGCTATGCTTAATAATAGTAATATTGATAATAATATCTGAACCTTCATTATCTAAGATTTGTTTTTTATTATAATCTTTAATATATATTTATCTTATTTTTTATTATTATTCTTATTAAATATTTATAATATTTATTAATTAAATTTAAATTTATCTACTAAATTTTTAATATTATATATTTTTATTTATTTTTAATTTTATTTACGTTGTATTATTATTATTTTTATGATTTATATTATTTATATTGATATTTTTAGTAAAATTCAAATAATATCATTGATATTAGATCTTAGATTATTGTATTTTTAGTTAACTAATTAATCCAACTGATTTTTCAGATCTTTTATAATAACTTCAACAGTTTATAATTAATTCTGAATTTAAATCACTTCTTGTCTATTATTATTTAATTAATTTTCTTAATTATTATTTATAAAATAACTATTATTTTAATTGTGTTTTTAATTATCTTCATTATAATTCTAAGTTTTATAATTACTTATAAAATTATTTTAATTGTAGTTATTATTAATATTATTATTAGAACTATTGTCAAAAATATTAACAATAGAGTCATAAGCCATTTATTTAATATCTTCTAATTCCAAATCATTAAACAAATTATCATTAATAATTTTATCTTCAAATTGGTAATCATTTTCAAAAAAAATTTAATCATCTTACTACTAATTCTACTACTAATTAATAAACTATTACTAGAATTATTAGTTTTATTACTATTACTACTATAATTAAGATTAGGATATCAAACACTTCTATGACTACTAATATAATGATTCCTATAATTATTATTACTATAATTTAACTGGTTATATTTTCTTTTTTTCTTCAATTTAAAAACTGGGAATGATTTGATTATCTTGATTAACTTCTTACTATATAATTCTAGTGAGAGTATTCTAATGCAAATTAGTGAGTTTTCTAATATACTTCCTCTTAACCTTATTAACTTTAAGAGTATTATTCAACATAGTCCTAATAGCACTGTAGAACCTATTTTTAACACTATTTTCGCTTCTCCCCTCTAATTCTTAACTAATAACACTCCACTTTTTGCCATACTTCTTATAACTTTAATAAATAACATTATCTTCTTAAGCTGTCCAATGACCAGTCTTCAACATTGGATCCAATTTATTCTGCCATCTTTCCCTTATTTACTTAGCACTCCTTTCTGTAATGCTCTCTTTTGCACATTTAGCCCATTGTTAAGTGCCATGGATTTTTACCCATTCTTTTAATCTTTAATCTTCTTGTAATGTCCAATGGCCTTTCTTAAGTCCTGGTCTTAAAAACCTAGCCCATCTTTAAAGACATTAAATACGGTTTCGACCTTACATTTATTCCGAGATTTATGACCAGTTTTTAAGGCCATTCTAAGTAATTAGTTTTCGAAGTTCTTCATCTTCGGATTATGACCATCTTCCATTTTTAGATTTATGACAAGTGAGAGTTTGGGAGTTGGTTTGTAGTTCTGAGAATGAGGCTGTTTTAGTCGGGTTAGTAATAGTATTTATTGAACTTTAGTCAAATACAGTTAGTTTTTATAATGAGCCTTACTTATCAATATTTTACTCCATTTTAATGTTTCTTATTTTTATTCTTTATTTTATTTACTTTTTTACTGCTACAATCCTTCTCTATCTTATTATACTATTTATATTTTATAATTAGGTTTCTTGTGTAAAAATATTTGTATTACTTTACAAATAAAAGATAAATATCAATTATATATAAAAATGATAGAAGTTGAAAATATCAAGAATTAATTTGACAATTAAAAGTTGTTTTAATGAGTTGAGTTTGTGTTTGGAGGAACCATAAAATCTGAAAAATAAGAAATATTTTAAAAGAAATAAAATGAAGACAAGTACAAAGTGATCAATTAGTGGATGAAAATTAATCAAATAGGAGCAGGATTACGTAATTTTGGTAATTCTTGTTTTATGAATAGTGCTTTATAAATACTTTGCCATACTCCTGCACTAGTGAATGCAGTAAATAGCTAATAATTAATTCATCCAAATAACTGCATAAAACAAAATAATGATATTAATAATAACAATAAAAACAACAATACTAGTATTTGTCATTTATGTTTATTCGAACAGCTCTTAAAAATATGCTAAACAGGTAAAGGGATAGTAGCTCCTCAAAAGATTTATTAAAATATAAATTAAATAAGCCGTTAATTTAAAGTAGGCAGATAAGAAGACAGCCATGAATTTTTAAGAATGTATTTGAATGTATTAGATAATGAAATAAACAATAACGTAATAAGAGACAACCTTTATTTCAAGAAAAAGGCAGAAAAAATAATAGGATAAATATTTGCAGGACAAATGTCAAGTTAAGTAAAATGCAAATCTTGTGAATATGTTTCTTAAACTGAGGAGTTATTTTAAGATATAAGTCTGGATATTTACAATTCAGATTCTATTGGAAAATCGATGGATATTTTTTTTAAGAAGGAGGAATTATTTGGACAAAATTAATATAAATGTAGTTAATGCAATAATAAGGTTAATGCAACAAAATAGTTTGTTATAAAGAAAACTCCTAATGTGCTGACTTTGCATTTGAAAAGATTCAATAATTATTTGATGAAAATCAATAGGAATATAAAGTTTTAAGAGTTCATTGATCTTGATAAGTATATGCATAAGAGTGACGGATAAGTTACTAAGTATAAGTTGTATGGGGTTTTAGTGCATGAAGGAACTCATATTACTTCTGGACATTATTATTGTTACGTTTAAAACTCTAATTAAATGTGGTATTTGGTATTATCATTATTTTTATTATTATCATTATTTTCATTATCATTATCATTATATTATTATCATTATTATATAATTTAATTATCATTATTTTATTACATCTTTTTTATTATCATTATATTAATCATCATTATTTTTTTAATCATTATAAATATTATTAAAATTAAAATTATTACTAACATTTTTAGATGAATGATGAATAAGTTAAAATGACGAAGTTGGATATTGTATTAAAATAAAATGCTTATCTATTATTTTATGTTAAATAAAATTAATATTAAGTTTTAAAAGAGAATTTAAATGAAAATATCAATTTAAAATAAAATTAAAATTATAATAATTTAAATGAAGTTGATAAATAAAATGCTAGAATGGAAATCGATTAGTTATTTTCAAAAGTAAGTATTAATAAAAAAAATATAATTTATGATAATCAAAAAAATAATTATTAATTGGATTTAAATTAGGTTTAACTTTAAAAAATTAATTTATAATAAGAATAAAATAAAAAGCAAGATAATATACAATAAGAGTAAAATAAAAAGCAAGATAATATTCATTAAGAATAAAATAAAAAATAAAATAATATACAATAAGAATAAAATAAAAAGCAAGATAATTTACAACAAGAATAAAAATTATTATAAGTAAAATATATTTAAAATGGATTGTAAATTAAAAATGATGTTATATTTCATTAAATATAAAAAAAAGAATATAAAAATGGTAACTAAATTTAAACAGATAATGAAATTATGGAATTCGAAACAAATAAAAATGGTTTATAATAAAATAATGAGGAATAAAGAAAAAATAAAATTTTATATTAATAAGTATAAAATTAAAATGATTAGAAAGAAAAAATTAATATTTAAAAAAAATAGGAAAATAAAGTTATGAATAATTCGGTTTTTTCTTTAATATAAAATTATTAATAAGATTTAAATAGAAATTAGATATTTGATTAATTACCCTTAAAAATATTAATCAATAAAAAGTAAAATATTATTAATAATAATAAGACATTTAAAAAGAAATAGGCTTCAGTTAATGAAATCAATGTCTGAAGAATTAAAAACTAAAAAAGTTAAATTAGAATAACCTTAATAAGAAAACAATAATTAATTAAAAATACTAAACTTGAAACCAAATTTAAAGTTAAAGAAATTTAATTCAATTGAAGAGTTTTTAAATTATAACTCTTAAAAAGATACACATACTTGGAATTATTCAAAAGAAACTATAGTAAATAAAAATAAATAAATATCAATTTAAATAATTTATATATTATTATTAGTAATAAAAATAAAAACGAGAAAAAATTATTTAAAATGATAAAGAACTTTTTATTAAATAAAAAAGAGAAAAAGATGCTTATGATAAAGAATATGATAAGGGAAAATTAAAAAAAATTAAGAAGAAAAAAGTTATAAATTTTAATGATTTTAAATCCACTGAAAAAACTATAAAAGAAAAATATGAATTAAAATATAATTGATAATATTTTATTTAATATTATATTAATTATAAAAATTAATCAAACTATTAAATTAAGTTTATAGGTTTAATAAAAATCTAGCAATTTAATTTGTATCAATAGAAGATCGAAACTCTTTATATACTAAATTATAAAATTAATTAATATAATCGATAAAATGATGGTTTATGAACAATCGTTGATTTTAAATGATAAAAAATCTTCTCTCTGATTTATCGATTATTATTAAATATATAAAATACAATTATAAAACAATTTAAAAGAATTATAAATTAATAATAAATGCAAAAATTCGAAACATTAGAATTATAATTAAATGAATAAAAAACAATTGGAAATTTGTTTCTAAATAGAGAAAAATAATTAAATACTTTTAATTTATAGTTTTTTGATGAATTAGATATGATTTTAAATGAAATAGATAAAATATAAGAACTAAGAGTATTAATATTATCAGGTAAAGGTAAATTATTTAGCTCAGGCTTAGATTTGAAAGATGCAATAAATATAACGAATCCGGATTCTGGAAGTAATGATACAAGTAGAAAAGGAATATTTATTCACGATTAGATAGTAGTAAAATGGCAAAATACAATAACTAAAATGGAGAAATTAAAAATTCCAGTTATATCAAGCATTCATAAATTTTGTATTGGAGGAGCTATAGATTTAATTTTAGCTTCAGACATCAGATATTGTACAAAAGATTGTTAGTTTTCAATTAAAGAAGTAGATATTGGAATTTGTGCTGATTTGGGAACAATTCAGAGATTAACAATGATTTCTAAAAACATATCATTGATGAAAGAATTGGCATATTCTGGAAATATGTTTGATAGTCAAACTGCTTTAGATTTAGGATTGATTAGTAGAGTATTTTAAGATTAGTAATAATTAAATAAAGCGGTGGATGATTTAGCTAATTTAATAGCTTCGAAAACTCCAGTGGCTATTTATACACTTAAAAAGGTTATTAATTATTAGTATAAAGAATTGGTTTAAAGAGGCTTAGAATATGTTGCTGCTTTAAATATGAATATGTTATAAACTGAAGATATTGCAATTGCTGTTTAGTCATTTTTCGATAAAAAAAAACCTGTTTTTTCTAAATTATGATTATATTTTTATTTATTTATAATTAATATTGAGTTCATTGTTTATTTTTTTTTTCAGCATAAAATTTTTATGGCGACAAATTTTTATTTTAATATTCTTAGAATTAATTCTTTTAATCTTTCATTGATTTATGAATTTAACTAATAAATTTTTTACATAAATTTAATTAAGTTTCCAAATCTTAATTGTTTTAATAATTTGAATAACTTAAATCATTATCTTAATAGAAATCTAAAATAATAATTAAAAGTTACTTATAGATAAATCATTGTTTTATTGTGAAAATCTATTATAAAAATCGATTTAATTTTGATTTAACTATTTTTCATCTTACAATTTCCTATTATCTTAATTATATTATTAAACTAAAGGATTTTATTAATAATTCTAGGGATCTTTTTGTTTTAATATTTCAATACAAT
>Ga0315908_10002514_pt1 | contig 13374 bp, 8 predicted proteins | sample LakEriMetagenome_12_FD_203520 | JGI IMG/M metagenome (GOLD analysis project Ga0315908, IMG submission 203520) | Freshwater fungal communities from buoy surface, Lake Erie, Ohio, United States - Buoy 4 MA124 | ecosystem: Environmental > Aquatic > Freshwater > Lake > Lake biofilm | place: USA...
GGTAATTGCAGAAAGCACGTTCAGAAGCATTCGATAGGCTTCGACCTCTTCTTTCGGAGCCGTTTTCATAAAGGCGGTGATGTTGTCCTCGATATCCTGCAATTCATTCCTGTGGTCGGGAATGACGCGGAAAATGACCAATAATTGGCGGAAGCGCTCGGCCTTTGTTGTCTTAGGATTTAGTTCGCCCATCCAGTCCCACCATTGGGTGAAAGTGGCATTGTCCGAGAACGCGGCACGGATCATCGCACTCCACAATACATCATCGTTCTTAGCGTAGGCCTCTGCCACTAGCCTTGCAAAATTAGGAGCAAGCCGGTTGGATGCGTAGGGAGTAAAACAATTCGCTAAAAATTCAATGAAAACGTCGTTTTTCTTTTCGGCCAGTTCCAGGGCACTTGAAATGAATTGTTTTTGAATTTTTTCCGTCAACAGACCTCGTTTTTCCATGAAGGATAACATGACAGTAACGTCGTTCATCTCGTCATTCTCTTGGTCATTCAGGATGCCGATCATGCGCTGGTCCAGCCATTTACTATAGTCTGGCATGTTGGGGTCAAGGCCTACGGATTTTAAGGCTTCGTCGATTCTCTCGCGTTCAACCAATTGCTGGAAGAGCATCATCGGACTTAGGTTTTTGAGTGCTTTTTCAGCGGCATCGCTGTTGCCGATTGCAAATAGTGCCGAAGTGGCAGACCAGCGTTTGGAGAAATTACTGTCCTTGAGGGATGTTTTGATCAGCTTGTTCATTAGTGCAGCTGGGATATCCCTGCTCTGCTGGATGCGTAATCGGGCGATTTCCGAATACGCCTCGACGATATCCTGTGTCTCTGCGTCGCTGCCAGTGTAGAGAGACATCCACGTTTCGGGATGACCATCGAGCAACTCCATGGCTGAGGCCAATTTAGGGAGGTTATTTTGCTCTGCTATCCGGATAACTCCAAGGCGATCCCCCTTGATGCGAAGCAGGGCGAGCAGGTAACGCCATTGTTGTTTATCCTTTGTTTTGGCTTCAGCTATCTTGGCGTCAAGCCTGCCTTCGGTGCGAGCCGTCCAGGCCAAGGCGATGGTGTTTTTGGGGTCCTCAGGGAAATCCTGCAGAAATTTCATTGCGCCTGCGGAATCTCCGGCTTGCAGAGCCTCGCGCGCAGCGACGATAGAAAGGCCGCTAACTTCTTCGCGAATCTGCCGTTGGATGGCGGGGTCTTTTTCATTTTGATAGAGCAACAGGGCGATCCGAAACTTACGTAGTTTCTTTAATGTTTCGAGCATGTTTTTTTTTCCTTCTATGGAAACAAGGGAAAACGATTCTGCGATTTCAATGACTTCTTTAGGAGATTCCGGGGTCAGTCCGAGCAGCATGTACCTGAGGATTTTTTCCGTGCGCAATATGACCTCCGGGTTGCTGTGGGAGGCGGCTTCCCTGAGTGCCTCCTCTGCGGCTGGTCCTGCGGCCCAGAGTTTTTTTTCCGCCGCGATGCGCACACTCAATTTTTCGTGGGCAAGCATTGCAATCCAGTCCCTTGGGCCTTCTTCCGCTGCTGCCCCGAGAAAAAGAGCAGCGACAAGGCCGGTGACGAGGAAAATACGGGACAGAAGAGACATTGCCAGGGTATTTTCTGATGGATTTTTGGAAAAGCAATCAGGAACCTCAATGGTTGAAGAAATTATTTTCCGATACAAAAACGGCTAAAAATGACGCCGAGAATATCGTCGGAATCTATTTTTCCAGAAATTTCTCCAAGTGAGTCCAGTGCCTCGCGAAGTTCAATGCTAATTAGGGTGAGATCGCCGCTATCGTTAAGCATGGGAATGGCACGTTGAAGAGAGTCGGATGCCCTGTGGAGGCAGTTCTGATGCCGGGCGTTGATAGCGATCAGATTTTGTCCCTGATCAATTTCTGCGTTCATCACCTTGAATGTTATCGCCGTCTCCAACTGCTGCATACCTTCACCGGTTTTGCAGGATAGGCGGAGAATATTCATGCCAAGCCATGACGGATGTTCGATACAATCGCATTTGTTGAGAACCGGCAGAACGAACTGTTGAGGTGAGGATATTTCAGGAAATTTATCCGGAGCGGTTTGCGTGGCATCATAGAGAGCCAGAACCAGGTCCGCGCGTTCGACCTGTAATGCTGACCTCCGCATGCCTTCCTGTTCGATGACGTCGGCGCTGCCATCGCGGATGCCTGCGGTGTCGATCAAATGTAAGATGATACCTCCGCAACTGACATTTTCTTCAATTGTGTCTCTCGTGGTGCCGGCTATCGGACTTACAATTGCGCGTTCGTATCCGAGCAATCGATTGAGCAGGCTTGATTTTCCAGTGTTTGCAGCGCCATGGATCACAGTACGGACCCCCTCCCTGATAATGCGACCCCGATCCGCAGTGGCGAGAAGTTTTTCAATCGACTGTTGAATCCTCTGCAGACGCTGAAGCAATAACAGACCGACTTCGGGAGAAATGTCTTCCTCTGGAAAATCAATGTAAGCCTCCAGATGAGCGATGCTCTCGAGCAGATCGTCGCGGAGCTCCCCGGTTCGTCGTCCGAGAAGTCCTTCGCGTTGTTCGTGGGCGGCTCGTATGGCGTAATTGGTCTGCGCGGAGATGAGATCCATGACAGCTTCCGCCTGAGTCAGGTCGAGTTTGCCTTGAAGAAATGCCCGCTGGGTGAATTCTCCTGGTCCAGCTGCCAGCGCACCGCATTGCAGGGAGCGTTCCAGCAGTTTGCGCATCACAAGGATGCCTCCGTGTCCTGCGATCTCGCAGACGTTTTCACCGGTATAGCTGTGAGGGGCGCGAAAAACGGTGAGTAGCACTTGGTCGATCAGTTCACCTTCTTGATCGGTGATGTTGCACAACAGCGCCTTGCGATCCGCCGCCCTTGTGGCCATGCCTGCGGACATTTTGTCGGCGATGATCAGGGCGTCAGGGCCTGAAATTCTTACTATGCCGATCGCAGATTCCCCGATCGCGGTGGCGATCGCAGCAATTGAATGTTGCCAAGTTACTATCGGAGTATCACTCACTTATAGGGTAGATGAAATGAACAGCATCTTCAGCAAATACTGCCGGGCGATTTTCCCCGTTTTTTTGATAGCATTAACGGCACTTGTCCCTGCAACAGCGGCGGGCGAGGGATTCGAGCGAGTTTTCTTTTTGGTTGTAGTGAGAAGTGCTGAAGTGATTGGATTGCAAAAATGTGAACGGGGGAGGGATATAGGTAATAAATTATCGACAATGTAAAGTGTTCCTTGGCACGCATGGCAGAAGAGGGAACGCTGTAGCTGAATACACATGACAAGGATTTTTTTCTATTCGCACTATTCAATCTTGTCAAATAATTACTCGATGATGCTACGACAGGTAATTAACTTCAATGGTCGAGCGGCGTTTCCAGCAGATGTCAGTAAAGTTTTCCCTAATGCCTGATTTTATTTTCAGAACCGCTGTTGCGGCTCAGGAATCAGCGATCCTGCAATGCCTTGACGATCTGTCGGCGTAATTCCACTGCATCAAGTTCGCCATTGTGTTTCCAGAGCACCTTGCCGCCGGGAGCCACCAGTACCGTGTGGGGCAGCGCGCCTTTCCAATCCTTGTCGATCGCATCGGCCACAGCATCGAGAGTGCCGTCCTTGACCTGATAATTGTTGGTTGTGCGATTTTCTTTTTTCATCGCATCTTCGCGGGTGGTCGGGGTGGCTGCGTGCTTCGCTTTCAATACCGAGAGAACGCGAGCGCTGGCATCTGCGGGGTCGGTGCTGATCGTAATCATTTCCATGGGACGGTTCTCGAAGCGACGGGAGGTTTCTACCAAATCTGGCATTTCAGCTACACAGGGGCCGCAGGTCGTTGACCAAAAATTGATCAGACGAACTTTGTCGGTGGCATTTGCCGCAATCGACTTGGCCACGGTCTCATCCATGATGTCGATTTTGACCTCGCGCTTCTTCCAGTTCTCTGTGTCTTTGGCCGACATCTCGCGTTTGTAAGACCATTTTGTCGAGCAGCCATAGGATCGGGTCACCGGAACAGCAACATCCTTGCCGGCGAGGATCGCATCAATGGCATCGCGCATCTGGCTTTTTTCGACAGGACCGGCTTTGCGATACCCTTCGTCCATGCGACCGGTATAGCGGAGTTTGCGTGCGGCATCAAAAACGAAAACGTGGGGGGTGGATTGGGCGCCATAGGCCTTGGTGACTGACTGCGTTTCGCCGTCGTAGAGATACGGTATCGTCCAGTTGGCCTCCTTGGCACTGAGCTTCATTTCAGCAAATGAGTCTCCGTGTGGAGCGTAGCTGAGTTCGTTGGCAACAAGCGCTAGCGGATCGTTGCCTGAAATAGCGATCACAGCCACACTCTTGTCTTTATAAAAGTTAGCGTTCTCCTGAATCCGGTCGCTGGCGGCGTATGCCTCGGGACAGTGGTTGCAGGTGAAGACGATTGCAAGAACCTTCGCATCCGCGAAATCCTTGAGCGCGTGCATTTTGTCGTCGATCCCCTTGAGCGAGAAATTCGGAGCAGGGGAGCCGATTTCTAGAGTTTTCACCTCGAATGGCTCCGCTGCAGAAATGAACAAGGCGAAGGAGAAAAAAAACATCAGTGATCGAATCATGGTTGATTTACGGGTGGCGAGTGCGTTTTTTTTCAATTATTTAACAAAGGAAAAACTAAAAGGAATGCTGGTCCATTCGCCCCTACTCGCTTTCATGGAAGCGATGGTTTCAAAGATCAGTGAGGTTATCCATGTGCCGATTAGCGGGATGATGAACAGGAAGCCGATACAAAAAAAAGATCCGACAAATGTCAGCAGACCGAGTATCACATAGGCAAGGAAAAAAGTGATCTGATGGTTTATGCTCTGAACGGCGTGATGATTTACGAAGCGAGATTTCTCCTTCTGTGTTTGCCAGATAATCAGCGGTCCCAGGAACCCAAGGAAACCACTGCTTAACAGAGTCCCTAGCATGGCGGTCAGATGGCTCAACATGGCGAGGTTCTTCTCTTGATCCGCTGGGACGATGTTGAGTTCGGACTGGAGCGAGGACGGTGGTTGATCAAGCACGACGTTATTTTGCTTCGGTGATGAAATTCAATAAGTCCACACGCATTTTCTTCAAATCTGGTGGATTAAGATAAAACATATGACCGGCTTCATACCATTGATAGCTGATATTCTTTTGAAGCGACGAGGGCAGGTTGAGCATTTGGCGAGTGGAGTGCAGCATGCCGTCAGGGGGGGTCGCTAGGTCGCTGTGCCCGCACTGAACCAGCACCTTCAGGTTGGGATTGTCCTTCATCGCACTCATCAATCTGTTGCTTACATTGACATAACTGTTGCTGGTATTCCACCGCCATGGCTGAACCTTTCCAGTGAGAATTTCGTAGGGCTGATCCTCCTGCCACTGAAGATCGCGAGTCAGGTAGTCGAGCATCGCTGTGGCAAAAGTGCCGAACGCAAGGGAGTAGGAGGGATCGTAATCGGCAGCAGCTTCGCCGGTGTCACCATCAGACCACGCCACCCGGGCATCAAAGCGCCCGAGTATCTTGTGGTCGGATTTCAACAACTCCCCGCGAAACCGCGTTGGGTCGACCCGCAGGTTTAGCTCTGCGATCAATGCTGGCGGTAGTCCCGTAAATGAGGCGATTTTTTCCGCGATAAGCTTTTTTTCCTCTTCGGGCAGCAGGTTCCCCTGCAACAGTGCGGTTGCATAGGGACCAAAGGCGAACGCGCGTGCCTGGCTGACAATTTCATCGCGGTTGCCCTTGATGATGCCGTGAAAGTGGGCAACAGAAGCAAGGGTCGGCAAATACACCTGATAGGCGAGATCATTGCCATCGGAGGGCGAGAGTGTTTGAAAATCGAGCAGTGTGGAAAGCATGACGACGCCATTCAGCATCATTCCATAGCGCGATTGCAGATGATTTGCCAGGCCCGCCGCTCTGACTCCGCCGTATGACTCCCCCAGAATAAACTTCGGAGAACTCCAGCGCTTGTTTTGAGTCACCCAAGTCCTGATGAAATCGCCCACTGATTCGATGTCTTCATCGAGACCGTGGAAATCAGCAGGTTTCGAATCTTTTTCAGCCCGGCTGTAACCCGTGGAAACAGGGTCGATGAAAACTAAATCCGTGCTATCGAGGATGGAAAAATCATTGTTTTTCAGTGAGGAGGGAGGGCGTATCGCTTGGGTGCCGTCACCGGCGATCTGGATTATTTTTGGTCCTAGGGCACCGAGATGCAGCCACACGGACGATGAACCCGGACCGCCGTTGAAGGCAAAGGTGACCGGTCGTTTGGGGTCATTGATGTCGCTGCGCATGTAGCTAACGTGGAACAATGATGCTCTCGGCGTGCCATCTTCCTTGAAGAGTATGATTTTTCCCGTTGTCGATTTGTAAGTGATTTTTTTTCCTTCGATTGTAACCAGTCCCTCAACAACCGAGTTGATTTTTGGCTGCGGGTCGTCCTTCTTTTTTTCGTCTTCCTTTGGTTTGTCCTCGGCCTGTGAAAGAATACACAAGCTGAGGGAAAACAATAACATCAGGGTGCGAAAAAGCATGGTGGAATGATAGTTGAAAAATCGACTTTGGCAAATGCAAACTTCGCTACAGCTAGGAAAATCAGCCACCTGCCGATACGCGGCGATTGCAATATTTCATAGTCGAACACGGTTTTTCTTGCAGTGATAAAAAAAACGTGGTTATATTCGTGCCCCTTCATTTCACATTTCTAGCAACTATTCTCACTGATCCGCAATGAATCCAGACCGCGCCACTTTGAATTTCCTCAACAGTTTTCCTGAAGAATCCCGCAAAAAAGGTGAGTTGTTGCAAAAAGACGGAGCGGTCACCCAGATTTTTGGCAACCATCTTTTCATTCAGGGACGAGTGGAGGATGAAAGCGGTGTTCACCGCACCAGTCTGCGATTGCAGGGCAACCGCTGGTTTGGCAGTTGCACCGCTGAGGACGACATCGTTTCGGGATCGTGCCAGTATGCAACGATGATGGAGCGGATGCACCGGGGCGAGGATCTGCCTGAGTCGCCTAACGAATTCGACGACGCACCCGTGCTCGATCTTATCGAGGAGAAACTGGGTCGGGAGCTCGACGATAAGGAGGCTGATTTTGTTACCAAGATCGAGAAACGCTATCGGCGCTATGTGATCGAAGGCGAGGTCCATGATCATGATATGGTCAGAATTTCGCCACGCTGGGAGATCACCAGTTATGAACCGCTGGAGTTGTGGCCCATGCCGCCGAGCGACATCATCGAGTTCTGGAACTACATTGCATACGCTTTTTACAAAAAGAAGCTTCCGTACCCGGAGTTTATGCAGGTGATTACTGATCTCGAGTCGGTCCAGAAAAAGATGGCCGAGTGGGAGCAGGAAAGGGAAGTGGCTTCGTGGTATGAGCGCATCGAGAGAGTCAACGAGCGACCACCTGTCGAAGCCCCCTTTGAAGCGGAGGTGCGCCTTGTCGCGACGATCAATGAGGCCCGCATCGAGTTACGTGAGAAAGGTGGCGAGTGGCAGCAGTTGCGGGAGAAGTCCGACATCGAACGCTATGCTGCCAATTACATGGAGGCAGCGATGCGCCTTGATCCTTCCAGTCAGATTCTATGGGAGCATTTTCTTTCATTCTACCGCAAGGAAGGCGACACACTTTTTGATTTCGATCAGGAGGAAAGCTGTCGATTCATGAATCGCTTGTTCCGTCAACCTGCGCTCAAGGGGTATCTGGTGAACCTCGACGAAAAACACTTCAAGGTTGTCGATGAGCCACTTAGTTGGAAATGCGAGGATGAGCTCTTCGATCAGACCAATTTCGCACTGCAACTCGTTACCAACACGGGTGAAAACGTCTCCCACTCCGTCCGCATGCTTCCGGGTCGGGTGGAGTTGTATCAATCTGACGAAACGGTTTTCCCCGGTCCGCCGCGCTGGCTGAACGAGACCGAGATCATGCCGCGCTACCATATTCCCAAGCGTGTCATTGATTCTCTCGAGGGGGTGGAGTTTCTTCGAAAAATTGGTGCGTCTCTGCCGGACTCGCTGGTGAAACGGGTTGTAGACCTAGAACTGAAGCCCAAGCTGGAGTTGAAACTTGTCGCCGGGCTCACGTCTGCGGAAACAGAGCATCTAGTGGCCGATATAACCGCGTTGGAAACCAAAGGCCGCCGCACCGAGAGGCTTAGCAAGGAGGGTTGGGAACTGGTGGAGCAACAGGCGGTGAAAGGTAAACAACTGATGCGCTTCGCCCGTGAGGATCTCCATTGCGTGCCGAAGGTTCTCGATGAAATGTCGCTGACCTATGACGAAAAATTACTCTCCTTCAAAACCCGATTAACGAAGAATTTTCCCGAGAAATTCGCCGAATGGATCCGCAAGATGCCTTCATGCGTGACTCTAGACATCGATGCACGACTCAAAACGATCCTCAACGATCCTGTTAGTGCTGCGGTTCGCTTTGAGGTCGTCAATCAGGAGATCGACTGGTTTGATCTGCGTATTGTCATCGATGTGGAAGGCGTGAACCTCAGCAAGGCGCAGATCCGTCAACTGGTCGCGGCCCGCGGTGGTTATGTGCGAATGGAGGACGGTTCGTGGATGCGTCTGGAAATCAAACTCGATCCCGAACAACGCGATGCAGTCACTCGTCTAGGGCTTGATCCATTCGACCTTTCCGGTGAAACGCACCGCATGCACGCCCTGCAACTGGCGGATCCCAAAGCGGCGGATGTATTCGATCCGAAAGCTTGGAAAAAAATTAAGGATCGTGCCAACGACATCGTCATCGAGGTCGATGCGGAACTTCCTACCAACCTCAACGCCACCCTGCGGCCCTATCAGATTGAAGGTTTCCGGTTCCTTGCATATCTGGCAACCAACAATTTCGGCGGTATTCTCGCCGACGATATGGGCTTGGGCAAAACCATCCAGTCACTTACTTACATCCTTTGGCTTCGCAACGAGGCAGCTAAAAAACAAACGAAGAAAAAACCGGTACTTATCGTCTGCCCCAAGTCTGTTTTGGACGTGTGGGTAACCGAGGCAAACAAGTTCGCGCCCGAACTCAGCGTGAAGATCCTTCGAAATCGAGACGACATCGACCAGGACTATTTCCAAAACACTCTCGACATGCTGGTCATGAACTACGCGCAATTGCGCGTTTGTGGCGCGATGCTGAACAAGATTCAGTGGCTGACGGTGATCCTCGACGAGGGCCAGCAAATTAAGAATCCCGATTCCAAGGCTGCCAAGGCTGCTCGGGAGCTTGATGCAGGCAACCGCCTGGTTCTCACCGGCACGCCGATCGAAAACCGCCTGATGGACATGTGGTCGTTGATGGCCTTTGCGATGCCAGGTGTGCTTGGCTCGCGCGCTTATTTCAAAAAACGGTTCGACAAACGGAAAGACCCCGGCAGCCAGCAACGGCTTGCCGCCCGGTTACGACCCTTCCTCATTCGACGCACCAAGTCGCAGGTGGCGCAGGATCTGCCGCCGCGGACCGAGGAGGAAGTCTACTCGAAAATGGAAGGCGTACAGCTTGATCTGTACAAAGCCGAACTCAAACGCATCCAAAAAGCCCTTCTCGGGATGGATTCTGACGAGGCGGTCAAGAAAAATTCTTTCGCGATCCTCCAGGGGCTCATGCGCCTTCGCCAGATTTGCTGTCACCCCGGGCTTATCGATCCAAAGTATCTCAAGGACGAGAGTGCGAAAATGGAATCGCTCTTCTATCTTCTCGATCAACTCCACGAGGAAGGTCACAAGGTGCTGGTCTTCTCGCAGTTCGTTTCGATGCTCGACCTCATCAAAGCCCGACTCGATGCGGACAACCGTCCCTTCAATTATCTCACTGGTCAGACCAAGGATCGCAAGGGCGAGATCGAGAAATTCCAAACCACTAAGGATCCTAGTGTGTTCCTGCTCTCCCTGAAAGCAGGCGGTGCGGGTCTCAACCTGACCTCTGCATCTTATGTCATTCTCTACGACCCATGGTGGAACCCCGCTGTGGAAAGTCAGGCAATTGACCGGACCCACCGGATCGGACAGAAAAACAAGGTGATCGCATATCGTCTTCTCACCCGCGATACGGTTGAGGAGAAAATCCGCATTCTCCAGCATCAGAAGACGCAGTTGGTGATCAACGTGCTCGGCGACGAAGGATTTGCCACCAACCTCGGTATCGACGATCTCGCCTTCATCCTGAACCATAGCGGTGACGAGGAGGATTCACAAAGTCCTCCCGATGATGAAGATGACGATTGATACCTGTGTCAGGACGGGCTCCCCAGCACGGGGAGCGCCGCCGTCTCGGCTTCATCATTCGGCGTCTCTCCGAGGTTATTCCTATACTCCGGTTCGCAAGCAAAACCGGTGAGTCAGTAAAAAGGATCAAAACCCAAGCATCCTGCTCCGTTGGAAGTTCCGGAGAATTTTTCCCTGTCAGTGAAAATCTAACATGATCGCATTGTGACGGCTTGCAAAGGTCGGAAAAACCACACCCAAACAATCCCGCGACAGGAATTGTGAGCGACGTAAAACGACGCGTGGTGAATCATCACAATCAGTTTCCCAAAACTATGTTCAACAGAAATATGAAAGACCGAGAAGTTGTCCATGTCTGGCTGAATGAGATGCAGACCTCAATTGGCGTAGACCGTTTCTCAAAAATCTTTTCATTTATCTTTGCCCCATCGGGGCGCACGGAGATCGACAAAACATAAACCTAGAAGGGAAAATGGAAAGGGCAGCAATGCCGTTTTTTTATCACGGATTTCACGGATTGAAGAGGATTTCACGAATAAAATCGTCCTGATCTTTCAAATCTCAGGCTCACCCAAGCGGTGAATGCCATGATATTCATAACTCATTCATTATCCGTGAAATCCGTGTTTTCTATTTTTCTATCCAGGTTAACCAAACGCACTACGCGCATTGGGCATGGCGGACGTTTTCGAAATTTACCATGATCAGCGGATGTCACTGATTGAGGCACCATTTATTAAGAAATCGATGCGGGGAAAGCTGCAGGGTCGATGGCTGTATTGTGGACAGAACAATTATTGCAGAAGCGTTTCTGTTGGTTATTCGTGCGCCTTTCCGCCGCTCATGCGAATATAGATCCGGCATAGTTCGCATTTTTTCAAGAAATGACTTTACAAACCCGCTGGTCTAGCTAGTTTTCCCCTCCCGAATCATCACCTCATACGAATATGAAAGTTCTTTCCTCACTCAACTCCGCCAAACGCCGCCACGCAGACTGCCAGGTGGTCAAACGCGGTGGCACGCTTTACGTGATCTGCAAAAGCAATCCTAAGTTCAAAGCCCGTCAGGGTGCGACCAAGGGTACGCGCCTTTCTAAGAAGGGTGTAAAGTAATATTTGCCGCATAAATTTTTCAGCGCCGTGGATGATCTCCATGGCGTTTTTTTTAGGGGAAAATTTCGTGAAAATCACGCAAATCTTACGTGCGAAATGCTAGCAACCGAATAAGCGCAAAAGGTTTTCGCGGGATTTTTGTGCGATCACCTCTGGTCCGGCAGAGTAATCGAAGACTTCCACGCTGACCCAGCCATCATAAGAAGTTTTTCTCAGCGCCTGAACAATGGGTTCATAGGGGACGTCTCCCATGCCGGGACCCAGCAGGTTCGGGTCATTCGCATGAAAGTGCGCGGTGTAGGCCGCGCTGTCTTCGATGATCTGTGCAATCTCGCGCCGCTCGTAGCTCATAGCTTTTACATCGAGGTGCAGTCGGCAGTTGGGATGATCTATCTGTCGGATCAACTGAATTGTATCTTCGGCACTTGTTAGAAAATTGGTTTCAACGGCTGCCAGCGGTTCCAGAGCGACCGTAACCTGAATATCTTCGCAATGTTCCGCCAATGAACGCAACAGATCACCCGCTCTTTTATTCGCATCTGATTGGTTCCAGTCCGGTTCGATCTTTCTTTGAAGCGGCGAACCCCAAACTAGGATCGCTCCTCCCATCACGTGGCAGATGTCGGCGAGATGTCTTGTGAAATCGAGTGTTTTTTGCCTGATTTCGTGGTCGGGAGTAGTTAGGTGAAGTCCAGTGGGTTTAACCAGTAGCCAGTGCAATCCCACAACCGTCATGCCGACATCCCGCACCTGTTCGCCTAGAATTGCGGCATCGGTTAGGCTCAAGTCGAGCGGGTTTTCCGCGAGCGTGAAGGGTGCGATTTCCAGTCCAGTGTATCCCGCGTCGAAGCTTTTTTGCGCGGCTTGGCGCAGCGGAATGTCTCCAAATATTTCATTGCAGAGGGCGAAGCGGAACATCCCGTATATACCGTTTCCTAACAAGAACCTTACATTCCGATTGAAAATTGTGTGCTCGGCAAATTTCATTTGGTTCGAAATAGCGTAACTGCAGGGTTTCTCCAGGTCGGTAAAGGGGGGGGAGCGGTTCGAATTGGGATGGTGAAGGCTGTTCTGGGGCCTGTAAATCCTTGCAAAACAAAAGGAATTCGCGCTAAAAAAAAAATTCTGGGCACAGGTGATATTTTTTTTGACAGCATGCGAATAAGTGTTAATGTCCCGCCCCGCTTTTTCCGGAGGTTGGTAGTTTTTTCTGCCTACTTTTGGAGACGGCATGCAGCTTAGCGCTGCTCGTGTAGCTCAGGGGTAGAGCGCATCCTTGGTAAGGATGAGGTCGGGGGTTCAATTCCCCCCACGAGCTCCATGACAGCATGACGTTCAGCATCGCATCCAACAACACATCGAAACAGCTCACGCGAAACAAAACAATATTATGGCAAAAGAAGCATTCCAACGCAACAAGCCCCACGTTAACATCGGAACCATCGGGCACGTCGACCACGGTAAAACCACCCTGACCGCTGCTATCACCAATACTCTCGCTGAGAAGGGTTTCGCCCAGGCAAAAGCTTATGCGGATATTGACGCGGCCCCCGAGGAACGCGAGCGCGGCATCACAATCAACACGGCACACGTCGAGTATGAAACCGATCTGCGCCACTATGCTCACGTCGACTGCCCCGGGCACGCCGACTATGTGAAGAACATGATCACCGGTGCCGCTCAGATGGACGGTGCTATCCTTGTTGTTTCCGCAGCCGACGGTCCGATGCCGCAAACCCGCGAGCACATCTTGTTGGCTCGCCAGGTTGGCGTTCCCGCGCTGGTGGTCTTCATGAACAAGTGCGACATGGTCGACGACGAGGAGTTGCTTGATCTTGTGGAGATGGAAGTGCGCGACCTGCTCTCCATGTATGAATACCCCGGCGACGATATTCCCGTCATTCGTGGTTCCGCCCTTAAGGCGCTGGAAGGAGACGCCACCTATCGTCAATCGATCAACAAGCTGATGGATGCAGTC
>Ga0315908_10002515_pt1 | contig 13367 bp, 7 predicted proteins | sample LakEriMetagenome_12_FD_203520 | JGI IMG/M metagenome (GOLD analysis project Ga0315908, IMG submission 203520) | Freshwater fungal communities from buoy surface, Lake Erie, Ohio, United States - Buoy 4 MA124 | ecosystem: Environmental > Aquatic > Freshwater > Lake > Lake biofilm | place: USA...
GTTCTTTCCGACTCCAGCGATTTCACCGGCGATCTCGTGCTCGTTGATTGGAATGGCTCCCCGCAGGTCACGTTGAGCGGCGGAGATGACCGACTGCCCACCACGGCACGGGTCCTTTTGGCGGGCACCACTGGAAGACCTTCTGCTCTGGATCTGAATGGTAACAACCAGGCCATCGCTGGCCTTGCGAACCAAATTGGTTTTGGTGGTTTGGATGAAGGTGCCCGGCGCGTCGTCAATACCAGCGGCACGGCGGCAACCTTGACCCTAAACACCAGCTCTGACCAGACAACCGGCACCACCGTTGGCGGGTCGGACATCAACGGAACGACCGGGAATAATCTCTCGCTGGTGAAAAGCGGTAGCGCCAAGCAGACACTCTCCGGCGCGAACACCTACAGCGGCGACACGACCATCACTGGAGGCACGCTCTCCCTCGGCCAGGTCAATTCCAACAACGAATCGTCGACGGTCTCCATCACGGCGAGCGCGGGTGCAAAGCTCGATCTCGCGTCCGGCGGTATCGATACCGTGGACAAGTTATACATCAACGGCGTCCAACAACCCATCGGCGACTACACCGTCGAGCATGCTTCCGGTGCCTTCACCGGAGAGGGCACGCTCCGCGTCACCTCGGGGCCCGCTGGTTTCTCCAACTGGATCACCAGCACCTTTGCCAACGGCACCTTGCCGGGCGGCCAACAGGGTGCTAACGATGATCCGGATCTCGACGGCGTGAATAACCTGATGGAATACGCCATCGCCGGCCTCGACCCAACGGTCTCCAACGGAGCCATCGGTACCTTCACTGGCAACACCCTCAGCTACACTAAGCGTCAACCGCTGGCCTCCGACCTCACCTACGTGATCGAAACCTCGCCGGATCTCCAGCAGCCGTGGACGTCGCAAGTTACTCAGGCTCCAAGCGACACCAATACCAACATCTCCTACCTCCTACCCACCGGCCAAGGCAAAATCTTCGGCCGGCTCCGCGTGGAACAGTAACCGTAGGACGCGCCGTAGCATGTTATCCTCTACCAGCGGACTACGGTTTTGCAGGGACAAAACGCGGCTAACCGTCATGTGACGCATTTGCGTCACATGACAAAAACTCCACGGGGTGAATATCCTATTCGCCAAGTGAAAAACTTTGCCTCTCTGGAGAGGGGGAGTCCGAGGCGCGTCCCGCTATTGGGTTTTTGGACACCACCCAATTTTCCAAGCTAAATAGGATAATGGTCAAACAGACAATCGGGATCGCCTTACTGGGCGTATTTGGAGCCACTGTGGCGGAAGCGGGGAATCTTATGGGTCAGTCCATCCAGAATCATGACCTATCGTTTGACGCCGATAGCAAATCTAGCACACTTGTCATTAAAGATTCCCGCACCAAGCGCACGTGGACTGCCGATTTGAGCCATTGTATCAGTGCTGCCGATGTCAATAAATGGGGGCTAATCGACCGGCCGAAATTTGCCGCTTTCAGCATCACGGATGTCGAGCGATTGGACGATCATACACTGAAGATATCAGTCAACGATGTCCAGGTAGACACAGCCTGCTCGATGATCGTCACTCTCGACGGGCCCAATGTTTCATTTGAGGTCTTTACGCAGAACATGGACGCCCCATTCACCGCGATCGGACTGCCTCCCATGTTCACGACCGACATGAAAGATGGCTACCTAACATTCTGCGATCGGTCGAGCGGTGTCCTCAAAAAACAGGACGACACGGGCGTCGGCTACAATGAAACGATGCTGACAGTTTATGGAAACACGAACTGCATGAACATGCCCTTGGTCGGATTGTTTGACCGGGTGAATGGCGACGCGATGATGCTGCAAATCGAAAGCCCGCTCGACGCGAACGTAAGGCTTTCGCGCAAGGAAGGCCTGATCTGGCCCGAGCCCGTCTGGCAATGCAGTATGGGAAAATTCGCCTATCCGCGCCGCGCGACCTACCGGTTCATCGACAAAGGCGGCTACGTGAAAATGGCGGAACTGTATCGTAGTTATCAGAAGGAACGCGGCATGCTCAAAACACTGGCGGAAAAAGCAGAAGAACGTCCTGCGATCAACCGCATGAAGGGAGCGCCGATCCTGTGGGCCGAGGCCACTGACGCCGCGTTCCTCAAAAAATGGCGAAATTTCGGTATCACGAGCGCGATACTCGCCGTTGAATTCCCGGGTGCCGAGAATCGGCAGTGGAGTGATATGGGATATATCACGCTCGGTTATGACAGTTACGGAGACATCTCCGAAGGCCCGCTAGGTTTTCAGTCAGATAACATTCAGGAAAACGGTCTCATGCTGCCCACCGGCGAAATGATGACTGGGTGGACGACAACAGATCCTAACGGGAAGGTGGTCAAACAATACTACCTGCGTTCATCCTCCCAGTATCTCAACGCGGCAAAGGCTTACAGCCAGAGCCGCATCGTCGATGCGAATCGAAACGGCAATTTCATCGATGTGATGATGGCGGGCGGCCTGATGGAAGACCATCATCCAAAACACACCTTCGACCGCAAAACCGATCTGAAATACAAGCGTGATGTCTTTCAATACTACCTGCAGAAGGGCTTGGTCATCGGCACCGAGCACGGCAACGATTGGGGTGTCGATCTGGTGGACTACACCGAGGGCGGTTTGAGCGGATCGAATTGGTGGATCCCCGGGAAAAATACCAGTGGTTGGAATGCGGGGCATTTGCGGGCACCGGTTTCGCGGGATGATTTCAGTCCCGAATTCTTGAAATATGGCTTGCCGACCCAGCGCATCCCGTTCTGGGAGCTGGTCTATCATGACTGTGTGGCGACGACCTGGTATTGGGGAGATAGCGCGGGCTGGTTCTGGAAAGTCGCGCCCGAAATCAAGACAATGAAAGACCGGATCACGCTGCTTTATGGCGACATGCCCCTGCTTTGGAGCGAGGTCAAATTCGATTGGAAAAACGACAGCGCGGAACATCTGGAATCCTATTATCTGACCGTGCCATCGATGCGCGACAAGTTTGGAGTGCAAATGACCTCACACGAGTTTTTGACGGATGATCTTCAGGTGCAGAAGACCACCTTTGCCAACGGCTCTGAAACAGTCGTAAACTTTGGCGAGAAGGTGTTTGAATACAAAGGCGAACAATTGCCACACAATGGATTCTATTGCACGGGGCCGAACCTCCAACAGCGTTGCGTCTTGAGGGATGGCAAGGTGCTAACATGGGTCAAGACCGATGAGTTTTTCTACTGCGATTCCCCATCCCCGATCAAGGAACTGCCACTTTCGATTTCCGGCAGGATCGTCTTGTTCAAGATGGACGACACCCAGTGGAACCTGGTGCTAACGGGCGCCACGGGCGAGTCGGTTGAATTGTCGGCTACCGCGCTTGCGGCCTATATTGGAAAAAAGAAGTTCAAGGTCGCCGGCTTCGATGAAGCCTGGAACAGGACTGAGCCAATCGACAGGGAAGGAAAATCCGGCCTCTTCGGGAAGAAGGTCTACGCATTGACCGACCGATAAGAGCAATCGAAATGATGATGAAGAGAAATACAAACATGACCCGAATCGCATCCGTCAACGCTGTCGCAGGAGGTCGTCGTCGGCTTGATGGGCGTGAGCCTGATGAATCCCGATGCGTCCAAGGCGAAATGAATTTTCCCTGCAATGATGTCCTCCTCACACACTAAGAACCAGAAAATGCACTTGCTTAACGACCACGATCAGGAAATCGCCGCCGCGCATGGTATGCCGCGCCCTGCTGAGGCGATGCCTTCCGCGATTTTCGGGACGGCATTTCGCCTATTTCTGGTGGGCATGGGCATAGCGACAGGTTTGTGCACGATAGCGAATGCGGATATCCTCTATCCCTCTATCAAGTCGAAGGCCTCCTCCGAATTCCCGGGTTGGCCGATCTCCAATGGAATTGACGCCAGCATGGACACCTGTTGGAGCAGCAGTCTCCACACTTCCGCAAACAATACAGAATGGTACGATATTGATTTAGGGGGCTTTAAACGAGTCAACCATATCAAACTGACTCCACGAATGATCGGCGGATTACCGCGCGCGTTTCCTGCATCCGTCACTGTGTATTGGGGCGATGGAACCAATTGGAATCCCTTCGGAACCTTGGCATGGCAAATACCCCAATCCGCTGATGTGATCGTCAAATTACCGAAGACCGTGATGTGTGACGCCATTCGAATTGTGGCAAATACGTTGGGTATGGATGATAGTGGAAACTACGTGTTTCAGATGGCCAATTGCCAAGCGGGATACATTCAACCCAAGGTATATATTGGCGGAGATACTTTCGGATGGAATGATATGATTGCTGGTCCAGAGAAATGGGCCTGGACTCGAGCCAACGTCGATGGATTTTACATCAACAACTTCTGTTTCGGGCCGAATCCCAGCGATGAAATCCAGAACTACAGGCTACGGCAGTTTGCAGGGTTGTTTACCCACAAGAAAGTCTATTACGAATCCGACGCTGTGCGATCAACCATAGACGCGGACAAATCGAACATCGATATTCTACGACAGTTTTTCAATGGTCCCACCTACACGGCGTTAAACATCGATAGTACGGCTCCCATGGTCGGAACCTACGCGGATCATGTTCAAGCGCTGAAATGGCGCGATCCGAATCGACCTGTCCTATCGATGTGGGGCCCATGGGCGCTTGGCGGAAACCTTGAGTCCGGCACGGAGAATGCAATTAACACCCTGAATCGTATCAACGAGTCAGATGGGTATGCCACCGATGGACCGGCGAGACTTTGGGCGGAGGATGCTGGTGGCTATAAAGGAGCGGAAGAATCCGCTATAACCTACTCTCATGCGAAAGGAAAGATCGCAAGCGTCATGCTTGCGCCGTTTACATGTCAGGGGAATGCTGCGGCATGGCTGGCTGATTGCCAGGCGCATGTCCGTTATCTGGAAGCACATGGCGCGGATCCCGAAGTGTATATGGTATCGTACTATGCGGGCCAGTTTGAAGCGTATCCGGTGCTTCCGGAAGCAAATCCAGATGGATCGCCCGCCGCGACGATCACGGGGGTCGCCTACTGGCTCGTCCATCACCTACAAGATCCAGTGAAATGGCCGTGAATCTCTATTTAGTTCTAATTTTCGTATCGGCTAAAATCTTGAAGTCGTGCGGCGGAATTATCCGATCTTTATATACGTATCCGACATCTCCGAAATTGGCCACCACGTCCACAGTTTTGTTATTTTCTTTGAACTGTGATTTTTGAACAAACGGAGTGAGGAATTCATGGTTAGCAAGTTCGTAAAAATTTCTATCAGGCCACGCATCACTGACTCTCGTATGCCATTCCAACTGAGTATTACCGATCTGGTAATCATTGAATCTTGCATTCAACCCGTATAGCGCGGCGTAAAGCATTTCGTCCTTCGCTCCATGATTATTGGATAAATCAACGACGGCTCCGCCGTAAACTAGCGACCATAGAGGTATGAAATATCCGGGTTTTGATTTCCAATATTCGAAACCAAAACAATGACCGTGACCCACGTCAATAATATCAGTCAACCAATCGATAGGGGATCCTTCTGAAACTACCGATCCCATGGTGTCTCTGATATACATCAAAAAATCGCGCCTTGCGAGGATTTGCTGACGTGAAGTCAGCGGATGTCGCGGATCAAAACAATCGTATATAGAGCAACCTTCACAGTCCAGAAGGTATGAGCATTCCCCGATCACCTCTTTTACCTGCGGCAGATCTCTTTGGGCAAACCTGAGTTTCTGGCTATCACAGAGAAAAAAGGTCTTTTCCTTTTCGAAAGAATAAAAGCTGCCGTCGCGCTTCATGGCCCGCAGGCTTGCATCGTAATCCTGGCCCCGATCCGCAAATGGCGTGAACTCATCCACCGGAGAAAATCCATAACCCATTTTCCTGGCAAGATCGGCGACATTCCTGAATTCCACCGTGGTGCTGCTTACGGGAGTCATGCCCTCGGGCCATCTTTTCCATCCGCCCACAAAATCGTTCTTGTTCGCAACATGCAGAACCGCCTTGTTCACGCCGTTTTCCTTGAGCTTCGCCATGAAAGCCGGCATTTCGCTCAAGGAGTAGGCACCCCAGAAGAAACTGGCATTCACGGAAAGATTGCTGACCGGACGTCGCTTAACCCTCTCCCTGAGTGTCATGTATCTTTCCGTGCCTATCAAAAACTGTCGGTAAGCCTTTGCCATCTCGACATAGCCGCCCTTTTCCAGGAATTGATACCTTACATGTCGCGCATCATTCACCCTGTCCTTCTCGAAGCTCCAGATCGGAGTGGTGGAACAGAGGCGTACGTATCCATTTCCGTTCTGTCTCACCAAGGTTTTCAGCTCGTAATCCGCAGCGGGGAAATCCGTTATAATCGCGACGCAGGGATGCCCCCGTCTGACTGTCCCAAAAAATGGCAGAGTGGCTTCTCCACGGATCTCGAAACCCTCCGGTTTACTATATCGCTCGACATCCATGCCAAGAGGGAACATGCGTCCTTCTCTCGAATCGTAATTGCCTATCGAGCTCACGATATACCCTTCTTCTCCTGCTCTAGCCGAACCAAAATCGAGAGGGAATGATAGTGTCAGATTCTTCCTCTCGGCAGGAAACTGGATGGGGTCAAGCGTCACTTCCAAAGCTCGATTTCTCAGAACCAGCGTGTATGAGATGACTAGTCTCGGATACTTTTCAAAACCGGTAGATGTAACCTTGAATCCGTTTTCGATTTTTTCAAAGCTCACTTCACCGTCCCATGCGGATACCTGATCATCGATCAAAAATGGAGGGCCAGGCATAGACCAATTTTCACGAGTGACACTGTCTTCAATCCTAAAACCGTGTTTCTTGCCGCCGTGTTGCAGAATAAGAGTCAGGCCGTCGTTCGAAACCTGCATCGTGTTTCCTCCTTCAATCTCCGGAGGTGCCAGGCTGCCTGCGTTATAAGAAAAGCTGCCTAAATCCGGGAAATTTCTCTCAACCGCAAGTCTGTTGTTGAAGTCAGAAGTCTTCGTGCTTCTTGTCCATTTGGAGTCATCGAACTCTAGCAGATACCAATCCTTGAACGATTCCGAACTGCACTTCATCCCTTCACCGCTGGTCAGTATCTCATTTCCACCAGGCGATTCCTTGTTGGCATATCCCACATAGACAAAGAATCCGGAATTGCCGCCAGCTTTTGTCACCTGGGCAGTTATCACATTCTCGCCAGCTTTCAACTTACTGGTAATATCCACTATTTGCGCCTCGGTATAATTCTGGACGGGTATGACTGCCTTTCCATTCAGGAACACCTGGTAATGGCCTCCGTCACAAACCATGAATACCTTCTTCCCAGTGAGGTCCGGTGCAGTGAAGGACTTGCGGAAATAGGCGCTGAGGTGCTCGGGATTCTCAGTCCATATCCAAGGACTGTTTTTGTATCCGGCAACATCGATTCCATTCACCTTCCTTTTGAAATTCTCCTCGTATGGTTTCCTGATCTCTTCTTCGCTCAGTGCTCGGTTATATATTTTCACATCATCGATGATGCCATTGAAATAGGATGCGTTTGGTGTCCTTCCACCGATGTCGATGGTTGTGTGAGCTGATCTTATCGCCGTTCCGACTGCCGGGCTTGTGGAGATTAATTTTCCATCTATGTAGAGTTTGACAGTCTTATCCGTATTGAAATCACACGTCATAGCAACATGATACCACTGACCTGGCGTCGGACCGCTTGGGGAAACTACGGAATATTGAGCGCCATCGGAATTCCAGATACCGGCGAAGAATCTGCCTCCCTGAATCCAGATGCCGAAATCAAGGCTCTCGGGTCCGGCAAAAACCAGATTGGCATTCACATTGTTTCCCGCTGACTGGATCCATGCTTCAACACTTACCGCTTTATCGACAAGTCCACTTCCCGGGTTGCTTACATTCGCGAAATCACTCACCCCGTTGAATTCCAGGGCGCTCCCGACTACTCCTTTTACCCGCTTTGCTCCGGAAATAGCACCGTCATGTCTGCTTTTGGAACTGTCTTTGACGGCATTTCCATCTCTCTCATCGAAGCTCCAGTACCCAACAAGTCCTGGTTCTCCATCTGGCGCTGCCTCCGCCGCATGAGCACGGCTAATAGCAGCAACCCAAGTTATGCTGGAAAGCGTGGCTACTGAAATAATGGCATGTAATACTTTTTTCATAATATTTTACTTTAGATCACCGTGACCATCCTAATTGACGGGTTTAATTGTTCTTTGTGAAGCGATGGACGGAAGCGAAATAGTTACTATCCGGACCAGTTCGAGTAAGGAAAGCATCTCGAAGCGCAGGGTTCGAGAAAAGCTAGCAAGCGGAGAGGAACGGGAGATGAAGTTGAAGACCTACAGCGAGTGAATGGAGTCAGTATCAGATCGAATCAAGAGTTATTTTCAACTTTTTAACGGCTTATTTATTCGCGTGATTTTCCTGGCCAGTCCGCTTGGGCATTTTGACCGATCTGGTTCTGGATCTTTGTTGCTGCTGGTCGAGTTTTTGGGTCCAGCTCATTCTTCAAAAATCTATAAGAGGTATTTCCATGGATTAACTCTACGGCGTCGGTAACTCTCGATGAGGGTGTATTAGATGGCGCAGGTCTGTCTGGCAGTTTCGCTGTCCATGAAGAACCAGTTCCTGGCTCCGAGTTTGGTGGGGCGGATCGTATGAACCGGGGACATAGGTTACAAGCTGACTGAGGACAGAGGTTACAAATTAAACTGGTAGCATGTCCTAGAAAACACGTTTCCGGACGGAAAAAACGATTTGTAAGTCTGCTTACGAGCGATCAATTAACGATGACCGAACTTTGCAAAAACATGCGCTTGTGAAATTTTTCACAAAGTAGGCTTGCGCGTGTAGAGCTAAGAGTCCATAATAAAAGCGTTCGGGGGTCGTCCCCTTGATTTTTACACTGAACCAGCCATGAGCGACATCACCTCGGCCCCCGCGGAAATCAAGCTACCCAAAGACCTAGCGGCCGAGAAAGGCATGGTCAATGTGCAGATCGACGGCGTGTGGCATCAGTTCCCTCGCGGCACCCGCATGATCGAGGCCTGCCGCTCGGTGAAGGTGGAGGTGCCTCACTATTGCTATCATCCAAAGCTCACCGCACCGGGAAATTGCCGGATGTGTCTGGTGCAGATGGGCATGCCGCCCCGCCCTGCCCCCGGTCAAGAGCCAGTTCGCGATGAGATCGGCTATGAAAACATCGGCTGGATGCCTCGACCGGTGATCGCCTGTGCGAATACGGTTGCCGAAAACATGGGCATTCGCACCACCGGGGAGCTGGTGGAAAAATGTCGCGAGGGTGTGATGGAATTCCTGCTGATTAACCATCCACTCGACTGCCCGATCTGCGATCAGGCCGGTGAATGTCGGCTTCAGGAGTTTTCTGTAGGCTACGGCAAGGGTGTGTCACGCTTCATCGATCTCAAGGTCAAAAAGCCAAAAAATGTCGATATCGGCCCGCGAATCCGACTCGACGACGAGCGCTGCATCATGTGCAGTCGCTGCATCCGCTTCATGGATGAAGTAGCGGGCGATCCAGTGCTGGGCTTTACCCAACGTGGCACACATACCACTCTCACCGTGCACCCCGGTCGTTTGCTCGATTCAAATTATTCTCTCAACACCGCCGACATCTGTCCGGTAGGCGCACTCACATCGAACGACTTCCGTTTTCAAATGCGCGTCTGGTTCCTCAAGGAGACCAAGACCATCGATGTCAATTGTGGCACTGGCAGCAACATCACCGTATGGACCCGCGAGAACAAAATTCACCGCATCACCCCGCGTCAGAACGACGAAGTGAATTCCTGCTGGATGCCGGATTCGCATCGCCTGAGCTTTCACCATATCGACAGCGCCGCACGCCTCACGGAGCCGCTCTTACTGGGTGCCGACGGCAATCACAAAGCCGCCGCATGGGCTGAAGCGAATGCGCTGGTCGCGACAGAACTGAAAAAAATCCCCGCCAACCAGGTTGCAATCATTGGCTCCGGCCGCATGACCAACGAAGAGCTTCTTCTCACCAAACAACTTGCCGCAAGCATCGGCGATACATGGTTGGCATTGGTGCCGCGTTTTGGTGAAGCCGACAAATTGCTCGTCGCAGCTGATCGTAATCCAAATAGCGTCGGCGCACAGCTGGTCTGGCAAACCGCCGATCCCACCGGGGCGCTGAACGCCATCCGTGAGGGGGTTCGTAACGGATCGATCAAGGCGCTCATCTCACTCGGCGAAGACCTCATTTCCGAGGGCGGATTTAGCGCCGAAGATCTTGCGAAACTCTCCTTCCACGTTCACACCAACATTCTCGCTAATCCCACCGCCAGCCTGGCTCACGTGGTTCTGCCTGCTGCTGCATTCACCGAAAAACGCGGTTCGATGGTCAATCTCAGCGGTCGACTACAGCGGCTCAATCAAGCCACTCATTCTCCCGGCCAGTCGCGTGACGACTGGGAGATCCTTCGCGATTTGATGGAACCGCTTACCGGCCAAACAAGTGGATTTAAAACGATTGAAAATGTTTTCAAAGGTCTCTCCGAAACAATCGCTGAGTTCAATGGACTCAGTCTTTCGAAGATCAGCGATCAGGGTGTTCCGATCATCGCGACCAATCACAGAATTCCTCTTCTGGAAAACGAACGGGCCAGTAAGGCCGCAGGTATTATCAACGGCTGACAAATCACATTTCTTCTGAAACCATGGACCTCACACTGCTGCTGATCATCCTGATTAAAATCATTACCCTCACATTCGTGGTGGTTCTGCCGCTGGTACCCATCTCAGTGTATTTCGAGCGACGCTTTTCAGCTATCATTCAGGATCGGGTTGGACCGAACCGCGTCGGAATTCCCCTCACCCTATTTGGAGCAAAAAAGGATTATTCGTTCTTCGGCCTCGTTCAGCCGATGGCCGACGGCATCAAACTTTTCCTCAAGGAGGACTTCACCCCTGCCCATGTGCGCAAGGCTTTTTACTGGATGGCACCGGCTCTGGTGGTGGCGCCCGCCTTGATCACCCTCTGCGTTATTCCTTTCGGCAGTGACATCAAACTTCCCGGCATGGCTCCGGTCAAACTGGTGATCGCCGATATTAATGTCGGACCGCTCTTTATTTTCTCTATCGCCTCGCTATCGGTGTATGGCATCACCCTAGCTGGTTGGGCATCAAACTCGAAGTTCCCCTTCATCGGCGGCGTGCGCTCGACCGCGCAAATGATCTCCTACGAAATCTCTCTCGGACTGTCGGTGATCCCGGTGCTGCTGTATTTCGGCGAGCTCAATCTGTCAAACATCGTGCAATACCAAGCCGACCATGGTTGGCTACTGTTGCCATTCTGGGGTCATGGTGAAGGAGCGCTCTCGCTCGGCAGTAAGATGCTGTTTTGGATTCCGGCGTTCATCTCGTTCCTGATTTTCACCATCTCGATTTTCGCGGAAACCAACCGCATGCCATTCGACCTACCGGAATGCGAAACAGAACTAGTTGGCGGCTATCACACAGAATATTCCTCGATGAAATTCGCGATGTTTTTCATGGGTGAATACGCGGCGATGGTCGTCGGTTCAGCGTTGATCGTCACGCTGTTCCTTGGCGGTTGGTCGGCGGGCTTCGGGTTGGACTCCTGGATCAGCCAACTTGCGATCGGGGATTTTCAGATCGGCGGATTCATTCATCTCGGGGTTTTCCTCACCAAGGTCGTCGCTTTCATCCTGTTCTTCATCCTCGTGCGCTGGACGGTGCCGCGCTTCCGCTACGACCAATTGATGCGCCTCGGCTGGGTGATTTTCTTCGAAGCCGCCCTGATCAACGTCTTCCTCGCAGCGCTGGTGATAGCTTCGGGGTCACACAAGTTCACCGCACCAATCCTTGTCATCGGCGCCTTGTTGTTGATTGCCACAACCGCAGCGATCGTCTATGTCGCGAAGGTCTCCGAGCCGAAAACGAAATCCCCCACCCTATCCGCCTAACCATTTTTTCCCATGGCCATTGTCAAACTCACACGCCCCAAGCTCAACGTCGGAGAGAGAATTTATTTCGGTTCGCTGATCAAGGGATTTTTGCTGACAATGAAGCACGCTGTTGCATCGTTGCGTAACCGCACGCGGGGCGCGAAGGACATGGCATCCTCAGGAATGGGTATCACCATGCAGTATCCCGAGCAGCGCTGGGATGAGCACATGCCCGAATACTACCGCGGCGCACCGGCACTTGTCACAGATGAACAGGGACGTGAACGCTGCGTTTCGTGTCAACTTTGCGAATTCATCTGTCCTCCGAAAGCAATCCGGATTGTGCCGGCAGAAATCCCCTCCGCCGACCCTTGGGCGAAAGTAGAAAAACGCCCACAGGAATTTGATATTGATATGACCCGCTGCATCTACTGCGGCATGTGCGAGGAAGTCTGCCCCGAGCAAGCAATCTACCTGCGCAAGGATTACCTTATCTCCGGCCTTAACCGTGCAGAAATGGTGCACGATAAGAAAAAACTGTATGAAATCGGCGGCGTTCGCGAGGGACTCGTCAACAAGTGGAACGAAATAAAATAGTCATGCCCTCACCTATCTTCTGGTTGTTTGCTTTAATTATGCTCTTCGGGGCAACTGCGGTCGTGCTGCTGCGCAATCCGGTGGCCAGTGCGATGTCGATGGTTGCCTCGTTCGTCGGACTTGCGGGATTGTTCATCGGTCTGAACGCCTATTTCGCCGGTATCATTCAGATCCTCGTTTATGCCGGAGCGATCATGGTGCTGTTCATTTTTATCATCATGCTGCTCGACTTGAACACCAACAAGAGGCGCGCGCCAAAAATGGCACCGTTGATTGGCGGATTGGGTATCGTGATTGCCTTTACGATCCAGTTGATTGGAGTCATTTCCACCACTCAAGACAAAACATTGCCGCCTCTTGATCTTCCTGCTGCTGCGGAGAATTTTACAACCGGCACGCAAATCGCCAAAAATCTCGCCGCCAATTCCCTGCCGGACGTTCATCTAATCGGACTGAGCCTCTTCACCGAATACAACCTGCCGCTGCAAATCCTCGGCGTGCTGCTGCTTGTTGCGACCGTTGGTGTCGTGGTGCTTTCCAAAAAACAATCGAACTGAGAACCATTCATGCCCACGCTCAACCACTATCTGCTTGTTGCCGGTCTACTGTTCGCCATCGGTCTCACCGGCGTGGTGATGCGTCGCAACATCATCATTGTGTTCATGTGCCTTGAACTCATGCTCAGTGCTGCGAACCTGACCCTGATCGCATTTTCCCGGTTTAATCTTGGCGACAACGGGTTGCCTGACGTCCACGGTCAAATGCTGGTG
>Ga0315908_10002520_pt1 | contig 13361 bp, 4 predicted proteins | sample LakEriMetagenome_12_FD_203520 | JGI IMG/M metagenome (GOLD analysis project Ga0315908, IMG submission 203520) | Freshwater fungal communities from buoy surface, Lake Erie, Ohio, United States - Buoy 4 MA124 | ecosystem: Environmental > Aquatic > Freshwater > Lake > Lake biofilm | place: USA...
AAGTTTAACTCTAAATCTAATTTAAAATTAATAAAAATATTGATGTTACTATTAACATTTTATTTTATTTAACTAATTATATATCTAAGATATAATTTTTTATAATCCAATAGTAAATAAAACTTCAGATTTTTATAATTTTTTATATAATTAAACAAAATCCATTTAAATATTATATTTTTATATTTATTTAAATAAAAATTAGTAAGTACTCAATGAGACTTTAATAGTTTAGCTTTATATATAAATAAAATTAAACATTAATGTCAAGAGGTATGGGCTTAGGGTTCGAGTTCGGCGGGGTGAGTAGACTGCCAGATAAAGTTAAATGGAAGTTTTTGTGCAGTTTCCTCTTCTTAATCTAAATCGACTAACTAAAGAATCCGCAGCGCTGCACAGCGACCTCTCCGGAGGACCAGTAAAAAAAATACAAATTAGTTTACTTATAATAGATTTAGATTATCTTTATTGATTTTAATTATTTAAAAACTAATATTTAAATTATGTAATTATTATAATATAAATAATTATAAAAATGAGTTTTAAAGAAATTAATATCAATTATGGAAACTTGATTTAGAAAAAAAATAAAGAATGATTAAAAAAAATATTAACTAAATTTTTAGCAATATATTTTTATAAATTTTTATTAATATAGTTTTTAAATAATAAATATTTATTATTAAAATATAATAAGCGTGAAAAATTTTTATTTATATTATCAGAATATATCACTATTTAATAATAAAATTTATCAAATATGAAATAAATTTGTGAGAATTGTGAAGAAATAGATGAACTACTTTATTGTCAAGAATGTTAAATTAGTATTTGTGAATAATGTATTAAATAAATCCATTAAAGAGGAAAATTCAAATAACATATTTAGATTCAATAAATATAAAGTTCTGAATAAATTTTAAATTAATAATTGATGAATAAAGAAGAATAAAAAACATAAAATAATAATTAGTTATTTAAAAATAATATCAATTATGAAAAGTAATTTATTATTAATAAAATTAATTTATTAATTAGATTTAGTTTTGGAAAAAAATCAGAGAAATCAGAAATTTAGAAAAACTTTTTATTATAAAATTAGATAAATTCAGATAATAATATTTAATAAAATAATAAATTTGATTAAAATTATAAGAATTTTGATATGTTATTACAGATTTAAGAAAATTAAGGATGTAATATATTTTAAACAAATGAGAGTAATCTCAAAATATTTACAACAAATGGTTAATTAGTAAAATCAATAAACTAAATTTCGCAAGTTGAAGAAATAAATGATATTAAACTGAGAAAATCACTAAATGAATATTTGATTAATCAACTAAATAAAAATGATTAGTAATCAAATATTTTAATATATGATTTTTATTTTAATTACAAATTTAATTAATAAAGTATTAAAAAAATAATCAATATAATTAAAGAAGAAAAGAGAATATTTAAATTTTATTTTTTTATTTAAGATGACGATTTTTAAGATCTAAATTAACTTAAAATTGAATGTAAAAATAATTTTACTTTGAATTAAAAAAATATTACTTTATTGATTTACAAAAACTAATAAGAGAAATAATAAAAAATTAAAGATTTAGTTTTATAAATTTAAAAAACATAATTAATTTACATAATTTCATTTGATCCTTTTGTTTTATGTGAATAAATATATAGTATTAAAAATTAGTTGTAAACAAATAATTAATTTAATATAATGGTAATTTAATTAAATGGAGACTAAAATATTGAAATATAAAATTTACTTTATATTTAATAAAAGCATTCAAACTAAAAGGATAGTAATTATGAAATTTAATCTTCAATACAAAATGATAATAAAACATCAATTACTGAAATAAGTGCAATAACTTTTGGTCAATTTACACCAAAATTAAATAGTAATAGAAAATAATTTACTTTTAATATTGAAACTATCCATGAAAACAATAATAGTTAGAATAACAAGGATTAAGAAAATATAAGAAATATAATAAAAGAGAGTCAAAATTAATAATAACAAAATTAGTTTTAATAATAGTAAGAAGAAGAATATAAAGATATAACTTAATTTGATTAAGATATGCAATTTTAACTAGAAAAAGACTCTTAAGATACTTAAAAACTAGTATAAAAGTGTAAAATAATAAAAGATATAGATAAACTCAATACAAATGAAAAGCCAAGAAATAACTTAGTATTAAATAATCTTAATAAATCTGATATAGTAAATGCAAGTCCTTTAAAATTAAAAAAAATAGGGATTTAAGAAGAAAATCTTACACAAGATTAAAATTATTCATATAACTAAATAATAAATGACAATTACTCTTATGTTTCATCTTCAATAATAGACAATATGCAAGTTTAATAGAATGGTATTATACTAGATAATCATTAAAAATTTATTGATATTTAAATCTTAGATTCACTTTAAATTAGTTATCAAGTGTAAAATTTTTTTATGTTTTAAGCAGAATCTGGAAATTTGTTTATCAATCATGAAAATTTTTAATCACTTTATAGTGACTGGGCAAATAATCTCAACAATTTTAATCCGATTTTAAATTTTGATTAACTTATTTAAGATTGTTTAAACAAAAAAATATTATATTTAATTATAAGATAATTTGGTAATTCAAAAGAATTTAAATTTTATGGTCTTTATTTAAACAATATTTCTTATCAAAGTTTGGTATGGGTTTTAAAAAGTTTAAAAAATGATAAAATAACTCCTACTGAAAAAAATATTCACAATAGATTTAAAGAAGCTTTTGGTTATAGAGTTAATGAAAAATATTGGAGCTAAATTATGGTAAAAATATAAGAAGAAGGTTAAAAAATAATTATAGATAGATTCAAATTACCTTCTATTAACATACAATAAATTTAGGAATACAATTAATAAGTTTTTTAAAATGCTTTATTTTTGGAGAAAGATTAGTTGAACTATATGGCTGAAGATTAAGGGCCAATTAAAAAATAAGACTACGAATTATGGAGAATATTTTTAGAATTTATTGATGATTTTTTTTTCATAAATAATCTAAAATAAGACATAAATGAGAAACGAAAATGGAGTAGCAGTATAAAAACAGAAATCTTAATAAATAAAAAGAACCAATTTTTACCTCCAAAATGTTTGGATAAAGCGATTCCAGGAGGAAAGTATGGTTGCGTTTAATTAATTAAATTTTGTGGACCCAAATATTTATAGCAATTGTCGATAGGAAAATTAAGTTTAATAGTATAAGAAGCTCTTTCAAGAAAAATAATTGTTTATTTTAAAACTTTGTTAGTTAAAAATAGTAATTTATCACCTGAATTGAGAAATTTGGATATTTAAATTGATTCAAGTCAGATATCTAATAACAATTTGGATTTTTATACAAAATAAAAAATAGAATTAGTTTAGAATTAAATTATTAATATTTTATAAGAAAATAAGTAAGGAATACCATTATCTAAATTACCAAAATATATTTAATCTAATATAAATTTTTAATTTGATTTGCATGAGCTTGGATTTACTAAACTTAAATAATTATTATAAACTATGGAAAATTAGGTTCATATTATCAATGAAGATACTAATTTAGCTGTTTTAAAATTAGTGAAATAGAAAATCAATAGAAATACTACAGCTACTAATCTTCACTAAAATAAAAACAAAACTAACAAAAGCAATCATGATAATAAAAGTCATAATAATCATTATCGTTAAAATCTTAATAATAATTAGTTAATTGAAAATGATTAATTAAGTAATTTTACAATTGAAAATAGTGAATCTAATAAAAATAATTCTTTTAAGTCATGGTAAGGTAATTAAGAAAATACAAAAATTAATTAAAGTCATTAAAACATTATAAAAAATAAGAATTAATCATCATAAAATAATAAAATTAAAAATAAATAAACTGAAAATTAAATTATTCTTATTGTTAATAATTTATTAAAGAATAATAAATTATATATTTAATTAGACTTATTAAAAATTTTTTTAGACTAGTAATTAGGATTTAAAATTAATTTCTAAAACTTAGGTTATAATGGATTTTTAGAATTTATAAACAAGAAATTTAAAAATATAATTTAAATAAATGATAATTATGGAAAAATCCATATAAAATAATAATAAATACAAGAAGAAGTTTAATAAATATAAGGATTATTTCAAAATTAAAAATAAAATATAATAATTAATGATATTTAAAAAGATCAAAATATTTTATTTGAGAATTTCTAAAATGAAAATATAAAAATAAACTTATCTCCCATATAGTTTGATAAATATTAAAATGATAATAATTTTATAACTCAATAGAATCCATTTAATTATACTTGTGATTTTAATACTTTAAATAAAAATGAAGAAGAAAACTATAATTACTTATATTATAACGACAAAAATGATTAAAACGATGAAATGATATTTCACGAATAAGAAATAATAAATAATTTATTAGATGATGATAGTTAATATGAATAAGATTAAAATGCTATAAAAAAAAAGATTCCCAAGAAAATGAGTGTTTAAAGTGCCTCTATCTTTATTCCTTAATAAATAAAAAATTAAGTTGATACTTAATTAGATAATAAATAAATGTATCAAACTTGAAATATACTTATACATACACAAATATCTAAAAATAATTATAAATATATGAATAAATAAAGGATAATAAGAATGAAATATAAAGAAATAGGTAAATAAAGCATAGTATATAGAATATTGAAAATAGTTAAATAAGTAAGTCATTTTGATTACTGATCCTACTCTTCCTGTTGATGATATTCTTGCTCCTCTTGCTCCTCCTACTCATACTCCTACTCTTCCTCCTCATTTTCTCCAATAGACTAATAAAATTCATCCCAAACTTTCTAATGATTATACAAACTATATCCAACATAAATCCCTAAAGCCCCTAACATCAGCATCCCCCTAAAACTTCTCCCCAAAGCAATAAAACTAATACTTCCACAATGCAATGCCGCAAAAGGACTTCCCACAATATATCCCAATTAACTTCCTTATCCTATAATATATACATTGCCCTACTTAGTCACTTATGTTTTATGTTTATTTCCTTTAATCCAGTTTAAAGGATTCATATTAGCAAAGATTTTGTCTATTATCATTCCATATACGGTAAAAATTATTACAATCATATAAAATGAGATATATCTAGCAGTAGATTTCATATCGTTAATGTATTTTTTTATCATTTAATCTTTTGATACTTCTCCTTTGGAAATCAGATTAATCATATTGATTTAAGTGGGTTCGTTTTGGTCATCAGAGATGGACAATTTATAATCTACATTTTTTAATTATGTGATGAAGTATTGTTCAAAAGTATTGCCTTTTTATTGTGCGAAGAGACTAGCTGAATAGATATCAGATAGTTCATAAAAAGATATTCGTACATCTCCTGATTAAAGATTATATAAATCACTGGTTATGTAAATTTAGTTGGAAGGTTGATCAATGTTTATTTATCGATTAGTTTTTAATGCATAACTGAAAGGATGGGATTTATTATACAAATAATTATTTTGTTTGTTATTACATATATCATCATAGATTTCGTTTATTAAAGATTCATCGATTTATATTCTACTTTTATCATGCTTTGAAAATCTTTTTATTTGTTCTTAGGATAATATGTATTCTCCAATTTTGACTTGTTTAGGGAAATAATACTCGGATTTCAGTCCATCGTTTTTGTGAATCACATTTCTATTTACTGCTTATTCATAAGATTTCCATTACTTTTCTTCATCCTTTTCATCTTTCTCTTCTATAAATACTTCTACCTTCCTATACAAAAATAAACTATCACTTTTAGTATTTTCAATTCCAAATAAAGGATCAAATATGACCTCATCATTATTTTTGACTTCAAGAATGCCATATCCATGAACCAATTAACCTTCATACTCCTTTTAAACCCTATTGAAATTAATGGAAACAGCCTTCTACATAATTCTTTTAATCTAACTAGCACTATATCTAACCCTTTCAAATTTGTAAAGAAATCCAGATGCAATAGTTAAAATAGAGAAGAGGCCCATTAGAGAAATATCTTAATCCTATTTTGAACTTTTAACGAATTATCTTTTATTTATTTTATTTGGAGCGGATATTGAAGATCCTTTCATTCTTTGTTGTTTGACTAATTCTGGGGATTTTTTGATACTGCTTCTTTTGCTACTCCAGCTCATTGTACTTTGTTTGCTGCCTGAACCAGAACCTATGTGTTTTATGGATTTGTTCGAGAGAAACGAGCTCGATTTAGATGAAGAAGATCTGCTGCCACCTCCGCCTCTCCCTTTTGAGAATGTATTTTTCGACTAATTTTGGTAGCTTATTAAGCTTATTAGTGATACTGGAAACGCTATTTTTAATGATTTTTATAACATTTTTATTTATTTTTATATGTAGTGAAATTAAATTTATTTTAATTGATTATTATTCTGATTTAAAAATAAAATTATATTTGTAATTATATTATAAATTTAATATTAATTTTTATAAATAATAAAGTTAAATAAATATAATATGAATAAATTATATTATGAATGCAAAATAAATAAAAATAGTATATAATAATTATAGAAAATGAATAAAATTCAAGGAAAATAAACCGGATTGGGTAAAGGTGTGAATACCAAATCTCCATTAAAACTAACCTTTCCGCAGCCAGTTATAACAACCCCTAAACTAGTACTTTTCTAAATACTTTTGAGTGTATCACAAGAAGCACACTCAACTCTTCCAAAATTATAACCCATCCATCCACACCCTATTTTGGGGTCTGAACAGTCACAATCTTCGCAAAAAGTATAATCTGTTACTAATTTTCCTTCCAGCTATTCATCAAATGAGTTGTAACAGCCAGTTTGGTAAACTGTACAACATCTACGACAGGTTTCATTGCTACAGTATTCCACACTTATTTTTATTATTGTTGTTAGAATTACCAATAAATATGCTTTCATTATTTTATTTATTATATATTTTTATTATTAAACATTATTATTATCATTATTATTATTATTACGATTATAATTATTGTTATTTATACTATTATTATTTTGTTAAAATTTTAAATTTATTATTTAATTTTTTAATATCATTATTATTACTATAATAATTAATATCATTATTTTAATGATTACTATTATAAAAGTTATTAAGTTTTAATATTGATTATTTGATAATAATATAATAAATTATATACATAATATAATAAATTAATTATATATTATCGGATATATAATAAATAAACTTGAATATCTTATAAATTATTAATTTAATAAAAGATGGGTAAAGAAGTCTAAAATGGAGCTAATACCAGATTGTATGTAAAGAGTGTTTTCTTAGGATTCAGAAGATCTAGATTAAGACAAAATGAAAATCAAGCCTTGTTAAAAATATAGCACGTGAATAGCAAAGCTGACACCAGATATTATTTGGGAAAGAGGGTCGCCTATATTTATAAAGCTAAGACTGCCGTAAACGGAAAATCATACAGAGTATTATTCATAATAATAACATTAAAAATATAAACAAAAAATTAAAATTATAAATATTTATAACAAACTCAATCTATTATTATTAATGTAGGCTATCTGGGGAAGAGTATGTAAAGCCCATGGAGATAATGGATGCGTTTTGGCAAGATTCTCTTCTAATTTACCTCCCAGAGCTATTGGATCAACATTAAGAGTTATGTTATACCCATAAAGATAATGATCTTATAGTATTTAACCAAATTATTAATATTTAATTCTTATATTATACCTTTTTTATACTAAAAATTATCTTTATATTTATAAAATTCTAATAAATTATAATTGTTTATTTAATAATAAATTCAATCTAAAAATTTTATTGTAAATAATTTTAATTTATAATCGTTATTTACCTTGTTATATATATTAACTTATTTTATAAACTACTATAACAAATAATAATTATTATTGTAAATTAAATTATTTTTTTTCAAAATAAATTTAATAAAAAAATTATAACTTCTATTTTATAACCTATTTTTAAAATGATTACTAAAATATTATAGTAAAAATTAGTTTTTTTAAAAACTATATTAAGGTTTTAAAATTTTTTTTATAATAAATTTTAAATCCTTAATTTTAATTATACTATTTATATTAAGTTTATTTTATAAACTAATTTAACTATTAATTAAAATTTTTGAATTATAATTAACTACTATTTATTTAATAGATTTCATTACTCTCTTAATAAATAATCAAAATTATAATAATTTAATTATAATATTCTTATATATAAAATACAATATATTCATTATCCTCTAATAGTAGTCACTTCTGAGCAGTAAATGCTCTTTTACATATTATCACCTTTCTATTATTCTTCACAAAGAGTTTAGAAGAATGGCAACCTTTTTTAAACTTTTATAAATATTATTTACCTTCTAATGTTCATATTTTAAAATAATTTTTCAAATTAAATATCCTTTTCATCTTACTTTAAGAACTATAAACATAGTTTTTCTAATTTCAATAATTTTGTGTTTGGAAATTAAACTGTGTGATTTTTTGTATTACATTTTGTCTTTTGAATATTTAGCAAAAAAGTAAAAAATTCAGGTCTTAAATTTATATCTGAATGCAAATATTGACATCTTTATCCATAGTTACAAAACCCAAATAAGAAAAATTTTTTGCAAGGCTTTTACTTATAATTGTCTCTATTTTGAAATATTTTAGATCTTAGTTCTGATTTTCCATGAGCAAAACAACACTTTTAATTTTAAATAATTAATCATTTAAAATTTTACCTTGTCACCAAATTTGCATTATTTTTTCATTTAATAATTTTTGCATAATTCTGTTTTAATTTTTTATTAATAATTATAGACAAATTAATTTTTCTCTTGTTCATTTTAAAATACTTTTTTCCTTGGTTTCACACTTTTTATAATTATAATTATTTTTAAATACTCTATTTCTAGTTTAGTTTATTCTTCCTTTTAATCAATCAAATAATCCAAAGAAAATTTTTTGTGATTTTTTTAATATAATTCTACATCAATTACTTCAGAATTCAATCTTTAAATATTTTTAGTTTACGTAATAACTTAAAAAAATTAAACTGGTTGGTTCATAAAAAAGTTTATATTACTAGACAATATAATGGAGAAACTAGATAAATTTATATATAAATTATTTTTTCATGACATTAAATTTTATCAAAATATATTAAGAAAAGTATTTCAATAAAATATTTTTAAAATAATATAATAAGATATTATTGTTCTAATATTTTATTATAATCAAAGACATGAAAAATGTCATATTTAAAAAGACTAAAATAATAATATAAGAAATAAATTAAAAATATAATTATATATATCAATCTGTTCCAGGTACATATTCTAAGTTTTCTTTTTTTTTCATTTCAATAAGAATATTTTATTACTGATTTTCTTCATCTTCAGGATCGCTTTCCAAGATATCATTAATCTTAGTCTCTAATTGGGTTTCAGGCAAATAAATAGTAAAGATCAAACTAATAAAACAGGAAACCCAAACAAAAGTAAATGGATTTATATGTTAAGATTAATATCTCTAGATATAAATAATTTAAAATGGAACAACAACAGAACCAATTTTACCAAAGGTTAAACACAAACCATAAGCTTTAGCTCTCATTGAAGTGGGATAAGATTCACAAGAATAAGTAACAAGAATAGCATAATAAATAGTGATTCCAAATTTCAAAATAGTAGCACAAATAGTCTGAATATCTTAGGGCAAACAATTTTTACCGTAATACTCACAATCTTAATCATACTTCAAAAACTACAAAATAATAGAACAAATGACCATTAACATGAGAGTTACCTATAATGAAGACCTTCTTCTCATTTTTAATTTGATAGGAGCACCAATTATATTGGCGATTATTTCTCCCATTGAAGTCATGATCAAAGACAAATAATAATCATCGTATTGGGCTAATGCAAATTAAATTCCAAAATACACTTGATATCTAGTAAACCAAAGCCATAACATCATTAAAGTCCTATTTCGAAGTCTTCGATATATTATCAAGTCGATATATCCTTTTGCATTTGCCGTTATGTCTTTTATTGCTTTTATGTTTTTGTTTATTTTTCGTGATAATGTTTTTCGAAGCCCATTATTTTTGGTGATCTGTTGGTTAAAGGTTGGAATTTCTCCTAATAAATGGAATCTGAAGGGAGGTCTATTGTTTTGTATTGATATTTTTCTTAATACTTCTGTAGCTTTGCGATATTCTTTGATTTCAACTAAATGTTTAGGAGTTTCATCCAAGTAAAAAATCATTGGAATTACACTTATTAAGATTGGAATTCCTATAAAAAAAAGAACAACAACTCTCCAGTTATTAATTTCCTTAGCAATAATAGCGAAAATAATCTGACTAACAGCCCAAACTATCATCAAAGTAACTGTAGAATAATTCTTGAACCTCTTTGCAGATATTTCTGTGACATAAACCAAACAAATAGTTTCATATCCATTAAGAAAAAACCCACTGGAAAAAAGACAAGAAATTAATACATCGATATTAGTAGTAAATGATAAAAATATAACACTTAGAGAACCCAACAAAATTGAAAAAACCATAATGTATTTCCTTCCAAAATTATCAGCCATGGAAGGAAAAACTAATCCACTGATACAACTAGCTATGTAGAAAATAACCATCACTATAGCTGTATAGTCTTGATTCTGACAATCTTTTTAAAGATCAAATTCTTCACTAATGCTGTTGACACGTCTCCAATTGAAAAGTTCTTAGATTGATTCACGTTTTATTTCTGAAAGAAGGCAGCCGGATTGTTAGGAGAAAATCAGAAAAGGGAAACCCATTGTCATAAAGGAATAGAATACCCATTAAATTGAAAGTACTATTATTACTCGTTTTTGGTAGCTGCTGTTGTCTCCTACATATTGGAATGCCTATCAATAGTTAGTTATATATCTTGGGCAATTATTATTGTTTTTTTAATGCTATTAATATTTGGGTTACTTTTTCGAGGGAAATGAAGGTATTTTCAGGATTTTATACTTCGAAGGCTGGTTTTTTGTAGTTGGGCTTGTGTTCTATCAAAGGAGTATTTAGTTTTGAATTATTCATGTTTAATTATTTATTAAAAAAACTAATTATTTATATTTTAATTAATTATTATATAAAATGGAAAATTAATGTAGTTCTTGTAAAATTAAATTAAAATAGGAAGATGAGTAAATTTAATGTTTAAATATATCAGATTCTTCTTTCGACAGTATTGAAAGTGGCAAATAGTAAATAGATTATTAAATTAAAAAATAAAACAAAGGACAAATTTTTAATGTGAATTTTATGTAATAATTAAAATAGGATATTTATATTGAAAAATTAAATTAATAATATTTGTTTTAGCTATAAGAATAGAAATTAAAATAATAAATTTAATTAAATAAATTACTTAATTAAAATTAAGATGATTTTTAAAATATATTTGATTTAAAACAAAAATTTAAAAAATAACTAACACAATGAAATAAAATAACATATAATAATTTATATTAATTTTTATAAATTTATTATAATCTTAATTAAATTTATTTATTTTTATTTTCTTATAATTATTTTATTTAATTATATTTTTATTAATATGAATGAAATAGATAAAATAAAAATGAAAAATTTAAAGTGACATGTATATAAATTAAAATGTAACTAAAAAAATGATTAAAAACATAATGGATCATATACTTTTTATTAATTATATAGTTTTATTTAATCTAATTTAATTTCAAATTTATTTATAATTTTTTATAATAATTCATTTTTTTAAATTTTCTTTAAATTTATTAATTATCTTTTAAATCATATTTAATATTTTAATTCTAATTATTAGCCCAAGTATTAAGATATTTTATAGGATTTATTTATTTATAATAAATAATTATATATTGTATTATAAAATTGTAAAATAATTTAATCGATAATAAATTTTCTTATTAATTTAGCAATCACAATTTATTATTAATAATAATATAAAATTTAAAAAATAAAATTTTGTGAATTAATATATAAATTAAAAATCCATAAATTATTTATCCATACTATACTTAATAAATATAGTTAAAAATTCCTGTAAAATTTACTAAAAAACTATTTACTTTAAAAATAAAAATTTATTTTACTATTATTATGATAATTTTTTATCATAAAAAATTTTGTTTTAATTTATTTTTACATAAAAATTTTTATAAAAATTTTTGTGTCGTAGAAATTTGTTTGGTAATTTTTTATTATGATTATTTTTATTATAAAAATTTGAGTGGTTATAATATAAAAAATTTTATTATATTAAAAATTTTATTTATTTTATTAAAAAATTTATATATATATATATAATTTTAAATTTTTTTTTAATAATTTCAATAGAATTTTTTTTAAAAAAAGAAGAAAAATAAAATTTTAAGTAACTTTTTATAAATTATTTTTTTATTGAATAAATTCAATTTAAATCAAAATTTTATTAACTTAAATATATAAAAATTTGCTTTTAGTTTTAATTAAAATTAAATAAGTAAAATAAAGTAATTCATTTAATTAAATCAATTTTTTTAAATTAATTATTTATATAAATAATGTTTAATAATATTTCGAATATAAAAAAAATTGAAATTTAAATATATTTTATTTATCATTATTCAAAATAAGATGGAATAGGTTTATTAGTTGCTAAAGTACATCCAGCACAGTGTAACAATGCTACAGCAGCATAAACAGGTCCTTTTTTTAATTAAGGATCAGTAAATGCAACTCCCCAATATTCTCCATCTTTAGCAAATGCCAATGAACCTTTATTCATATTTAAAAACACCCCTAATGTTCCTTGATTTTTAAATTTTTTTCCATATTATCCTCCAGCTGCATTTGATCCAAGTCTTAATTATCCTAAGCCATAATAAGCGAAACCTTAAAATAAAAAAATATTATTATGATAAAAATATATAAACAATTATATTAAAATAAAATTAATATTTTATTTACCAAAATGATAATCACAAAAAGCGCTATCCATATTAAACTCTTTTCTAGTAACAATTCCAATTTTAAGTTCATTTTCAGTGAAATCTTCTCCTATGATTTCCCAGTAATGACATCCTTACATCATGGGAGTGTCGGATATAATAGATCTAAAAACATAATGACCTTCTTTTAAAATCACTTTCAAATTGTTATTAGACACTTATAATCCTTTCCCCATTTTGCTAACATCCCATCTAAATTTATGATCTCCTGGAATTAT
>Ga0315908_10002521_pt1 | contig 13360 bp, 9 predicted proteins | sample LakEriMetagenome_12_FD_203520 | JGI IMG/M metagenome (GOLD analysis project Ga0315908, IMG submission 203520) | Freshwater fungal communities from buoy surface, Lake Erie, Ohio, United States - Buoy 4 MA124 | ecosystem: Environmental > Aquatic > Freshwater > Lake > Lake biofilm | place: USA...
AAATGATGGAAAAATAAGATTAAAGCATGAATTATTCTTAAAGAAATATGGTATAAGATAATATAAATAATGAATTTATTCAAAGTTAAATGAAAAAATATTAAAAATAAACTATTTTAAGAGAACTTAATAATTCTTAAATGAAATTTAACAATATAAATATTTCACAAATTTAATACTAAATAGATTCTAATCCAAATATAAAAGAAATATATGAAAATTAAATTCCAATAAAAATAAAATCTTTCAATAGAGAGCCTTACAATTAATTTATAAGTTTAAAAATACAATAAATAAGCTCAGCAAAAGGAATAATACTTCATATTGAATTGACAGATGAAAGCAATCAGTAATTAAATAATAATATAATTTAAGTCAGTTTCTATATCAAATGGATATTTAAGAATGTGATTTTATGATTTTAAGAAATGAGTAATAACTTTTAGTTGATTTTACTACATTTCCCAATAAACTTATAGAAATGCTTGAACTTTGTATTAATATAGACAATTCAGCTGACGATAATTCAGTATTATTTTAATGTGAATTAGACATCAAAAATATGACAGAAGCTATTTTAAAAGTAAATGAAAAAAACAGATTCAAATTATTAACTCATTTGTCTCTTAAATTTAATAATGCAAATGATTAAACTATTAAAAATTATCTTTCCAATAAATTAAATAAGTTTAAGAATGAAAATGAAGATTTAAGAATTAATAATTAAAAACTTCATGACATGTATTCTAAATCAAATTAAAGTTTTATTTAGGTTAATCTATATTTTTATTATTTAATAGATATAATAAGAAATCAAAATTATTTATCAAGAAAAATAAAAAGAAATTGAATAGATAATTTTAAGTGAACAGAGAAAATTCAATGAAATGATTGAAAAAAATAATAATAATTAAAATAAAATTGTAAGAGAATTTGAAAATGATAAAAAATAAATTCAAGATAAATTTCATAAATAAATAGAAGATTTAACAAAAAAGTTAGAAGACCTTCAAGAAAACTATAATTTAACTTTATAATAAAAGTATAATTATATTTTTAAAGTTATTTATAGAATGAATTTAGAAAGTAAAGAAAGAGAGCTAACAAATAAATTACATTTAAGTTGTAAGGAGTTAGAATTGATAGTAAAAAATGAAGAATAATTAAAAATAGAAAATAAAAATTTAGAAAATGTTAGATGGTAAAATGAAAAACAAATATCAGAATTAAATCTTAAGATATAAGCATATGTAAATTAAATAGAAGATAAAGAGCTATATTTACAAAAAAACAATTAACTATTAAATACTACTAACCAACAAAAATAATTTTATGAAGAAAATATAAATGATAATAAAAAATAAATTGAAAAATTAGAGAAAAAGATTTAAATATGTGTTGATGAAATAAATAAAGGAAATGAAGTGATAGAAAAATTATAAAATGAAATCAAAAAAAAAAAACATAATTTAAAATAAAAAAATAACATAATTTTAAAACAAGAAGAACTCAATGAAAAATAAAAAGATTAAATAGATTAATTGAATAAAAAACAGCTAGAAATATAAAAAGAACTTGACAATAAAGAAATCCAACTTAAATAAAGTGAAACTCAAAGATAAGATTACAAAGATAAATTGCTGGAAAGCCAAAATATTATTGAATCTAATAATTAAATGATATAATATTTGAACTAATAATTAAATTAGAAAACTCCAATAAATACATTTAATAATTCGAATTATTAAGTAAAAGGTAACAGTTTTATACAATAATAAGAATAAGTTTAATAACCATAATTAAATTATAATGCAATTACAAAATATTCAGAGTATAAACAATTAAAAGGGGTGGTAAATACTAATATACAACAGAAATATAATTTGGATGAAAATGATAACAATAATTTAAATAACTATACTGCAATTAATATGACTCCAAATTCATAAGTGATAAGTAAATTTATTAAACTAATTAAAGATAATTCGAATGATGATTTTTCAAATAGCTAGATGATGAATAGCCAGCAAATGAAAACTGCAAAGTATCATTAGATATCTAAAGATTCATAATCAGCATAATAATTCTAGTCCAAACATCTATAAAACTATAAATAAACTTTGATGAACAATGCTGAAGAGTAAGTATTGGCTATTAAACCTATTAAATACAAATAGAAATGAATATATCTAATATTAATCAAAGCATTTTATTTAATTTATTAATTAATTAAATATGATGTTAATTAAATATAAATTAAAGATAATATATAAGCCAAAACAAAATAAATAAAAAATAATTAAAAAAATATGAGTATTACTAAAATGTTAATAAATTGGATAGATATTTATGTAATAATAAGTTAAAATCAGTCATCATAACTTCCATGATAACCACCATCATAACCTCCATCTACAACTACTACATCATTAATATATGGTTAATTCCCACCATCTACAACTACTACATCATTATAATAGGGCTAATACCCACCGTCTACTATTACTACGTCTCCACTTCCTCTTCCTCCTTTAAAATATAAACATCCACACCAAAACCACCACAACATCACAAATGCACTCAAAAATATCATTGACACTAAGAAACCCATAAAACCCATTCTAATTTTAGAATAATAATTATATTATTAAATATATTATAATATCAATAAAATCAATTATTATTATATAATAAAATTTCAATATAATTAAAATTAATTAATTATTATTAAATTAATTTATGTTTGTTGTTTTATATTATATATATTATTCCTTATTATTATAATCATAAATTAAAAAATATTTAAAAATATAAATAATAAATATAAATCATTTTTGTAATTTATCTGCATCAACTCCATTCAACATCATCATTATCATTCCACCTATTATGATGTACCAAAAATATTTCTTAAAAAATGATTATTCTTCTTCTTACACTTTTTCTTGTTTCAATCCTTATTATTAATCATTTATAATACTATCTTTATATTATCCTTTTAATATTTGCTATTCAGTTACTTTTTATTTTAAGACCACTTATAATTTTTTATCATATTCTTGACTTAAATATCTATCTATTCCATATTAAATGCTCAAAATTTAATCTTTATTCTGATTGAGATTTATTTGTAAATACTCATCAAATACTTTTCCATATATTTTCTCAAAACTATTTTAAATATTTTTAAATTTTATTAATTACGCTATATTTGATATCCATTAATTAGATTCCTGGGTGAATTTAATTAAATACAAACAATCATTTTAATTTTAATTACAATGATTTATTTAATTTTTAATATCATCCTAATTGTTTTATAATATTATTTATTTTCCTTATAAATCAATCGTAAAATCATTTTCATCATCATTTTATATTTTTGTTAAAATTCCTTATTCGATGTATTAATTAATAAATTTTTATTATTCTTTTTTTATTTTAAATAATATTACTTGATAATAATTTAGTACTAATTGTTAATTTCTCATATCTGAAAGCAGAATTTATGGTCCAAATAAATAAAATAAAAAGGAAAGTTAATCTAATCATAATTATGTATATTATTAATTATAGTAATAATAATATTAAATATAAAAAAGAATTAAATATAATTAAAAAAATGATGTTATAAAAAAATGGAATAATATTATTTTTAATATTGATAATAAGAATAAATAGTTAATTTAAAGATAGTAAAGAGTATAAAATATGCAAGAAAATAGAAGTAAGATCAAACATGAATCGTAAAGCAGATATGGTAAATTAAGGAATTACTAGTTTTGAATGGAGTGATGCAAGTTCTGTGCCAGTAATAATAGGATCTGAAAAGGAAACAGATTACATTTACTTTACGGTGGAAGGAGCAGAAATCTAATACAATGTAAATCACAACATAATTAATATATAAATAAACATGAATTATATGTGTAGCGAAATAACTTTAAACTAGAATAAGATGATTAAGAGTATGCTTAAAGCAAATTAGAGTTAGACAGTAGTGTCAATAAGGCTGAAAACAGGCAAATATATGCAGTGCAAATTATTTACGATTGTAAGAAAAAGGATGGAGGAAGTCTTATCAATTATAGGATTAGTATGACCATTGATAATTGTGGTACTAGTTATGTCTAGTACACTAAGTTATGTGGTAATCCACTTAGTAAGAAAGACGGACTCACACTTGAGATGGTTGTCAATGAAGGTATTAATAATATTATTATTTGAAAATGATATTCATGATAATTTGATAAAGATTTTAATGATAATGATATTATTATATTAATGAAAACGATATATTGTTGATAATTGATAATATAGGTATAAAGAGCCGAATTGTGAAAGATGGAGTGTTGGTAAACCCTTCTTACTTCGATTCAGATCTGGATAGTGACGTAGTACGCATTCCATAGGATCAGAAGAGTACTACTTTTCATATCTTCCTTGAAAATTAGGATAATTCTTTATTCAACTCAGTCAATTACCCTACCTATTCCATCGACACTTATCTCACCAAAATTAGAGTCGATTATGATCAGACCATCATCAAAGTACTTCCAGAAAGTGTTCTCCTTAAGGGAGGCTATATTGATCATACTCACAAAGTATCTTATATTATTATCTATTATAATTAACTAATTTTCATCATATCATCATATTATCATATTATTACATTATTATTAATATTTATATTTATTTTAATTTTATAATAGACACTCACTCTGACTTACAATTGTTTGGGTCGAGATGCTCAGGCGAAAATAGAAGTGAATTTTGAATTGAGAAATTTCAAAGATATTTCTTTGTTTTTTATCAAAGAATGTATCAACCCAAATGCTTCTTTCTCAATTTTCAACACAACTGACAAATCAGTTCAATCCCATTGGGCCAATTATGTAGCACATTTTATTTTCTATCTTCTTTTGGTTTTTCTTTTCATCTTTCTTTATATTACTTACTAAAAAAAATAATTTAATCCTACTTTCATGTTTTATTTTAACCAGTTTATCAATATTTTGAATTCCATTTAAGAAATTCTTAAAAATAAATTCAAGAAATCTTCTAACAAATTTTAATAGTTTTATGATAATGATAATCAAGATTACGAATTGGTCAATCAGAATGATAAAGTTAATATTTTTGATAAAGAATAACAAAAAAATGTACTAACTTATGGAACTTTCTGATATATATTATTAATATAATTATTTATTCAATTTAGAATATTCTATTTGTAAATAAATATAATATGCTAGAATAATTTGAAAAGCTTATTGAAGAATATACTTAGAATCATCTAGAATAATAAAAATATGAATAAGAAATTATAAGCATTTTGAATGAGCACTTTGAAATAAAAACAAAAGAATAACAAGAAGAAATATTTATTATGATTTAAAAATTGCCGTAAAATTTCATTGAAACAAATTTTGAATATCTTTTGAAAAAATCATTAGAAATATCCGATGTGAATCTGTATTAAGAATATATTGATCACTCTTTTAACTTGTTTTAAATCAATAATAATAACCATATATTTCTTTATTTGATTTCTAGAACTATCCATATCATGAAAGCCAAAGAAATATTTTTATTTCTTTAAAATTTATAATAACAAAAATAAAAAACAGTTTATTAATTGGTGATTACTCACGTTTACATTTAGTTAATTGATAAATTAGACAAGAAACATATTCATTACGATATTTTATTACCCACTTTGACTAAAAAACTAATATTTTTGTTGAGATAATGTATCAAGTTTGAAAGCAAGAATTATAAATTTCAATAAAAATCACAAAAATATTAATTTATGAGCAATCTAAAATTATATATGAAGTAGATTGTGCTTGATATTTTATAGAAATTAGAAAGTCTTCAAGAATTCAAAAATAATTCTAAGCTTCTTTCTATTAATGATTTTTTTTCTTATGATGATGATTTATTTTAGTTAAAAGAAAATTAATTAAATGATTAAATTTCTTTGGTCAAGCATTATACTTTGTTATTTTTATTTGACTTATTAGAAGGCTTATTACACAAAGAAATTTAACAGTTTTTTTAAGATACTTTTTTAAAGGAATTGATTCAGCTTGTCTCTTCTAGTATTTAGAAAATTGAGGCTAATTTTATTGCTATTTTACAAATATTCTTATAAAAACAAAGATTTAATTAATGTATTAAATATTAAGAAGATTCTATTTTTGATAACGAAAAATTCAATTAGTATTCTAAAAAGCATGGATATAATTCTATAGGAATAAGTTATAAACTAATGGAGTTATTATATAATAAAAATAATAAATTATGTAGCTTTGATTTATATTCAATTTAATACAAACTTTAAATCTTAATAAATATTTTCAATGTTGTTTGTTAAAAGGATAATAAAGAATTTAAAAACAAGATTTTCAACTTAATTTATTAGATTATTAAATTAAACTGGAATAAAATAAATTTAAACAATTTCGATGTTTCTCTTAGTGACTTTATTAATAATTTGTTAGAGTTTTCAGGTTCTATTGATATAAATCAAGATTAGAAAGAAAAAGTGATTGAATTTATTAACGAAACTCTTGATAAATTATAAGAATAAGTAATAAAATATTTATTATTTAAAGGTTAAATATAGGATAATTGAATCAGTAATTAAAAAGTCTTAAAATATTAATCTAATTGGTTATATAGTATTCATGTTCAAAGAATAAATGATTAAGTTAGATAAAAAATAAAATTATGACTCTATTTTATTTGATGTTAATTATTAGAAAAATTAACTTTCTGCTATTTTTGAAAAGGTTAATAACAGTTAAGAGTTTGATAAATCATCATTTTATGGAGAATATTTTAACTATCTCTTATATTTGTATAATCTTTATATGAATATTATTTCCAAAAAACAATTTAAACCCAATTGTATTTTTAATTCTGGTTGTTCTTCATTTTTTACTGAATTTTTAAAAAATAGTAATTTAAAATTCAAAAATGAAATATAAAAGACTCTAGATAATCTTAATTCTAAAATTTAAAAGAGTAAAAATGAATAAATACAGCAACAAATTAATCAATTTATTATTGTTATAGATAGGATAACTTAAATAGAAGAAATTGAAAAAAGTTTAAATTGATTTATCAAAAGTATCTAAATATACAGCTAATAATATTTATTAAATATAATTTTTATTTTATTTCTTAAATTAATGTATCAATTAAAAATAAATAATCAAATATCCATTTTTTTTAATTTAGATGTAACATTATTTACTTTAGCACTTGACTTTTAATTAATTTTTTCTGTTTCTTTATTAGAAGCCATTTCATTTTTATCAACTGTTTATTTAGTGTATTTATTAAGAATACTAATTAATGAATAAAATATATAGAAAATGAATTTTAAATAAAATATAATAATTTATGAATAATACTTAGTTGATTATTTGATTTCATTTTTACGACCTTTAAATATGGATGAATTAAGGTTAGGAGTGTTAATAGGAGAAGACTCTTAGAAAGGTTTAGTTCTTCCTGTCATGATAGGAGTATTCATACAAATTTAATCTGAAAACTAGTCTTTAATTTTATTCATGTTTTTGTTACTATAATAATTAAATTAAATTACTTTTATTTCTGAACGTCAAGATTCTTCAAATTAGATTCATAAAACTAGACATTTTAAACATCTTGAGGAATCTTATTATCTCCTATATATTTTTTTATCCAAGGATGTTGATAAATTTAAGGAATTGTTATTCTCTTATTAGGATCTTTTTCCAACATTTTCTTTAAAAGGTCTATTGCTTCTATTGACAAAAAGATATTTATCTTTTCAAATTGCCAGTTTATTATGCAGTTTTCATTTTTATTGATCACTTCATTAAATTCGTCTCCTCCGAAAACTTAACAGCCTGTGAGTCTAATTAAGAGTAATAAAGGGATAATAATTAAATATGTATGAATGTAAAAATATAAGTTGATATATTAATAGTTTGAATGTGTTTATATGTGTGATTAAATGAGATTGTATATACAGATTATAAAGGATGACTCCACATGAGAATACATCAACCCTTTCATCGTACTTGAGATCTTAGAGTACCTCTGGTGCAACATAGCCAGGAGTTCCACATCTAGTAAGCAATCTGTGCTTGGAAGTGACAAATTCACTCAATCCAAAATCAGCCAAACATAATTTCAAAGAATCTTCATCTCTTAAAATCAGATTTTCAGGTTTTATGTCTCTATGCATCACTCTATATGAATGTACATGTTGAATTGCATTTATTAATTAAAATATTATCTCGAAAGAGTCTTTCTCACCAAAATGACTTTAATTCACTATCCGATCAAACAACTCTCCTCCTTTTAGCAGGTCCATCACCAAGTAAATGTGCTGTTCTCCTTCAAATACTTCATGTAAGTTTATTATATTCTCGTGTTTTATGTGTCTCATTATGTGAATTTCATTAAATAATCCTTACTATCATTTACATATATATGAATATTTTTATCATATTATCATATTATTATTATTATTATATTATTTTCTGTTTAAGTAAAATTATAATTATGGAACAAATTCCTCACCCTTTCAAATGTCTCTTTTTTGGGAAGAAAAATTATAATATTATCATATAATCATATTATTATATATTATCATAATATTATGCTATTGTAATACCTGAGAAATATTTTTTTTGTTAGATTCAATTAGTTTTTTCTTGTTATATGTCTTAACTGCAAACTTCTTCTAATCTGAATTTCTAGTGGCCAAAATAACTTTGGCGAAAGTTCCTTGTCCAACAATTGAATGACTAACATATTCCTTATTGAAATGAGTTAAAACGCATTTCTATCTGAAAAAAGTAACTGTTTCTCTGAAATCCTTTTCATTTTTGCAGAAAATAGTTTCAAACTGTTTGTCATGAGATAACAGAATACAAAAATCTTCTCCAATAACTGGAATTTTTTCATCAGATAAATTTTCAAAAAATTCCACTTTGATTCTATTAATATTGAAAAATCCTTCATTTTATGGATTGTCGTTTGAAGTATAACTTATCAAATCTCCTTATACTTTTAATACTATATCTTCCATTTCCGACTCTTGTTCATAAAAACGCTTTAATATATTTTTTTGGAAGCTCACTTAACTTTATGCGATTAAATTCTCTTGATCACATATTTCATTTATTTCTTATTAGTTAAACCAGAATTTCTACTTTTCTTTTGGTAGATCATCATAGTCAAAGAAAGATTTTTTAATGAAATTATTCGTTTATTATTAAATGTCAATTTCTTCGTTATTCATAGTATCTTTATTAAGCTTATTATATTTTTATTTTATATTATAAATAAAATTGAGAATTATCAATATATATACAAACGATAAAATTATCAATAATTGTAATAATCATCAATAGTTTTTATTCATAATATGCACAGAATTGAGTACAGAAAAGTCCTAGAACTAATTGAGATTATTAGAATTAAAAACAAAAGATAATTGATCATAATAAACCCAACATTTTTTTAATGACAGGTTCTAATTCCTTAGGTTCAACAGTAGGAGCATAGAAATCAGCCCTATCTCCTTTTTAATTGATGATAAACTTAGTAAAATTCCAAGGAATTTCCTTAACTTTTCCACAATTTTACTTCAGTGAACTGTTGTTTCTAAGGAAAGCATAAACTGGATGAGTATTTGGACCGTTAACATCTATTTTAGCAAACAATGGAAAAGTCACATCATACACTTCTTTTACCTCGTATTTTATTTCTGCTTCCGATTTCGGCTCTTATTTCATGAACTAATTGCAAGGGAAAGCTAGAATTTCCAATCCATTATCTTTATATTTTTTATAAAGAGACACAAATTGTTCATAATTTTTTTGAGTCAGTCCTCACTGTGTTGCTACATTCACTACAATTATACATTTGTTTTTTTCATATTCTGACATATAATTCATTTAGAAATCGATATTATTCGCTTTTAATTCAAAGAAATTAACTGTTTGACATAAAACTTACTCTTTTTTAGATTTGAAAAATATCGCACCCATAAAAAGAATAATATCTATTATAATTATTTCTATTATCTAATAATATAGAATTTCTTTAGTTTTATAATAAATTTATTAATAAAAATGAATATTTCCTAAATGATTATTAATATTATTTTTATAAAAAATATTATATCAACAATAATATCAAGATTTATGTTTTTTTTTATTTTCTATTTATTTTTATTGATATTTTTCAGGAAAAGCTGCTTTATCTAATTAATTAAATATTTTATCTGTCAATGATTTTTTAGCTGATTCTATTTTATGAACTCCATTAACAAATGTTTGACTATTTTCTAAAAATTATGTTATTTATGGTATTTCTTTTGCGTTATTAAAACTATTAAAGAACTAACTCACAAATTTTTTCATTTTTATTATAAATAATAAAAGTATTATAAAATTATAAATTTATTATAAATATTCAAATTTGATTTCTAGATTAAATATTAATAATTTTGCTTAATTTTTTATAATAATCATATTCACTTTTATTATTTAAATTTTAACTTATTACCTAAAATAAAAAAATATAATTACTCTTCTATGTTTTTAAATAAATTTGTTATTTTTTTCTTTTTATTAAATAGTATTTGAACACTTTTCATTCAAAATTTGCAAATTATAAAAACAATTTTTTATTATTTTTTCTTGATGTTACTTTATTAAATTCATTTCATTTATTTATTTTCTATAGGGACTTAAAATAAATTTTTATTTTTTATTTGATTAGCTTTATGTTTTTTTATTCGATTAGATATTATTATTTTCATATTTTTAATTTGATTTTTAATTGTTTTAGCTATTATTGTTTTCTTGTTTTTTATTAGATTTTTAATTCAATTAGTCAATAATATTTTGTTTTTTATTAGATTTTTTAATTGATAAACAAATATCTTAATTATAATTAGAATTTTTATTCTATTATTTATTATTATTTTAATTAGATATTAATGATTTATTAATTGAATTTAATAATTTTAATTACTTATTAATGATGTTTTATTTTAATTCTTCATTTTTTATAACTCCAAATAATTTTTAATTATTATTATTAATGGATAACTTTTAATTTTAAAGTGGTTTAAAAGTAGGAGACTAAATTTGTAAATTCTAATTCTAATTTTAAAATAAAATATCAGGAGTTATTTCATTACTCTATTTGGTTTCTTATCTGAAACTACATCTATTAAGAGAAAAATAATTTTATTCATCGTTTTATGTTTAAGTGTTATTTATATTATTGATGTTATAGATATTTGAATTTTCTAAATTAAAAATATTAGGCTTTTAATTACTTAAATCACTTTAATTTTCATTTAAATTCTAATAACGATCATATTTTGAGTTTTTGTTATAATATAAATATGATGAATTATCAATAGTTTTTAAATTTGATTAAGTCTAAAAAATATTGGATAAGCTCATATCTTAAACAAAATCAGATTTTTTATTGGAATCAAAGTCGAATTGATAATCCTTTAATTGAAATTAATTTTAAGAAGCTGTATTTTGATTTGAAAGAACTAAATTATTAACTATTTCTTCATTATATGTGCAACTTTTGTTGTTTTCATCTATTTTATTTTCTGATACTTATATTAAATCTATTCCTAATTCTTCAATATCCCTTATTCTAATTAATTCTTATTAATAAATACCTATTAGTTGGAATTAAACATATTTTATAATCATCTTTTATTTTTATTTTGCATTCTTTGCATATTATTTTACTTTTTTAATCATTATCTTTACTATTTTAAAATTAAGAAATATTTATATTATTAAAATTTGTTTTAAATTTATCATTCTCAATAATTCCTTTCACTATTTTATCTTTAATTTATTATCTTTAAGTAATTTATTCATTTTTATCATTAGAATAGAAATTAAAATTTAATTTTTCTTATTTTTTTTAAGTGTTAAATAAGTGTGATTATTTATAATGAGTAATAAAATGTTCAGCAAATAAATTATTTTCTTTTAATAATTAATTTTTATTTTTTAATTGATTTTTGTTTTTATTAAGCAAATTAATATAATATAATTAGTCAGGTTAATATTTGTCTTCTATTAAACTTTTACTTTTTTAAAATTCCAAATCTTAGTTTATCTATTAAAGCCTTTTCTTCATTTCTGTATAATTTGGTTTCATATATTTAACTTTTATAAATATTTCAATGATAATTAATATTTAAAATAACGGGTGTTTTTACAATTCACTAAAAATTTGATAATTTTGAAAGAAATAATATAAAAATATAATATTAATAAATATATAATATTTTATTATGACAATATAATAAAATATTAATAAAATAATAATAATATAATAACTTAATATAATTATAAATATATAAATTATTTTAAAATAAAGTCATAAAAATGAAAAAGATAAATAAATATATAAATAAATAAAGATAGATGGTTAAGATAATAATCATGTTAGAAAGGATTTATTTAATTATAACTAAATAAGCTCAGAAGTTATGATCTATTTGCAGATAGGACAAGTTGTTAAGACTTTAAACCATTATTTGATGCAATCCACATGGAAGTGGTGCCTATCAAAAAATAAGAATAACAGAAATATATTACTGCTGGTTGCAGGGCAATATTTTAATAGGTTCTTTCTCTTCAAAATTCATCCAACAAACCAAGCAGAAATCATCTTTGTCATACTTGTTTTTATTGAACAATTCTTCTTTTATTAAATCCACATGTTCCTATTAAATACAATTTTATCAATCAATTATATTAATAATTATAAATAAATACAAAGCATAATATTTAATAAGTATAATTATAGTTAATATAATTTATTACTATTGGTAGTTTATCTTACTTTTCTATTATTTAACTTTAATCTTTTTCCTTTTGTCGAAATATTTTTGCACAAGGAATAAGGAACATAGCCCAAATGAGACAGTAAATGATATAAAGAATGAGAGGGACGAAAATGTAGACACTGCTGATATACAAAAATATGTAGGCAGTGTTAACCAATGTGCCTGCATCTAGGAATAATATTAAATATATAAGCATTTGATAATAATGTTAATAAATAAATTTATGTACTATGAGAACATTCCTTTTCATAGATTCAGAATATAATAAGTCCATAGAAATAAGTAGTGAAATAAGCAAATTAGGAACCATGCCTAGTTAGCATAAGAATCTGATACATTCTATCAGGATAAAGATTGATTTCACCTAAATAACTGAAATAATCTAAGTAGTTCAAATTTACCAATAGCTTATTTTCATTATATTTCTTGCTCATCAGCATTGACTAATTA
>Ga0315908_10002523_pt1 | contig 13357 bp, 9 predicted proteins | sample LakEriMetagenome_12_FD_203520 | JGI IMG/M metagenome (GOLD analysis project Ga0315908, IMG submission 203520) | Freshwater fungal communities from buoy surface, Lake Erie, Ohio, United States - Buoy 4 MA124 | ecosystem: Environmental > Aquatic > Freshwater > Lake > Lake biofilm | place: USA...
TTCTTTTTTATTGTTAAATGAAGTTTATTTAATTAAAGTTTATTTATCTTTATTTTTATTGATTTAATTTATGTTATTAATTTAATTATGATCAAATGAATTATTATTTTAATTACGGTTTTATTTACTAAAATTACTTTTATTATTAAAATTAGTAAATAATCAACTATTTAAGTTAGTTTTCTCTGATTTTTGAATTTCTAAAGTATTTATGTTTTATAAATTATTTTAATTTTAAAATCTTACATGCTATTATTTTTTTTATTATAATATATCCTTTGTATCTGGATTAATGAAAATATTTTTGATTTTATTTATATTAAAATTTTACTCTTAATATTAATTTTAATTTATTTATTCTTTTATTATGTCTTCTTTTTAAAATATATTTTAGCAAGGCTAAAAATTTTATTCTTTAGATTAATCTAAATAATATTTTTTTTATTTTATATTAAATTAAGATGATAAACTTGAATTAAATATCTCTTGATTACTATTTTTTAATATTGTTTTTTAATTAATTTATTAAATTTTTTAATTTAATTAATTAGAAAGAGAATCATTATCAATTTTATTAAACATAATTTCCTATTTCATTTTATTATTATTATCTAAATTTTCATTTTATTTCATATTTATATTCTTTTCTTTTTTAATTAAATTTAAATAATGATTATTATAAATAGTCATTTAACTTTATTCATCTTCATTTATTTATTCATTTTACTAAAGTATAATTGAATCACAAGGAGTCCAGCCTTATTATTCAATTTGACAACTAGATTAATTACAAATACTATTATCGATTTCTATTTTTTCTTAATCTAAACTCTATTAAGACTTTTAATTAATAATTGTATTACTATTTACATTATTTAATTAACTTTCGTTACTTTAATAATTTATTTCTAAATTACTTTTTTCCTCGATTTTAAATAATTCTCCGTAATTAGTGACAAATTTTTAATTATGGATTTAGAAGTTTATCATTGATAATTAATTATAATAATATAAATGCTTATATAAAAAAAAGATAAAAGAAATATAAATTTTAATTAACAGATAACAATAAAATTAATAAATACAATTATAATAAGATGATGGAAATATAGATGTAAGAAAATGAATAAAACATGTTAATAAATAAATATAGAAATAAAAGAATGAATATGAATCAGTATCTTAAGGATACAAAAGCAGCGACTCCTGCTTTGATCCAAACTTCTTGACTTTAATCAGTAGGAAGTTCTAAATCTCTGACAAAATTAGTGGAGTGACCTGTAGTTAATAGTACTCCCTTTCTGCTTTCAACTTTGTAAAGAGGACACAAATATAATCCCGAAGTTTGGTTTGTTACAATTTCTCTGCCTTTCCTTGGCACCAAGTAAATCAAAGGCAAGTCACTAAAAAGCTCTTTCGGTCTAGAATGAGTTAATTAGTGCTTCTCATAATCCCATCGACATCCTTCCAAAAATAATCCATGTACTAGACATCCATCTTCAGGACCCACTGTTATATCTAATAATTTATTATATATTTTATTATCATAACATATAGACAATTTTATATATTATCAATATATTATCTTATCAAATGTAAATATATTATTTTATATTATTATAATATTGTATTTTATAAATAAATTATAATATAATTCTTAATGATGATGATGATGATGATGATGATGATAATTACCTTCTGGTTTAGTTGAATCTTTGATAAAATAATCAAAATCCAACATATCAATAGCAATAACATATTTTCTAGCAAAATTTTACATTACACCAGTGATAAAAGCTTAGGGAAAGAAAAATCCAGAGAACCAGAAAGTAGGAGGTGTTCCATTTTTAGCCCAATTTTTAAAGAATTCACATCTTTAAATTAAATCTATAGTCCAACTTCCTAAAGGCTTAAGACTTAAGAAACCAACTTCACTCCACATTTCAGGAACTAAATTATCAAACAAACTATTAGCTAATTGATTTAAATCATCACTCATTCCTATCCTTCCATTTAATGCCAATTTGACCAGCCTTAGACTTTCAATCATTATTTTAAGAAGTTTGTTATATTTTATGACTTCTTACAACAAAATAGTATTGAGAGATTGATTATAATCAGTTGGATACCTTTTCTCAATATCATCCTCATCAAACAATTCTGGAGTTTTAGATTGAACATAAATTGCTATTTCCTCTATTTATTCTTCTCTGCTTTTTCCCGATTTGCCTTGAGATTTACTAGATATGGACAAGATTGTTGATAGCAGGTTTCTAGTTTATTAAAGAGAATTGGAAATTTCAGCATTATCATGTAATCCAAATGCTTCAGGTTCAGGATTTAATGGCAATTATTCAATATAATTGATGTAATCCTATTGATTAGTAGCAGGAATGCTTCTATAATATCCACTTTCAGAAAAAGTGTAATCATCAGAAAGGACATTTGGATTGATAAAGTTTCTAAGTATAGTTGTAATTAACACAATATCCTTCTTGTCTGTTACTCTTCCTCCATAATTTACTCTAGCTCCCAAAAAGTTTATCACTTTGTAAGGAATTTCCTCGTAATCACATAATAATGATTGTAACTATCTTCTGCAACATAAAAGATCTTCATTTGTAAAGTCATATTAAATGTTCCATCCTATTGGACCAAACTTCCTTCTGTCTTGAATTATAGCATGGAATAAACAAAATCCGAACAGTAATTTTTTAAACTCTTAAGGTTTTGCACAATCTTCTAATATTTTATCATCCAAATTAGCATAAGTCCTCAATAGATTATTTCTTAATCCTTAAGGAGGTTCTAGAGTCATTTTGATTCCATTCTGTAAAATACTAATTGGGAATTTAGGTTCAGGCATGCTAGTTAGCCATAATCTGAATTCCTTATTAAGATTTTCTGAAAAGTCCTCTACTATTTTTTCTAGTTCCGACAACCAATTGATACTGAGATGACAGTTTTATAATAATACCCATCCTCCTTTTTGACTAGCTTCTTTGATATTGTTTTCTGCGTGAATTCCTTGTCCTTGTCCTAAAGAGATAATTTTCTTTTGATACTTGGAACTCATATTCATTTCATCCCAGAACTTAAGATAATCAGATACAGGGTCACTTCCTGGAGAAAGAACAAATATCAAGGGAGTAAGAATTGAACTGTCTTTGTAACACTTGGCTAGATCGAAGGTGGGATTAAGAATGAATTGCTTGCCAATCTTACTTGTTATATAATTTTATACTGCTGGAACAATCTTGTCACTTCTCAAAGACTTGAGCACAATCATTTTTTAAAAAATATTGAGTTTCTCATCCCATTCACCAGGCAACTTCAGATTCTCTGGCTCACTACTATCATAAATATACTTGAAACTATCCAGATTATTATAAAAGTAGTCTTCTAATCCTGGGAATAAAAAATTAGCTCCATAAATCTGCTTATAAATGTCAGGCCAACTATTCTAATCAATCCATTTCACTGGATTAGGTTTGACTTTGATATCTCCAGTAGGACCAGTCAAAAAATATCTAAACTCAGTAGGATCCAATGTTTCTTTGAAGAATTCCATCCTGACAGTCAATAGGAATGAGAACAGCAACTTGTGTTTTTCGAATAATGACCTACAAATATTTTCATATAGACTATAAGTAAAGTAATCGTTAAGATTTTTAAGCCTAGTTTCTAAAACATTACTAATCGGAGAGTTCTATACTCCCATAGAGAAAAGATTCTAAAACCATTGAAGAGAATATTAGTACATAGGATCGATTTCTCCTAAATCTACTATGCAGAAGAATAACAGACTTGCACGAGATGCCACAGGTCGATAACTCTCTCGAGCTTCATCGATTTATTTCTCTGTCACTTTGCTGTCCTCCACTCTTTGATTGATTTCCTAAGCAAATTTCTTACTGTCTTACAATTGGATTATCAGATTCTCATCCTTTAAAACATCAGCTATTTCTTTTACCTCTCCTAGACTTTTTAGAATTCCGTTTTCAATGTTTAATAGTTCTTTTTTATCCTCTGCATTTTTTTTTACGATTTCTTATTTCTTAATTTCCATTTAGCTGTTTTCCAAAGCTACTACTTGAGCCAACATTTATTCTTCTAGACCTTTTGGAGTGATACTAAAGTTAATAATTGTCACTTTTGCAAAAGTTTCTGGTGAATAATGAGGATTAGGCATTGTTGTCGTCATAAAAAATTTAAACTTAGTATCATAAGGAATTTGTTTATCTCCTATAGAAATAAAGTAATTACTGCCTTCTTTTTTAAGTTATTTCTGTAAAATTGGTTCCAATGCAGGGTCCAAATCCTTTGTAGCAATAAATAAAGAATAAAAAATATATATAATGAAATAAAAAAATAATGAATGATAAAATAAATAATGATAATAATGATTTACCTTTCCAACATTTTCAATAAGAATCCAAGAGCCAAACTATATAGCCTTTTCAAGGGTTCTCATGATAGTGGAATCTGAAGCCTTCATAACTTCAAAACCTTCAGTCCTATCTTTTCCCATATTTTTGATGAACTTATTGGCCTATGTTTGAGGGTCAATCATAAGAGTCCATCTTTTACTTTTCTCTATTATTATTCCATTTTCTGTACTAGTATCATCTTTAGGAAGTCCACAGTTAATTGTCCAATACTATTTCAAAACTGGATCTCCCATGAAATTAATCATCCTACTATTCTCAGTATGTTTAATATCCAATCCCTTTAACATAACTAACCATTCTTTCTCCAATTATTATCTAAAATCACTTGTGAATGGTCCACAATAACTAATCATTCCTGCTGCTATTATAGAATCTCCAGCTAATAACTCAGATTATGCTTATAAATTCTTAACTTCTTAACCCCATCTTTGCTTTTCATCTCCTAAACACAAAACTAATCTTTAGGCCCTACTTAATTTTATGCTACAATCCTCAATATCATTTGTTAACTCAATTGATTCTGCATTTTTCCTATTGAAGAGATCTTCCAACTCTTAAATCTTGTTGTTTATTTTTTGAAGCACATCTTTCTTCTCTTTTAACTCTGCAGTCTTTTCCTTAACAATTCTCTAAGCATTTTCCAACTTTTCTCTAAGAGGGGCTGTTTCTCTATAAGTTTTATCAAATTCATACATGGCTTCACACCACTTGAAAAGATAAGAGAGAGCGACATTTGCTTTATATGCTTACTCGTAATTGAAAAGTTCTTTACTTCTAATATCTTTTTCAAACTTGGAGATAATTTCAGGTGAAATCTACTCTTTGTCATAATTAAGAAGATTGTGCTTAAACTTATTAGGATCAGGGAAGAAGTACTTTATGCAAGTATTAAAATAATCATCAATTTTCTTAGTTTTGAACTAATCATTAGGGTCTACCATTTTGACTATGGCTCCATTCTGTTCTTTTATCCATCCTTGAAGGAAGATACAAACTCCTCCCAATACTAATTTGACAGTTTCACTTGGAACTTTAAATGACTTAATTTCTGACAAATGGTTTGATGTTAATTGCTTAACATCTTCCTGTGTCTAATCTAATTTCCTTTATGCATCTGCCACCATCGCTTCTGCCTACACCTTTATTTCATTTGCCTCTTTAGCCTATTTGTTCGCTATTTCTTCTTCAACTGATACTACTGCTTATTTCTCGCTTGCTTCCTTTTTATCTATTTCTATCTTCGCTATTAAAGCTTCTGTTTCCTTCTAAGCTACAGCTAATTTTGGTTGTTTTATTGTTAGTTCATTTTCCATTCTTGATACTTCTTTCTCTGCAAACATTAATTTATTTAATCCATCTGATAATCTTTAAATAGCATTAGAGTTTCCTATTTTTTTCTCCATTAAAACCTATTAATAACAAACCAGTTATTCTAAATAACTTTTAGGAGTAACATATACATTTCTATTATAGGAATTAAAGAATTCAATTCTTTTTTACTCAACACTTTTATGTATGTTTTTAAACATTTAAACTAATAAATTTTTATTTTCTTCGATTCCTAATTCTCTTTCGTTTTCAGCAATTTATCCTAGACCTACTCCAATCAAAGCTTCTTCTGGCCATTCAGTGAATAAATCTAGAGTGCAATTATTGACAAGACTTGGGAACATTTTTACTCTTGTTCCAAAAGCATCTCCTATTGGACTCATACAGAAAATAAGATGGAAATTTCTCTTAACTCTAGTGAGATAAGTTGAATAGAAATTCATCTTGTTAGGAACCAGACCCTTTTTTACACATTCTTATTTGCATGCATTATTGATTTCATCAATTTCTTTTTATTGATATAAATTAGCCACATCTCCAGAGTTTAGAATGCTGTTAATGTCTTCGACTTACTGTTCCTGAATAATTTGAGTATCAACAAACAGGAAAGTCGTAGCTTTATTTTCAACTCCTGATGACATTAATATTGTTTTTAAGTCTTCTCTCCATTATCTTAAACCATAATTCTTAACCAACTCTATCTGTATCACCTTATAATTAGAAATGAATGAAGCTAACTTTGCCAAACTTTGTCTTCCACTTCCTCCTACTCCTAACAGAAGTGCATTTCCTTAAGGTTGTCTTAGAATCCTAGTGATTCTGCAAATATGTTCACAGGCATCTAAGAAAAGCACTAGATTTAGAGTTGATTTACCAGCTCCAAATGACATTTCCGAATTATACTCCTCTTAATAATCCACTATTTTTAGCAACATTTAGTTTATATCTTATACTTGGCAATAAGGTTTATTTTCCCCATCTCTTCCCTACATAAAATCAACGAAAATGATTTTATTTACATTTAGAATATCAGACTAAGAAACAGCTAACTTCTACTCAGCAAGAGCTATAGTCATTTTCTGAATATCTTCTCTATCCTTCTCAGTAGTGAGTCTATCATTGAAAACCCTCATAATTTCATGATACCATAACCTGATGAGGTGAATGGGCTCAGAGGTATGCTTCAGACTAGCCCAACATACTCCCTAAACAACTTTGGAAAGGTCTCTAAGATTGAAGAGATAATGACACTTGGCAGGAGTGGGCAAGAACACGGTTTTGATGTCTTCATAGAGAATCAGCAGAGTGTCGATTAGTTTAGGGATTACTTCTTTTACTTCGTCGTTCATTCTCTTCAGGAAGCTGTTAGAAAGTGATGAGAAGATGTATCGTACAATACCTTGTTCCAATTCTGTGTATCCCACAATGTTGAAGTGTCGAGTCATACGAGGAGTTATGAATGTCCTTCCTCCTCCTGGGGTTCCCATTGCACAGAATAATATGATGTCTTCTAATATTTTAAACGACAGAGTTTTCCTATCATACCATCCTTAATGGTCCAGATATTGTCTTAATATTTCGATCGGTGGTTAAGCTAAATACTTCTCTTTCTTTGGCATATTCAAGTCATCTACAAAAACTATGAACCTTTTAGCCCCTCCATCAGGTCCAAACCTTCCTCGCCTTCTTCTCACCAGTTTACTATCAATAGTATCTTAAGTTTAGTTTTCTCCAGTCTGGGCTGAAAAAGCCATATAACAATATTAATAATCCTAACCCAATTATTTTGATAACAGTAATAAGGCATTTTAAGTTTTACCAGTTCCTGTTGGTCCAGTTATCAACATGTTCTTATCATTTAGAATTAAAAGTTTAGATAAGTATAAATTCCTAGTTGAATCACTTGTCTATACCATTATTTCATTATAAGCCAGAGATGGATCTATTGTAAAACCTTTTATTTGATCACTCCACAATTAAAATTATTTTTAATCCTCATCAAACATATAATCATAGACAGTGTTCTGAGACGGGAATGGAATTTTAGAGTTTTTATTGATATTTTCTTTGAAAAAGTTATCAAACTTAATTCTACTTGCATCATTACCAGTAACTCCAATTGACCATATCAAAGAAAAAAAGAATAAGGGTTCAAGAATGTTTTCTAAATGGTCAACTTATTCATTAGTCAATGGTTTTTCACTTTTTTGTAAAGCAATAGGATTGAGATAACACTCTAAGAGTTTACATAAACTTGCACACAAATCATTATCTCCTGTTTCTACAATTTCAACACTATATTTTCTGTTGAACTCTAGAGTAATAGGCAAATAGTGCTCAAAAAGATGTTTGATAAGTTTATTGAAACTGATTTTATCCATGAGTTATTTAGGAAGCGAGTTAAACCAAGATTCTAAATAAGGTTTATAGGTTAGAGCTTGAGGCTCCATGTAGACCATACCACATCTACTAACAGTAGCTGGACTGGCTTAAGAAAGGTCAGAAACTTCAAATATCATAAGCATATACTAGGTAAGAGTTATGATCTAACCACTGTTCAAACAAAGTTTCTTATTATCATCCAACACTGTATTCATGCTTTCTATCCAAAGAGCATCAACTGGTCCATCAAAAACAGTCCAATGTCGTTTGTTGGTTGTATCTGTCACTTGGGTCCTGATCATGTTTGCTAACACTCCGTCTGTCCATTCTTTTGTCTGCAGGTTAAATTCTCCATATAGCTGACCCATTTTCACTGACTTAGGGTTTAGAATATCACACTCCACTAAATAATATCCATCATCCACCAATTTTGACAATGCTTATGACAAAACTTGATAAGTTTTTGTCTTTCCTCCTCCTGTTGGTCCAACTAACATCAAACCATGTCTAATTTAAGTTGTGTCATATAATTGATATATCTTTGCCAAAAATGTGCTTGTCATTTAAAGATTTCTTTCATTGCAGACTTATTAGATTGCACTTTCTAAGTTTCCATAATCGTACTTTGGCTTTTCAACTCCTGGAAATAAATCATTGATGATATTTTCGAAAAGAGGGAGATCGTTTTTCAAGAATTTAGGTACATTGACATCTCTTAATGCTCTTAATAATAACTGCTATTCATCCATTGAAGGGTACATAACTTTGAGAAGACCTGCGGCATTGATGACACTACTGACTGCTCTCATACCATAGTCGTAATGAAACTAACTACTCAAACTTTCACTAGCCAATTAGAAAGTAGTTACCATTTTTTTGGCAAGTTCGCTTCCTGCCTGGAATCCAAAGGAATATAATCTGATTTCAGCAATAAGTTTATAATCAGGCACCATCATAGCCATAGGTCTGAAGAGAGCTTTTAGGTTATCAGGAAGTTCAGTTCTTCCAGCATAACCAGGATTCATGGTAATAAAGACAGAAAATGTAGGCAAGACTTTGATTTCACTACCTTCAAAAGTAGCATGGGTTTCTCCTCTGGCTTTTTTTTCAAATAGGAATTGTAACTGCTGAGCTATGACAGATAAAACCTCTATATTGATTCTGTTGAACTCATCGAAACAACACCAAGCTCCAGAACTGGAGAGTCCTTTGAACATTCTAGCTACCATGAGATAGTCCATTTAATCTGAACAATTAAACACCACACATTGAATCGCTAATGCTTTCGCTAAATCCTTAGTAGATTCAGTCTTTCCAGTTCCTGCTGGACCAGCAGGTGCTCCCCCTAGATTAAGTTTAAGAGCTCCCATGAGAGTCATGTAACATTGATCAGTCAGAGGAGTTATAACCAATCTTGGAGTGTTTCCTAAATACTCATAAGCGTAAGGGAAAACAGTTTAAATACATTTAACATGACAATTATCATCATACCAGTAATACCTCAGAAATGAAATCCATTCAAATGCACCTATATCTTAAATATTGTTTTCCACTAAACTTTATACTACATACATAGCATGCACATCTATGACGATCAAAGCGTTTATTGTAGTCATCAACTGCTTAGATAACTTAGTCCTAACAATTTCAACCAATTCCTGAAGTTAATTGTTGCTTTTGTCTAAATACTTCTTAACTTCTTAAGTGCCACCCTAAATAGCCTCTTCGACTTCACTTGTCCAATGCACTTAACTTCCATTCAAAACACACTATCCTTTATGAACACACACCCATTCTTTTCGTGGCATATTCTTATATGAAAACACACTCTTCTCTAACTCATGTCTCACTGATATTTTCATCATGTCTTACAAATCAGTCATCCAATGTTCAACAGATTTTCCATTAGGATCTATTGCTTTCACAAAATCAACCTTCTCTCTTTCTGCTGAAAACATCGCCAATATTTTTTTATTCTAGTCAAACTCTACTTCCGTCATGTTTTCAAATACTTTGCTCAAATGAGGTTACACAGCTGTTGGTTCTTTAGTCTGAGACAGAATTGCTATCAAATCATTATTAGCCAAGAAGTAAAATCTTGGGAAACTTTCTCTTTTTTTTTCCAAATAATCTTCTAGTGCTTTTTAAACAACATCTAGATTTTCATTACACATTTTTAGCTTATCTAAAAGTCCATCAGTCAAACAAGTTTTGAGAACACTTTATAGCTGTTTAGCTAGATTCAAACTTTGCTTCCAAATAGAATCAACAACTTTAAACTTTTTTGTTTCTCCTGGCAATTACTTGGCAATATCAGGACTTTCGAAGATAGGTTGAAGATACATCCAATTCAATTGACATTTGGCCCATTCTTCAGTGATAAGACTCATGAGTTTGAGATGCTCATTAAACTCTATGATTTCGGCTTCTAATGGTTTCCTATAAGGACTAAACATCATTTATTGAGTGTTAAGAATATGTTCATCAAGAACATTCCCTATCTCATCATAACCTCTAATCACATAAGTATGTTTGTATTGCTTCAAATCCCAATTTATATCTTCCCACTGCTTCTACATTCCTCTCAACATTACTTCGATTTGATACTCTTTGCTAGCTGTTTCTCCTATTTCAACTAACTTCTCTGACTTTTCCATCAACCCTAACTCTAACACTTTCGAAAAATTAAAGTCTTCATCCTTTTCTGGATTTATTTCCTTTGCCATAATGTCACTCACTTACTTCCAGTGTCTATCAGTCATTCCTTACTTCCTTAAAGCAACCATCAATGGCACTTTTGGTCTAAATTATAAGATTTCTTCTCTTACCTGCTCTGCAATTTTGAGTATTTTAACTTGCTGCTTCTCTTTAAAATATTTGCTACAAGTTAATAAGGTTTTAAGACCTTCATCTACAAATTTTTCACAACCTACTGCATCAAGCTCTTTCCATTTACAGTTCATCCAAATATCAATGTTAGAGAACCATTAAGTAGCTGTCAACCATAAATTGCTGAAAGGACTAAATTCTTTCATCATGTTTTGTAATTTTCCATAGTCTGACTAAGGCAAATCAAATAGATTCTCCCTACTATTAAATTTTCTCGCTTCTTCATTGTAATTATTAAGAGTCTCCTGAATCTGTTTTACCTGACGAGCTACTTCTTGGTGCTTATCGATGTTAGTGTACTATGTAAAAGATTTTATCGTTTTGTCTAGTTAGTCCATGTTCTCTTTAAATTCCTATTGACTTACCTTCATATTTTCCAAATACTTTAACTTATCTTTCTCTAACATTCCTTCTCGTGATTCTATCATCTATTGAGTGTCTTTAATGCTCCCTAATATTTTAAATTTTTTATTTAAGTCTTCCTTGTCCATTTTGAAATTGAAATCGTCCAATATGTCAAATATCTTCATACATTCATTCATTTGAGCTTACAAACTTTCCAATTCATTTGGGACTTCATTATTAATAAATTCCTTCACTTCTGTTAGACTTTCAATATCAGAGGGCTTTTTGTTGACTTTATTCTGAATTACTTAAAATTAATCAAGGATATTTTTGCTTTCCAACTTAGCCCTTTTAGCAATTATTTCCTTTAAACTTTTCTACAATTTTTAGTATTTTTTTACTAAAAAATCACAGACTTCTTTGCAGTTGACTTAAAAGAATCCTACTTGCATTTAGTCTTTAACTTTATCCTTTAGTTCGATTTCGATTTTATTAAGCTCCTTGATTTTGGCGCTAATAATATTGATATCGATTTACTAAACTTCTTGTTCTTCTTCAGTTTTATTCTTAACATCATACTCCTTGATGTAATCATCATGATCTAATACTACTATTTGGATAAATTCTTCATATTAGTCAATATATTTCATAAGAGGATCCACTCCTCTCTATAACTCTTATCTTAACTATTGATGCAAGTCATATAGCCATTCAAAGTTCTCCACATATTTATTATCATTCTTTTTATTCTGAGGTCTCATAGGCACCTTCAAATATTTATCCTATTTTCCATTTGCCATATCATTCATAACTCTATTCTCAATGTCTGGAATTCTAGTCAATTCATCTAACAATTTATCAAAAAATAGCATCAACTGAGTTACTAAGCTTTGAGGCAAAAACGAGTACTTAAATTAGTTATTATTTAATTAAAGTTCTATTGAAAATAATCCTATTTTTGCTTTCTTGTTTCCCCATTGATTATCTACCTCAAAGGCATTTTTTATGATAATTTGTTCTGGCAAATACTCTATTATCATTTTAACATATTGCTAATAATTGATTCTAATGCAATCTCTCAAACAATCTTACATAATTTATCTAATTAACACTAAATATCTTTTCAACTTTCCATTTTCATAATTCTCTTTATCAATTTCTCTCAAACAAAACCATCCCTTTTAAATTTCTCCTAATCGGTTCTTTATAATGCTAGTCAAGTTTTAAACCCATTCTTATTTCAAAATCATTAATCCACTATTAGCCTAATTCTCTTATATCTATTTGAACTCTTCCAATCTTAAACTTTAAGTAATATTCAATTCAAACAATTTTACTTACACTATTTTTATACATTGGGTTTTCACTTCTTACAAACTTTTTACTATTTCTTTTTTTAAAAGAATACTTTCAAGACAAAAAATTTTAAATATTTCAGTAAAAGTTAGAGCCTCTTTTTTGTAGATTTCTTTGTAATTCCACATGGAATACTCTTTGGCTCCTTTTTTTGCTTCAAGCTGTAAGATCCCAAAATAAGGCTGTTAGGGTCTAATAACTTTTGGTAATTCTAGATAATGAGGTAATAATTCTGAATTATACTCATTAAGACACTTATCAAATATGATTTTGTTCATAGTATGCTGATAATCCTTGTTGATTTCCAAAATGAGTTCACTAATATCATTACCTTCTAATTTCTTACCTAAACCTTATTTCTCGATTCTCCTTATTTGATCTATTCCCAACTCATCTCCATCCTGTACTGGCATATTCTCTATAAAACTCTTATACCTGATTAGACTATCAGCATATATTCTGCTCTGCATTGCTTTCTGAGTTCTAGCAATAAACTAATCTACTTTTTCACTGCTGAAGTAACAATACAATTTTACTAGTTTCTATTCCTTTTTATTATTGTTATATTTCACTACAAATTTCTTTCTTTCTTCATCATAGTCTAA